>Ga0070681_10005428_pt1 | contig 12316 bp, 10 predicted proteins | sample KBSC83BmetaG_FD_65650 | JGI IMG/M metagenome (GOLD analysis project Ga0070681, IMG submission 65650) | Corn rhizosphere microbial communities from Kellogg Biological Station, Michigan, USA - KBS C8-3B metaG | ecosystem: Host-associated > Plants > Roots > Rhizosphere | place: USA: Michigan...
TTCTTCCTCTCGGTCGCCACGCGCTTCGACTGGCTCACTCTGGCCGCCGTGTGGCTCGGCGCCCGGATTCTGCGCGGTGTGTACGGCCCGCGCGGCGGCTGGCGGAGCAAGCTCGTCGAGCTCCTGCCGCCCGTGCACAAACTCGACGACGTGGCAAACTCCTTGATTGCCAATCGTACCGCGCCCGGCACCGACGTTCTGTGGCTGGCGGGTTACGGGATTCTGTTTCTCGTTTTGGGGCTGGTGCTTATCAGGAAGGGGCAGATTGCTGATTAGATCTTTGTATTCAGAGCGTCCGCGCTTCGGCTGGCATCCACAGTCAAAAAGGTGGCGGGTGGGAGAGGTGCGCAGAGATGCTCTGGTAGCAGTTTTTCATACTCGCATTCTCGCTGCGTCACGCCATTATGGAATGCGCCGGATAAACTGACACCCGTGCCTCTGACCATGTCTCCCACCTGCCACCTTTAGGACTAGAGTGGCCAGTCGTTAGCGCCCAGGTCTCAGAATCGCGATGAACCAAGCCAGCATTACAAAATCCACTCTCCCAAACGGCCTGACCGTCCTCGTTCAGACTGACCACTCGGCGCCCGTCGTCGCCATCGTCACGTACGTAAAGGCCGGCTACTTCGACGAGACGGATGAGCAGAACGGGCTCGCGCACGCCCTCGAGCACATGTTCTTCAAGGGGACATCGAAGCGCGGGGTCGGCGACATCGCCAAGGAGACCAAGGCGAGTGGCGGCTATCTCAACGCCCACACCATTTACGACAACACCACTTACTACACGGTGCTGCCGTCGTCGAGCTTCGCGAAGGGACTAGAGATCCAGGCCGATGCGTACGCGAACTCGGTGATCGATGGGCGCGAGCTGGCGAAGGAGATGGAAGTCATCATCCAGGAAGCGAAGCGCAAGTCCGACAGTCCGTCGGCGGTCGCCACCGAGACGTTGTTCGAGCTCCTCCACGACAAGCATCGGATGCGTCGCTGGCGGATCGGGCGCGAGCCCGGCTTGCGCGCGTTCACCCGCGATCTGATGAACGGGTTCTACCGCAACTTCTACAAGCCGGCCAATACCATTCTCAGCATCTCGGGCGACGTCGATCCACAGGAAGTGCTGCGGCGCGTCACCGAATCGTACGGCTCACTCGCTGCCGGCTCGCCAGCGCGAAATCCCGGCCCGCGTGAGCCCGACCACACCGGTTTTCGCTACCGTGAGCTCTCCGGCGACATCGCCCAGAGCCAGCTCGTGTTCGGATGGCGCACGCCGGGGACGCTCGATCCCGACACTCCCGCGCTCGATGTCACCGCCGCGGTGCTCGGCACCGGGCGCGCGGCGCGTCTCTACCGCGCGGTGCGGGAGCGGAAGCTCGCATCATCGGTCAGCGCATACGACTACACTCCGGCGGAGCTCGGTGTCTTCGTCGTGCACGCGGAGACCGAGCCCGAAACCACCGCCGAAGCAGCGCGCGTCATCTGGGACCAGATGCACCAGATCCGTGTCGGCGATGTCGATGAGCAGGAGCTGACGCGGGTGCGCCGCATCTTCGAGGCACGCTGGGCGCGCCGGCTCGAGACCGCCGAGGGTCGCGCCAACTATCTCGCCGAGTGGGAAGCGCTGGGTGGTTGGCAGCTCGGCGACGAATACTACAAGCGCTACCTGAGCGCGTCGGCCGACGACATCCAGCGTGTCGTGCGCAAGTATCTCGCTGAGGAGCTTGCCGCCGCGCTGATCTACCGGCCCGAGAGTGCCTCGCTCGTTGCGCACGACGCGGCGGACATGAAGCGCATACTCGGCGAAGGTGCGTCGGAGCGACTTCCCGATGTTCCACGTCGCGCGGCGAAACCGGCACCACCCGCCAAGGCGGCCGAGCTCGAGAAGGAGGAAGCCGGGGTCTCGGTATTCCGCACCGCGCACGATGTACCGGTGCTGGTGCGGAGAAAGCCCGGCTCGCCGATCGTCAACATCGCGGTTTTCATCGGCGGCGGGGCGGTCGAGGAGGCGCCGGGCGAGGCGGGCCTGACTCTTCTCACGGCGCGGTCGATGCTCAAGGGGACGACGTCGCGCACGTCCGCGCAGATCGCCGAAGATTCGGAGATGCTCGGCGGCACCATTGGGGCGACCGCCGGCGCCGAGAGCTTCGGCTGGTCATTCTCTGTTCCCGTCGCGCGGCTCGGTGAAGCGCTGGAGCTTCTGGGCGATGTGGTCCAGCGTCCGACGATTCCCGACGACGCCTTCGAGACCGAGCGGACCGTCGCGCTCTCCAACGTCGCGATGTTGCGCGACGACATGTACCGCTACCCCATGCGGTTGGCGACGTCGGTCGCGTTCAAGGGCCACCCGTACGGAATCCCGCCGATGGGGACCGAAGATTCATTGCGCTCGCTCAGCGCCTCTCAGGCGCGGGAGTGGCACAAATCGAAGGTGCTGGAGTCAGCGGTGGTGATCGGCATTGTCGGTGATGTCGATCCGAAGACGGCGGCGGATCTCGTCGCGCGCGAGTTCGGCGCGCTCGAGCTGGACAAGGCGCCGAAGATCGGCAAGCCGCGGTGGCCGAAGAGCGTGAAGATCGCCGCCGAATCGCGCGACAAGGCGCAGACGGCAATCGCACTGGCGTTTCCGGGACCGTCCCGGACCGACGATTCCCGTTTTGCCGCCAACATGATCGCGACGGTGGCGAGCGGGCTCGGTGGCCGGTTCTTCGACGAGCTGCGCGACCGGCAGTCGCTCGCCTACACCGTGCAGGTGGGGGTCAGCGAGAAAAAACTGGCGGGGATGTTTCTCTCCTACATCGCAACCTCGCCGGAGAAGGAGGGCGTCGCGCGCGATGGGCTACTCGCGGAATTCGCCAAGCTGCGCGAGCAGGCCGTGACCCCCGAGGAGCTCGATCGCGCCAAGGAGTACGTCGTCGGCGCGCACGCGATCAGTCAGGAGAGCGGGGGAGCACTGCTCGGCGAAATTCTCGACGCCTGGATGTTCGGCGAAGGGCTGCACGAAATTCTGGAGCACGATGCACGGGTGCGAGCCGTGAGCGCGGAGCAGATGAGGGATGTTGCGGAGAAGTACTTCGAGGTGGAGAAGAGGGTGGAGGGGATAGTTCGTGGCGTTGGCAGGACAGTCTGATATACGTGAACTGCAACCGAACGGGTGCCAGACGTCAGTAGCATAGTCTCCCGTTATTAGTTCACGACGTCGGGACGTCACACGCTGGCGTTCGAAATACAGGCAGTTGCTCTGCCTTAACGCGAGCGGAAATGTCCCGACGTCGTGAACTAAACACTGGCCACGACGCCACTGACGTCTGGCACCCGTTCAGTTGCAGTACGCGAAAAGCATCCCTTCCAATGACCCCGTCATTGAGGGGCGGCGCGCAGCCCCTTCTCCGCCTTGATCACCTCTGCCGTCGCCGGTCGCAGTCTTTCGCCCGGCGCGCGCAGCCCCCGCACCGTGTTGTAGTCTCCGCCCTCGTACACGACCAGCCCCTTGATCGGCGCTTCGGCGGTGGCCCAGGCGAGGATGTCCTTGATCGCGAGCCGCTGGCTCTCTTCGCCGTGCACCAGCGGATATCCGCCGGCGGCAAAGACCCAGTGCTCCTTCGGTTTGGGGAACTGCTTCATCCACCGCGACGCAACGCGGGTATGCGTGTCGAGCGATCGCGCACCATCGAAGCCGGGGAACAGTGAGAATCCGATCACGTCGATCCCCGAGCCCGGGCGCGCCGCCCACGCGTAAAGGGTGCTGTCGCGGGTACCGTAGCTGCTCATCGGCACACTGACTTTGATGCGCGGATAGATGTAGTGCGCCAGCCGCGCGGCTCGCGTGAAGTAATCGATCCAGTATTCGGGACGCTCTTCGCGCAGAATCCTCGTACCCTCGCCGAGCGGATCCACTGCCGGGATCAGGTAGTCGGGCTTCAACCGTCGCGCGATGCGATCGATGTCCTTGAGTCGCGCGGCAGTGTAGGTGTCGCGCGACTGCTTGAATTCCTGCTCACCTTTTTTCGGGTAGCCGAGCGAAACGATCAGCAGCGTGCTGTCGGTGCGCGCTTCCTCGATGGATCGCGCCAGCGAGTCCAGCGCGATGCCATGCGCCGCCTCGGGATCGATCACCACGCTGATCGCGTCGACACCGAGGGTGTCGGCGAGGGCGAGATCGTTCCTTATCGCGAGCGGTGGCGGACCGCCGCGCAGATCGGGGAAGATCTTGAGGCCGATCCGGAAATCTCCCTGCGGATGCTCCTGCAGCCGGTCCTTGTCGTGGATGGCGTAGCTGCGCACGCCGGCATAAGCGCCCGGAATCTCGATGACGACGAGGGCGGTCATCGCGATCGCGGCGCCCGCGAGCGCGACGCGCGCGAGTCGAGTAAAGCCCCAGCGCGCCGGCAGCGACGGCGCGAAGATCGGGACCTGGAGATAGATGGGGTTCCAGAGTGCCGGCGCGCCAAAGAAGCTACCTAGCATGCTCGCCTGCGCCGCGTTGAGGGCCAGACCGAATTGCATCGGATCGTGGCCGCGGGTGATCACGAACTTGGTGACCGCGACAGTGGCGATGATGATGTTGTAGACGAGGAGCGGAAATCCGAGCAGCGGCGTGACCAGACGTCGGGCCAGCGCGTAAATCGTCTGCAGCACGAACAGCAGCGTCGTGAACGGCCACAGCCACGCGACGAGGAAGATTGCGCGGCCGTAGAGGAGCGACTGGGCGGTGTACGCGACCACCAGGGCGGGGACGAGCAGCAGGCCCGCGATGCCGGTGATGCCCTGGAAGCCGCGCGGAATCCGGCGCAGCTGCGCGATTCGACCCGCCATCAGGATGTCCCACGCGATCATCGCGACCGAGAGCGCGAGATAAATCGCGCCGAGCAGCCTGGGCGAGGTCATCGAGCGAAGCTAGACGGGCGTGCGTTCGGTCGCAAGCTGACGAGCTGCGTCCTATGCGCTGGCAGCCACCTGGATGCTGCCATACCTTTGGATTGCATGACGCGTCGCGCCTGGTTGAATCTTCCGAACACGATTTCGCTGTCGCGCGTTGTGCTGGCGCTCGCGTTCGTCCTCGTGTCGGGCCCGTGGGACAGAATTGCCTTGATCGTCGTCGCCGGCTTCACCGATTTCATCGACGGCTGGCTGGCGCGCCACAAGAAATCGGAGAGCACCGCTGGCGCGCTGCTCGATCCGATCGCCGACCGGCTGTTCGTTTTCGTCGCGATCTCTACCTACCTCGTTGAGGGTCAGCTCACCACCGGCCAGTATTTCATCTTCCTGACTCGCGATCTCGCCACCGCGGCCGGATTCGTCGTCGCCAAAATTATTCCAGCGCTGCGACCGGCCGTCTTCCGGGCGAGAATGCTAGGCAAGATCGTCACCGTTCTGCAGCTGGTGACGCTGGTGGCGATCGTGGCTCTGCCCGAGCTCACCGACCTCCTGATTATGACCATCGGAGTCGTATCGCTGGCCTCGATTGTCGACTACACCATCGCGTTGTGGCGCGGCCGCGCGCGCACCCCGGCGTGATTCGACGTAGATCCGTCGATGATTGATGATCTGGCCGCCGGATGCGGCGCGGTGCTGCTATCCGTGCCTGCCCCGAGCGGCTGCCGTCTTTTCCGCCTGACTCTCGTCGCGCTCGCCTCCATCACCGTGGTGGCCCCGCCTGTCGTCTCCGGCCAGGTTCGGCAGCAGCCGATCCAGACGGAGTATCGGCTCGACGCGATTTTCGCGCACACCGCCGGCGCCGAAGCGGCACTCGGCCTCAGCGTCCCGGCGGGACTGTACGTGCGGACGGGACTGGTCGCGGGCATCGGCGTCGGTGCGCACGGAGCCGAGGGCAGGACGGATCTCTTCTCGCGGTTCAGCCTCGACCCTTTCCGACAGAGCCGCTGGGCGCCGTACGCCGGAGCCGGAATCAGCGGCCGTTACCGGTCCAAGCTCGACGGCGGGAGCCGAGCCTACCTCTTGGTTTTTCTAGGCGTCGAGGGTCCGCTGCCGATTGGCCGCACGTCGGGGATCGTGCCGGCGTTCGAGGTTGGGCTCGGGGGAGGGGCGAGGGTCGGGGTGATTTTTAGGAGGGGGATCAACGGAAGGAGGTAAGGCAAAAGAACGGGTGCCAGACGTCAGTGGCAGGGCTGCCAGAGATTAGTTCAAGACGTCGGGACGTTTCTAGTCGCCTTTGTGACAGAGGCAACTGCCTGTACTTCGAGCGCCAACCTGTGACGTCCCGACGTCTTGAACTTCCGACTGGCCACTACGCTACGGACGTCTGGCACCCGTTCAGTTGAAGGTGACCTGACCGAGCCCCGCCGCGGTGCAAAGAAAAAGGGCGCCAACCGGCGCCCCATCTCAAACTGCCTTTCTCACCTTCGGCGGCTGCGCGAACCGCTCACCAAGCACGCGAAGCTCATCCAGCTGACCCGGAGCCAACTCATGGTAGCGCTCCGTCAGGTACTCCATCGTGTTGTCGAACCAATCCTTCTGGTCCTCGGGCGCCGAGCCGACTACCCCGCAACGCATGATCTGCTGAAACAGCTCGTCCCGAGCCTCCTCGAATGGAGTTGCCGCCCGGACCGGCTCCTTTCGGAATCTGTTTTTCGTGTTGTTCATCAATTCGGTTGAAGTAAAACGTCTATGAAATGTTCTCTTTAATCTACTGTTTTTAGACACCATTTCATAGGAGAAAGGTTCATGCCGCCGCTCTTCTCTTGATGAAATCGAGCAGCAATTCCGAGAGATGATCGGGGTTTTCCTCGGGAACGAGCCGCGCAATTCCCGCCAGCCGCACCAATCGCGCGTTCGGAATCGCGTTCGCCAGGCGATCGGCAAGCTTCGGATCGAGCCACTTGTCCTCGTCGCCCCAGATGATCAGCGTCGGCGCCTTGATGACGCCGTATTCATCCTCATCCAGGTCAGCTTTGTTGACCGAGCTCGCCAGCGTCAGCAGATGCTTCGCTCCGTCTTTTCCAACGAACGGCGCCAGATAGCGCGCGATCAGCTTCATCGGCATGTGCTCGGGATCCGCGACACTGCCCTTGAGCACACCCTCGAGGAGCGGCGCGGCGCCCATCACCCCGCGCGTCAGGCTGAACGCGAAGCGCGCGGTGCGCCGCTGCATCTGGGTGATGTCCTTCGCCGGCAACTCATCGAACGCGGGCGTATTGATCAGGACGAGCTTTTCCACGCGGTCGGGCCGATTGGCGGCGAGCTTCATCGCGACATCGCCGCCGAGGTCCACGCCGACGATCACCGCCCGCGAGACGCGCAGCACCGTCATCGCGGCGTCGAGATACTCGGCTTGCGCGGCAATCCCGAAATCGGCGTCGAGAGGGCGATCGGACTGGCCGTGGCCAAGTAGATCCACCGAGTAGGCCGTGTGGCCGGCAGCGGTGATCGCGGGTGCGACGGCGCGCCACAGAAAATTACACGTCCCGAATCCGTGGAGCAGAATGACAGCGGTGCCGCCGTGACCATAACGCTCGACGTGCATCGCTCCCGGTCCCACCGGCGCCCGCAGGATGTCAGCTTGCATCTCGGTACCCCTCTCTTAGCTTTCGCGACAGCGCGCACCCACACCCGCGCACCTTCGCATCGTCACCGTCCTGCAATCGAACAAATAAATGGCCACCAACGACACTCCGCGAGACAGGAACGTCCCCCCTCCGCGAGACAGGAACGTACCCCCTCGAAAGACGGTCAGGCAGTCCCGTGCAGCAAATCGGCCAAAGGCTTTCTTCTGGGTGCTCGGCCTGATCGCGATCGTCGGAGTGGCAGCGCTCGCTTACGTGGCGACGAAGCCAAAGGCGAGCTCCGAAGTGCGAGACGTGGCTGACACGACGAACGCGGGACCGTCACAGGGCTACCTGATAGGCAAAGTCGATGCCCCGGTACAGATCAAGGAGTTCGCCGATTTCGAGTGCCCGTCGTGCGCCGGCTTCGCGACGGTCACCGAGCCCGACGTCAGATCGCGCATCATCGAGCCCGGCCTCGCCAATCTGACCTACTACGATTTCCCAATTACCAGCCTGCACCGCAACACTCTCCCCGCCTCCAACGCGGCGGCCTGCGCCGACGAGCAGGGCAAGTTCTGGCCGATGCACGACCGTCTCTATCAGGCCCAGGACGAGTGGAATGGCGAGGCGACCGATGCCCCCAAGGCGTTCTTCAAGCGCTACGCGGGCGAGATCGGTCTCGATGTCGCGAAGTGGGAGACCTGCTTCGACGCCCGGAAGTACCAGCCGCGCATCAACGCGAACCTGGCCGACGGCCTGCGCCGTGGCGTCGGCTCGACGCCGACCTTCGTCATCGGCAATAAGCTCTACGCCGGAATGCGGTCGTACGACGAGCTGAAGCGCATCGTCGATTCGATCGCGAGGGTTTCGCCGGCCCCCGCCGCCGCTACGGCTTCGACCACGAAGAAGTGACCAAAAGAATGATCGTGGCCGCGCTCGCGCTGGCCGGGATCTTCATCGCAGCCTACCTGACTCTCTACAAGCTCGGCGTCATCGGCGAGCTGAGCTGCTCGATTGGGTCGTGCGAAACCGTGAATACGAGCAAATGGTCGCGGTTTGCCGGATTCCCGGTCGCCGCCTGGGGACTGGTGTTCTACCTCGAGGTGTTCATCATCGCGGTGATCGGCACCACCGCCCGCCTCGCCGACCAGCCCGCGATCTCGATCGTTCTGGTCATCGAGTCCGCCATCGGCGTCCTCTTCTCCGCCTGGCTGACCTACCTCGAGCTCGCCGTCATCCACGCGATATGCATCTGGTGCGTGACTTCGGCTGTCATTGTCACGCTGATACTTCTCGTCAGCATTGCGGATTACAGGGAAGTGCGGGCGCCTGAGCCCCTCTAGTCCCAAAGCCGGCAGTCTGGAGACTGGACAGCTGGCAGTCTCTCAGCTGTAATACTGGCGAGCTGATAGCCTCGCGTTTCCTATAGATGCAAAGCACGACAGACTGAAACACTCCCAGCTGTCCACGTCTCCCACCTGCCGACTTTTGGACTAGCGGTGCCCGCGAATCGGCCGAGTCTATACGCCGAAGAATTAAGCCCGCCGAATGTCCCCAGCCCGGGCAGCCTCATCCAGTCTGAGTCTTGGCTTGTTCTCGGCGGCAGCATCCTCTCCTTCGCGCTGCATCCGGCGCCGGAAGGGTACGAGGTCGCGTCCGAGGTGAACGAGAGCCCGGGTCGCAACGGTACTGGCGAGCGGCTCCGGAATCCCCATCACCCGGATGTAGGTGTCGATCGCGCGATCGAACGACAGGTCCTCTGCGAGAGTGTCGACGAACATCAGCGCGTTGTCGACGTGGCCACGAATGATCGTCTCTTCCGCGCGGGCCTGCGACAGACGCAGGCGGCGCTCCGCATTTGGATTCAGCTTGCGGCCGAAGATCGATTCAGGAAACAGATTGCGAAGGGCCATGTAGCCGTCCCTGGGAATTATGTATCTGGATGTTAGGCAGGGAGCGTACCAGAGGATAGGTCTTGCCCGGCCACCAGTTCCAGCTCCCGCCAAGCTTGAGCAGCGCTGGCCCCACCGCGAGGCGCATAACTGTCGCGTCAACGAGCACGGCCACCGACAAGGCGAAGCCCAGAATCTTCATCAGCACGAAATCGCCGAGCGTGAAGGCGGCGAAAACGACGATCATGATCGCCGCCGCGCTGCTGATCAGGCCTCCAGTGCGCGCCAATCCCTCGACGATGGCGTCGTCATCCGACAATCCCATTTCCTTGGATTCGGCGATCCTCGCGACCAGGAAGACCTCGTAGTCCATGCTCAACCCGAAAACCACCGCGAACACGATCAGGGGGATCGCCGGGAACGTTCCGCCCAGCGCGGCGTGGAGACCGAGCGCTCCGATCCCGTGACCGTCCTGAAAAACGATCACCACTGCTCCGAAAGCCACCGCGACCGAGAACAGGTTGAGCGCCACTGCCTTGATCGCGACGAGCGCCGACCTGAACCCCGCGAACAGCGAGGCGAGGGTGACCAATACCACGAGGAGCATGACCATCCGCAGGTGGCCAATGGTGGACGCCTCGTAATCCACGTTGAGCGCCGGCAGTCCGCCTATCTCTGCCTTGCTGCCGGGCAGCTCGGTCAACGATCCGCTCATGGCGCGGAGGTCTCGCACCAGCTCGCCGGCGCCACGCACTCCAGCTGCCTCGGTAGGCAGCACTTCGATCAGCGCCAGCCTTCCGTCGGAGGTCGCCATCTGCTCGCGTACACTCGCTGGAAAGCGCGACAGGACATCGAAATTGGGCGCAACCATGCCCGTTACCGAGGGCAGCGATCGCACCCTCGCCACGCGACGATCCTGACCAATGATCTCTCCAGCCCGACGCACGGCCGTCCATCCCGCCGGCGTGTCCCACGTCGCGCCCTTCGGCAGCTCGATCACCACCCGCAGCGCGTTCACGATTCCACTCGTGCCCATCGCGGACAGCGTCCGCAGCGCGCGCGAGGACTCCATCTCGCGCGGCAGCCAGTCGCCCCGTGGGAGCTCAGTGGAGAGTCGGGTCGTCTGCCAGGCCAGCGCGCCGAGTGGAGCGCCGGCAACAATCAGCACGGCCAGCGGATGCGCGCAGACGAGCCGTCCCCAGCGTCGCCAACCATCGGACCCAGTCCCACGGGACAGGCCGCGCACCCGAGCGGTGTCGATATGCCTGCCGAGCATCGACAGCAGGGCGGGGAGAAGCGTGGTGGCGAGGAGCGCGGCGACGACAATTACTACGAGACCGCCGACCGCGATCGAGCGGATCTCATTCACGGGAACGATGAGGAGCGCGGCGAAGGCGATCGCCACCGCCGCCCCCGAGAGCGCAATGGTGTGTCCCGCTCGCGTAGCGGCGACTCGCGCTGCTTCCTGTTTGGTCATCCCGTCGAGCATCGCCTCGCGAAATCTTCCGACAACGAGCAGCGCGTAGTCGATGCCCAGGCCGAGGCCGAGCATCACCACTACGTTCTGCAGTAACAGCGACAGCGGCCAGAAGTTGGTGAGCACGACAGCCGCGCCGAGCGCGAGCGAGATCGCCAGGACTCCTGCCAGCACCGGCAACAGCGCTGCAGCGATCGCGCCGAATGCGACCACCAGCAGGACCGTAGTTATGGGCAGGACGCGTCGCTCCGCATCGCGGGCATCGGCAGCGCTCGTTTTGCGCAGGTCGTAGTTGAGTGGCACCTCGCCGGTCCATCCGAATTCGAGACGCGGATAATTCGCGCGATGACGCGATACGAGCCGCGAGCTCGCGCCGCGCAAGATCGGCACGACCTCGTCGATGCGATGGCCATGCGGAGCGAGCCCGACGACCATGTACGTCTCCCCGTGGGATCCGACGAACGCGCTGTCCGGCGCATCCAGATACGAGAGTGTGCGGCTGACCACAGGCAGGGCTGACACTGTTGCGCGCAGCTCCGTCAGCAGCTCGCGGCCCTCCACTGTCCTGGGTGAAGGAGAGCCCGTGATTACGACGACGGCATACGATGGAAAAGCGCCCGGGAATCGCTTGGCGATCAGCGCCTGAACGCGCTCCGATTCGCTGCCCTGCACCGACGCCGCAACCTCCAGGCGCTCTTCGACGTGCGCCGCACCTGGCGCCACGAGTGCCGCGCCGACTACCCACGCCGCGACGATCCACCAGCGATAGCGGACTACCATCGTGCCGAAGGATCTCCGACTCTTCGGACCCATCAGACGAGGGCGATCTCGTAGTGGAGCGGCCGACTGTCGAGCTGCTCTGACTTCACGCCGCTGCGACTCGGCGTCACGTACGCGTTGACGTCGGTTGGCTGAGCGTACATCCCGCCTAGCGCCTCGCTCAGCGGGTCGCGGAGATCCAGCCCAACGTTCAGAACCGAACAGCCGCGGAGCCGGACAGCGCCGTACGCTGCGGTCACCAGCTCCCTGAGCACCTCGGGTCGATGGAACGGTACGCAAAGGTGCGTGATCGTCGAGCAATTGAGCGACGCTCCCGTCCGCGGCAGTCGCTCGGCACCTGCCACCGTGGCCAGCGCGTTGAACGCGAGGCGCGCGAGCCGCATCCGGGGCGAGTAGCCGATTACTGTCAGCTGCTTGAACGACCGCTGGTCCCACGCGGCGAGGAAACCCAGCATCTCACCCGCTGCCGAGCGCGCGATCATGTAGCTGGAGATGTCGAGTCCCGGCGCGCGACGAATAAAATCGACAACAGCGTCCGGCGTGAGCGGCGGCGCCAATTGCCGCGCGGGCGCGACCTTATCCCAGAGCGTCGTCATTGATTCGAGATCGCTCCAGCGCGCGTTGTCGATCCGTATAGTGCCCGCGTTAGCCGGTCGCCTTCTGCCGAGGAT
>Ga0070681_10005429_pt1 | contig 12314 bp, 11 predicted proteins | sample KBSC83BmetaG_FD_65650 | JGI IMG/M metagenome (GOLD analysis project Ga0070681, IMG submission 65650) | Corn rhizosphere microbial communities from Kellogg Biological Station, Michigan, USA - KBS C8-3B metaG | ecosystem: Host-associated > Plants > Roots > Rhizosphere | place: USA: Michigan...
GCGGTGCGGGCGCAGAAAACTCAGCGTCCAGAGCAGCAACGATTCTTTCGGCGGAGCCGGCCGACGCACGTCGCTCATCCAATCGCCCTTCGTGGAAGTACTGAGGGCAGCGGCGGTCTTGAGCGCACGAGATTCGGAACGATCTTCGGGAGGTTCAGTCCAATCACGTGATCGTTGCTCGAATCGCTGACGAAAAGGCGCGGGATCCCGCGGACCACGCCGTAGGCGACGCGTGTCGGCGCGCCAAACGCATTGGTCGCATCAGTGGGGACATCTTTGATGATACCGTCCGCACCGACAACCCTGACCCGGCCGTTGTAGAAGTCGGCGATGAACAGCGTGACCCGTCCTGTGACGGGATCCGGCACCACCGCAACGCCCGCCGGGCCCGCCATGCTCGCATTCAGCGCCGGACCGCCATCACCCGAATTCCCCCATCGTCCGTTTCCAGCCACTGTGGAAATGATCCGGGTGCGCGCATCGATCTTCCTGATGCGCTGATGGTGCATATCCGCGATGTAGATATCGCCGTTGGGGCCGATCGCGACATCGCTGGGCATATTCAGCGATGCGTTCGTCGCGGGTCCACCGTCGCCGACCGAGCCGCCGTCTGCGCCTGCCGTTCCGTCGCCGGCGACGGTGTGGATATTTCCGCTCGCGTGGTCGATCATCCTGATTCGGTAATTCAACGTGTCCGCGATGTAGATGTCGCCGTTGGGCGCGACGGCTACGCCGCCGGGGCTGTTCAGCATCGCATCCGTCGCCGGCCCGCCGTCACCGTCAAAGCCCGTGTCGCCTGAGCCGGCGATGGTCGTGATGATCTGGGTCTGCCGATCGATCCGGCGAATGCGATCGTTGTGAGAGTCGGCGATGATGAGATCCCCATCGGGAGCGATCGCCACGCCGTCAGGCGTATCGAGCTGAGCCTGAGTCGCGGGTGCGTAATCGCCCGAGAACCCAGCACCGAGTGCGAAATTCCCTGCGAACGGATGAATGTTGTTCTGAGGATCGATTCGGCGGACGACGTGGTTGTTAGAGTCGGCGAAGAAGACGTCGCCGCTCGTCGCGACAGCGATTCCGCCAGGGTTGTTGAGAGCCGCTTGAATGGCCGGACCGTTATCGCCGGAGAATCCCTTCCGCGTTCCGATCACCTGAGCCGTTGCGGCTTCGCGCAGCATGAACGTCCCTGAGCCGATGCCGACGATCATGACGAGGAAAATCGCAGCGGTACGCAGGCCGTACGTTCGCAGCAGCGACGGCGTGACAAACGGGATCGCCGCGACACCGGACGGCATTTGCGTCATCTCGAGCCGTTCAGTGATGACGGCCACGCCTCTCTGCACGATGGCGGTCGTCTGGGCGGTGCGCCACACGACGAATCCGGCGATGGCGAGTGAAAAGGCCGCGGCAATCGCGCCGGCAGGTGGCCAGCGCAACGCGACACCGGTCACCGCGGCTCCGAGAAGCGCGGCGGCGAGGAGCACGGCGCTCGCGATACCAAAGCTGGTCGGCCGCAGATAGGTGCTCAGGCGAAGGAGCGCCCGCCCGGCACTGTGTTCCTCGACCAGCGCGCGCACATCGAGCCACGCCCAGCGTCCGACGAGGACGCTGACGTCGCGATCGTGCGACCAGCCTTCGTCCACTTCAATCGTGCTCACTGCGCGCGACTTGCGCAGCCAGTCAGTCATCTGGGTGAGCACACGGTCGGTGGTCGTCCACGCCTCGCTCCAGTAGCGTTCTTCGCTCACGCTGCCGCAGATCAGCAGGAGTGCGCGCCACGCCTCATGCAGCGATGGTCGAGGCCCGCGGCTGGTCTGCGGCTTTCCGACCGGCGGCATCACTTCAGGTGGGGACAGAATGCCGCGAATCTGACCGCGCAAACGCGCGAACGGCTGCAGAAAATGCAAATACGACACGACGATCCGGTACCAGAAACGGTTGCCGTTCAACGAGTCGACGTCGGACCGCCATGCATATGCGAGGTTTTTCGAGAGCGTGGCCGCTATGCCGACAGTGCCTGCGCTGAGCAGCAGCGTTGCTGCCCAGGTGTGGCCGCCGATGGCCGTCACCGCCAGCCCCGCCAGCGCGAACACGATCGAAAGCGCCTGCCACCGGACCGAGTGCGGAAGAAACGCGAACGGATGGACGTCGGTTCGGTAGACCGACGGAAAGGCGGCAGTCCCCCACACGCCGGCGTTGATGCGTTCACCCCACAGCGAGCGCACGAAGGGCAGCGGACTGTAAATCCGGCCGCGCCACAGCATGTGGCCGTCGAGAAATTTGTCGGGGTGATGCGCCATCAACCAGCGCTCGCCTTCGCCGTAGCCGACCTGTTGTCGCCAGTAGGCCTTGACCGTGGCGCGATGGTGGTGCCAGACCAGCGCGGACGCGGCGAATCCGATTTTCCAGCCGCGTGCCTGCAGCCGCCAGCAGACGTCGACATCGTCGCCGGCGCGCAGGTAGACGGCGTTGAAGCCGCCGATCGCGAGCAGCGCCTCGCGCTTGAAGGCCATATTGCAGCCGGGCACGTGCTCCGCCGTGCGATCGTCGAGCAACACGTGTGTAGGTCCGCCGGGCGCGCGTGCAATGCACTGCGCCATCGCTGGATCGTCGGGTGGAACCACGTTCGGTCCCCCCGAGCCCACGACATCGGAGGTGAGGAACGGCTGGACGAGATGCGTGAGCCAGTCCGGATCGACCCGCGTGTCGGCATCCGTGTAAGCGACAACCTCGCGGGTGGCGTGGGCAAGGCCGACATTTCTGGCGTTGCTCAAACCGCCGTTCGGAATGTCGACGACACGAACACCGGGGTGTTGGCGGGCAATCTCCCCCGTGCGATCGCGAGATCCGTCGTTGACGAGAATGATCTCGACGTCAGGATAGGTGAGCCGTTCGAGCGACGACAGACAATCCTCGATCGTGTCGGCCGCGTTGTACGCGCACACGATTACCGAGACTCGCGGCCACGTTTCCTGCTGTTCCCGCGGGAACGGCGCGTCTGCAAATGCCCGCGCGACGGCCGCCGCGGCCGGCTTCGGCTTGCGCTGACGATCGACCAGTCCGAATGCCCAGTCTTCGACGTCGAATCCGCCGCGCCACCACTGGTCCGTCCAACTGAACGCAACGGCGCCACATGCCCCTTCGGCAAACGCCGCGCGAATGTGCATCGCCGTAAGTGCCGCTTGCCCGTCAAGCCCTTCTCGAATCGAATCGACGCCAGCTTCGGCGAGCAGCAACGGTTTGTGTCCGGCGATATGCTGCAGCCGTGCGAGATACGCACGCAGCTCTTGCTCGCGGTGCAGATAGACGTTGAAGGCACAGACGTCGAAGAACGAAAGATCGAGAAATTCAGTCGGGGGAAAGTTGACGTAGGTGAGCAGACTGTCAGGCGCAACGCTCTTCGCCGATTCGTAGAGATTGCGCAGAAACCGTCCCACCCTGGCGTGGCCATGCCACCTGACTACGCCCGGCGGAATCTCATTCCCGAGCGCGAACATCAGGACGGCGGGATGGTCCGCAAGCTCGCCGACCGCTTTCACGATTTGACGTTCGACATCCTGGCGGAGGCGCCGATCGTCGAGAAACGCGACGTGCTGCGACCACGGCAGTCCGACCATCACGCGCAGCCCGTGCCGCCCCGCCTCGTCGAGCAGTTCTCGATGCGGGGTTGTGTAGACGCGGACGGTATTGATCCCGAGCTCCGCCATCAGGCGGAAGTCCTCGGAAATCTGGCTCAGCGACGGAAATTGACAGCCGGACGAGTCGGGAGCGAACGTGCCATACGTGACGCCTTTGACAAGAAACCGCTCAGTGCCCGCACGCAGAAATTTGCCGTCGGTCACGACCCGCGTCAGCGTCGACGAATCCGCTACGACACCGACCGCCGGGTCGGCCTGAAGAGCAACGCTCACAGTACGTTAGGGCGATTTCTCCTTGGCGTGCCCAAAATTTGATTTTACCAGCTCTCCGCCCGACGAGCTTCGAGCAACCCTGTGCAGAAGTGTGGAGTTCCAACTTTCGTGCCGCGAGATCGCGTTGCAATAAGCGCTACCACGAGGCACGTTCATATCCGAGGATGACAGTGGAGCGGAGCGCAGGTGTTACTGAGACGGCGGCCCAGGAACCGCGAGCTTTCCGGTGTAGACCGCCATCCCAACCACGGCATCGACGCCGTGCGCGTCCAGCTCGTCGATTTCATGCTGTGTGGTGATGCCTCCGGCTGCGGTTAATCGGCGCGTTGTCGCGTTGCGCACCTCGAGGATTGCTGAAATGTTCGTGCCCCGCATGAGGCCTTCGGCGTCAACGTGCGTGTAGAGAAACTCGCCGCAGAATGGCTCGAGGGCTCGCACGGCTTCAACGGCCGTCACGGGTAGCGGGGTTTTCCACCCGTGGATCACGACCTTGCCTCCGCGACTGTCGACGGCGGCAATCACCTGATCTGCGCCGACTGCGTTGGCGAGCTCCTTGGCAAAATCGAGATTCGGCTGGCCGTTCTTGAAAAGCGCCGACCCCGCGATGATCTGTTTGGCCCCGGCCTCGAGAATTTCGACAGCGCGAGCGGCTGTGCGAATGCCACCGCCAACACGGCACGTGAGCCGTGGAGCAATGTGGCGGACAATCGCCAGATTGTCGCCGGACCCCATGGCTGCGTCGAGATCGATGACCTGTACTTTTGGGAACCGCTCGAACCGCTTCACCCACTTCTCGATGTCATCGTCGCGGATGGCGAGCTTCTCGCCCTGCACCAGTTGAACGACGGCGCCGTCCTTGAGGTCGATCGCGGGAATCAGCATGAGGGGCTGGTCCGGCTAGAGCCGGATCCCACGAGCGTCGCTGACCACAGGCGTCGCGTCCGGCTTTAGCCGGACTTCAAAGACCGACGTGGCGTCCGGCTTTAACCGGACTTCAAAGACCGGCGTGGCGTCCGGCTTTAGCCGGACTTCAAAGACCGACGTGGCGTCCGGCTTTAGCCGGACTTCAAAGACGCACAGGAATGCCATGAGCTCGCAGGTGGTGTTTTAAGGCGCTGACGCTCGTTTCAGCGTAGTGAAAGATTGATGCGGCCAGTGCTGCGTCCGCTTTGCCCTTCGTGAAGACATCAACGAAATCATCGAGGCCGCCGGCGCCGCCCGAGGCAATGACCGGAATCGACACCGCCTTGGACACCGCCGCGGTAAGCTCGCAATGGAAACCCACCTTGGTGCCGTCGCGGTCGATTGACGTCAGGAGAATTTCGCCTGCACCTCGTGATTCAGCTTCCCGGGCCCATTCCACGGCGTCCCGGTCCGTCTGGCTCTGACCGCTTCTCACATAGACCGTGAAGCGGTCGCCTTCTTTCTTCGCATCGATGGCGACGAGCACGGCCTGGCTGCCGTATCGATTCGCCAGGGTCGTAATCAGCTCCGGCTCTTTCAGAGCCGCCGTGTTGAGACTGACTTTGTCGGCGCCCGCGTCCACAGCGGCGGCCGCGTCGCTCTCCGTCCGAATGCCGCCGCCGACCGCCAGCGGGATGAACAACTCTCGGGCGACCGAGCGGATGGTATCTGCCAGCGCGCGGCGCCGCTCCAGAGTCGCGGTGATATCGAGAATCACCAGCTCGTCGATTCCCTCGTGGTTGTAGCGGCGCGCCAGCTCCGCAGGGTCGCCGGCGCTGCGCAACCCCTCAAAGTTGATTCCTTTGACGACCTGGCCGTCGCGTACATCGAGGCACGCGATGATTCGTTTCGACAGCACGACCTGTCAGCCCACCATGCGTTTGAAGTTGCGGAGAATCGTCAGCCCGATTTCGCCCGATTTCTCCGGGTGAAACTGGACGCCGGCAATCTGACCGCGTTGAACGATCGACGCGAACACTTCGCCGTGCTCGGTTGCGGCGACCGTGTGCGGCGTCACCGGCGCAATGTAGCTGTGCGTGAAGTACACCTGTGCGCCGTCCGGCACATCGTCGACAATCGAACCCTCGCCGGATCGATCGAGCCTGTTCCACCCGACGTGCGGGACCTTGATCGGCGGTTCGCTTGGAGCCGGCCGCAGCTTTCGACACGATCCGGACAACAGCCCGAGACCGCGCAGCTCAGGCGCTTCCTCGCTGCTCTCGTACAGCCACTGCATCCCAAGGCAGATGCCCAGAAGCGGCACACCTTCGCCGATGCGATTGAGGATGGCGTCCACCCACGGCTGGTCGAGCGCGCGTGTCGCGCCGAAATGTCCAACGCCAGGCACGATGATTCCGGCGGCCTTCGCCAGATCGTCTGGTAAGTCCGGCGTGTAGACGTCCGCTCCGATTGCCGCGAGCGCTTTGCGCACCGACGTGAGATTACCGGCCTTGTAGTCGATCAACGCAATCACAACAGCCCCTTCGTGCTCGGCAACATCCTCGCAAGACGTTTGTCCTTCGCGCAGGCCACTCGCAGCGCGCGTGCGAAAGCCTTGAACACCGCCTCGATCTTGTGATGGTTCGATCGTCCGTAAACCACCTTGACGTGGACGTTGGCGCGCGCGCCGATGGCAAATCCTTCGAAGAAATCGTGAACGAGCTCGGTCTGCAGATCGCCTACGCGCTGGACGGTGGTCTTGACGTCCACGACGGTGTGTGGACGACCACCGAGGTCGATCGCCGCGACCGCCAACGTCTCGTCCATCGGCATCACGAAATATCCTGCGCGATTGATTCCCCGCCGATTCCCGAGCGCTTGAGAGATCGCTTCGCCAAGCGCGATGCCGAGGTCTTCGACAATGTGATGCTGATCGACGTCGAGATCGCCGGTGGCCTTGATCGTCAGGTCGAACGCTCCGTGCCGCGCGAAGAGCTCCAGCATGTGATCCAGAAACCTGATGCCGGTAGTGACCGTGTACTGACCTTTTCCATCGAGCCGAATCTTCAACGCAATCTGCGTTTCAGTCGTCCGGCGATCGATTACGGCGCGGCGCACACAACCTCCTCGAGCACGCTGATGAACCGACGGGTGTGTTCGGCGATGCCCGCAGCAACGCGCAGGCAGCCCTCGCATCCCGGTTCCGTCGATCGGTCCCGCAGATAAATCTTGTGCGCTGCTGCAGCTCGCAGAACCGCTTCGAGACGGTCGCCCGCTCGTACCAGGACGAAGTTGGCGGAGCTCTTCCAGTACTGGAGCCCCAGACGATCGCACGCTGCGTATAAAAGCGCCTTGGATTCCTCAACTTGCGTCAAATAGTTCCGCAGGTGTGCGCGGTCCTCGAGCGCCGCCCGGACCGCGGCCACCGCGGCGATGTTGACGCTGTAGACCGGAACCGCGAGTCGAATCGGCTCGAGCGCTTCAGGGTGACCGGTGATCGCGCCGATCCGGATGCCCGCCAGGCCGAACGCCTTCGAGAATGTGCGACCGACCACAACATTGGGAAAGTGCGGGAGCTCCGGAACGAACGTCTGGCCGCAGAATTCGAAGTACGCCTCGTCGAGAAACACAATCGCGCCCCTGGGCAGCGCGCGCGAGACTTCACGAACCGCGGACAGCGGCGTCAGGACACCTGTCGGATTGTTCGGGCTCGTAAGAAACACGACGCGGGTACGGCTGGTGATCGCCGACAGCACACGGTCGAGCGGAAATGAGAAGTCCGGGTTCGGGGCGACGCGAACCGGTCTGGCGCCGAGCACTTCGGTGTCGATTGCAAAAATTTCGAAAGCGGGATCTGGAATCACCGCCTCCGGCACGGGGCCGGCGACGGTCGATTTCAGGTAGCCGATGGCGGTGCACATGATCCCCTCGTCCAACCCGTTCAGCAGGGACAGATGATCAGGATCGACGCCGATGTACTCCGCGCATGCCCGCGTGGCCGCCTCGTACGGGGGATAGAACCCGATCTCCTCGGGACGAAGTCCGGCAATGGCTTCGATTACTCGGGCGGAACAGCCGCCGGTGTTCTCGTTCTGATGGAGACGCAAGCCATCGTACAGCTCGGCCGGCTTCTGGTATTTCATCGTCATCGCACACGCACCTGGATCGATTCGGCGTGGGCCGTGAGGCCTTCGGCCTGCGCCAGCGAGACAATCGTCGGCGCCAGTCCGGCGAGCCCTCGTCGCGTCAGCCGCTGAACCGCCATCACCCGGACGAAGTCCGCCGCGCTCAATCCGCCACGAAAGCGGGCGGCCCCCGATGTCGGCAGGACGTGATTTGATCCCGTGGCGTAATCACCGGCCGCCTGTGCCGTGAATGGCCCGACGAAGATCGCGCCTGCCGCAACCGGTCGCTTGATCAGCGCTTCGCGATCGACCACGAGATGTTCTGGCGCCAGGCGATTCACCAGCGCCATGGCTTCTTCTGGTGATCGCGCGACGATCGCGACCCCGTGCCTCGACAGCGACTGCTGCACGACGTCGCGGCCTGCGGCAGACTTCGTCACGACCTTCACGACACGCTCAGCGTAACGTCGATCCCATGTGATGAACACCGAACGGGCATCGGGATCGTGCTCGGCCTGTGCCACCAGGTCGGCGGCGTACCATTCGGGCCGGCCCGAGCACGCGACCACGACAATCTCGGTTGGCCCGGCGTAGAAGTCGATCGCGCAATCAGCGGACACGAGCGCTTTTGCCGCTGCGACATAGCGATTGCCCGGCCCCACGATCTTGTCAACTCGCGGAATCGTGTTGGTGCCGTAGGCCAGCGCGGCGATCGCATGGGCCCCGCCAATGTGAAAGAGCCGTGTGACACCAGCTTCGAGCGCCGCCGCCATCACGACCGGTTCCGGACGAGGGCAGACAGCGACGATCTCAGAGACGCCCGCTACCCGAGCTGGAATCGACGTCATCAACAGCGACGAGGGCAGCGGGAAGCGGCCGCCAGGAACGTAACATCCGACGCGCGCCAGCGGCTCCACGCGCTGTTCAATGGAGACGCCTGGAGCGACTGTCACCGAGAAGGACCTGGGGACCTGGCGCGAGGCCACTTTCGCGATGTTGCGGGCCGCTTGCTGAACGGCTCGCCTCACAGCGACGGGCACGCGTTCAGCCTCAGCAATCATCTCCCGTTGGGAGACTTCAATCGGCGGCCGTACATCGTCGAACCGGCGCGCAAAACGGAGCAGCGCGCGATCGCCATCCTGTCGAACGCGGTCGACGATGGTGGCTACGCGGCGTGTGAACGCCCGATCCGCGGACCGGTCGCGTGTAAACACGCGTTCGAGTGCCTGCCGATTGCTTGCGTCAACAATTCGCATCAGTTTCATCAAGTCGGGACGCCCTGCAGGGCCGTCCCCTACCATACGAGTTGTAGAGGACCGCCTTCAGGCGGTGCCATCTCACAAAACGATCTTGTTCAACGGATACTCGACAATCCCCTGCGCCTGCGCCGACTTCAATTTCGGGATCAGATCGCGCACCGTCCGTTCCTCGATGATCGTATTGACGGCGACCCAGTGCTCGTCGCTGAGCGCCGAAATCGTGGGCCGCTGAAGGGCAGGCAACAGGCCGAGAATATCTTTCAGATGCTCGCGCCGAACATTCAGCATCAGTCCAACCCGCCCCTGCGCTTCGATGGCGGCTTTCAGCAACAACGCCAGATTTTCGAGCTTGGTTTTTTTCCACGGATCTGCCAGCGCTGATTTGTTGGCAATGAGCTGAGTGTTCGATTCCATCAGCGTGTCGAGAATCCGGAGGCGATTGGCGCGGAGCGACGACCCGGTTTCGGTTACTTCGACGATCGCATCGGCCAGCATGGGCGGTTTGACCTCGGTCGCGCCCCACGAAAATTCGACGTTCACGTTGACCCCATGCTGTTTGAAGTAGGCCCGCGTCGCTCGAACAAGTTCCGTCGCGACCGTTTTCCCTTCGAGGTCTTTGGCACACCTGATGGCGGAGTCTTCCGGCGCGGCCAGCACCCAGCGGACTTTTCCGAAGCTCTGTTTGGCGTAGATTAGATCCGCGATCGATTCGATCACACCGGTCCGGCCCTCGCCAGCTTCGTGCTCGGCGATCCAGTCCTGACCGGTGAGGCCGGCGTCAAGCACGCCGTCAGAGACGTAGCGCGCCATTTCCTGCGCGCGAATCAGCATGCACTCGAGCTCGGGATCGTCGACCGATGGAAAGTACGATCGCGAGCTGACGTAAATGTTGAAGCCCGCACGCGCAAACAGTTGAACGGTCGCGTCCTGCAGCGACCCTTTCGGGATGCCCAGCTTGAGTTTCATATCAGCTCTCGAGTGTCTTGAAGAAGCAGGTGCGCTCACCGGTGTGACACACATGGCCGTCGCCGAGCCTCTTGACTTTGACCAGCACGGTGTCGTCGTCACAATCGGTGAGCATCTCGATGACTTGCAGCTTGTTGCCCGACGTTTCGCCTTTCATCCACAGCTTGTTGCGGGTGCGGCTGAAGAAGGTCGCGAAACCGGTCTGTCTGGTAAGCGCGAGCGCCTCTTCGTTCATGAAGCCCACCATCAGCACTTCGGCGCTCTGCGCGTCCTGAATGACCGCAGGAATCAACCCGTCCAACTTTGAAAAGTCCATAACCTTTCGCCTGAAACAAAAAACCCCGCCGGGTGGCGGGGTTGCCTGTCGTGTGGTTCGCTCGTCCGGACCTAAATCACGCACAACTCCGCCCGCCCGCATGGGCAGGATGGTGATGCACGTGATGGTGGCGCACGAACACGATGTGTCAGCCTACTTCGACCCGAGCGCGGCTGTCAAACGCGCACCAGTCACGCCTCTTCTCTCATCATTCATCCTTTCCGGCCGACGACGTCCAGGAGCGCCGGCGCAATCAATCGTGACGTCGCGCTGTTGGAGGCATTCATCCAATACCGTCGCAGGTGAGCCGCCTGTGCCGGATCGAATGGCGGGAATTCCGCATATCGATCCATGACCCCCATGAAGTACGTCGTCAGCCAGTTCCAGACCGCTGACTGTGGATGACCGGTTTTGATCGTCACTTCCACATCGGTGAGCGTGAGTCCCGCCTTGCAATAGAGATCAGGCAGTCGGCTGCCGATGCTGACGTCGCCGCCCTGCGATGCAAAGAAGGCGCGGTCCGCGAGAATGAAATCGAACCATTCGGGCGGCCGCGGAATCAGCGCGAACGTGTCGCGATGATAGTCCTGAATGGCGAGCAGGCCGCCCGGTTTCAAGGCGCGCACGAGTTTCCGGATGTGGGCCTCGGGGTGCGGCAGGAAGAGAAAAACCCACCGCGCGAAGATCAGATCGTAGCTCGATCGTTTGAGCGATGCGTCAATGAGATCAGTCTGCCAGAGTTGACCGGTCCCGAATCCGTCGCGTCGAATCATCGCCTCGAGACGTGAGGCGAATACCGGCGAACGTTCGACCGCATCGACCGCCGCCTTCGCCCGCCGGCGAAGTTCGAGATGCAACGATCCCTGGCCGGGACCGATTTCGAGAATCTTCCAGCCGCGACGGATGTGCAGGCGATCGAAGAGCGCGTGGGACACCGGGTCCCACAGGCGCGCTTGCGCCCGAAGACGCGCTGCTTCGTGCTTCGCGTCACCGAGAAGATATTTGTACGGTTTTGGCAAAATGTCGTGCGGAGCTTCAGTCCGTTATCCAAGGTATACATCACGAAGTTCGCGCGAGCCAGTCCAACCAGGAAAAGGACTACACGGTCAACACGATCTTGCCGATGTTGCCTCGTCCCTGCATGTAGCGGTGCGCGTCGCCGGCGCGCTCCAGCGGAAAGGTTCTGGCGATCACCGGCAGCAGGCGTTTCGCGCCAACTTCCTCGAGCAGAAAGTGCATGGCAGCCGTGAGCTGTCCGCGCTCGTCCCAGAGATGCGCGAGGTTCAGTCCGAACACGGCGCGATTGTGGTTGATGAGCGACAGCGGCTTGAATCGCGGCATCTGCAGCATCGTCCGTGAGGCGTGCAGCCAGTTGCGTCGTTCACCACGCGAGATTGAGGAAACGCCGAACATCACGAGCCGACCGAGCGGCGCGAGCAGCTTGTAGCTCGTCGTGAAACTCCGGCCGCCCACAGGATCGAGCACCACGTCGACGCCGCGGTTGCCGCAGATCCTTTTGACTTCGCGCTCCACGTCAGTGGTGCGATAGTCGATGAGGTGATCGACACCCAGGGAGCGAAGCGCCGAATGTTTCGACGCCGACGCGGTGCCGATGATCGTCGCCCTGCGCAGCCGTGCGAGTTGAATCGCGGCGATGCCAACGCCGCCTCCGGCGCCATGAATCAGGACGGTCTCGCCGGCAGCGATATTGGCCATCCTGTAGAGCGCCATGAGCGCCGTCAGATAGTTGACCGGCAGCGCTGCGGCTTCCGCGTCGCTCAAGTCAGCGTGAAACGGAAATACATAAGCTTCGTGTGCGCACGCTTCTGAGGCA
>Ga0070681_10005430_pt1 | contig 12314 bp, 10 predicted proteins | sample KBSC83BmetaG_FD_65650 | JGI IMG/M metagenome (GOLD analysis project Ga0070681, IMG submission 65650) | Corn rhizosphere microbial communities from Kellogg Biological Station, Michigan, USA - KBS C8-3B metaG | ecosystem: Host-associated > Plants > Roots > Rhizosphere | place: USA: Michigan...
TGCGCGTGGGCCAGCGGACTTGCCGTTGCCGGCGGGCGCGTTGCGCTGCGGCAGCCTGCACGCCCGGGGAAAACTGCGCGGCAGCAACTTGCCGGCGCAGGCGGCTGAGGCGTACGAACATTTGCGTGACGCCGGCTGGGATGATGACGCGTTGGCAACGTCGGCGACGACCGCTGCGTTCGACGTGTGGCGCGCGGTGGTTGCCGGTTATGCGTCAGCGTATTTGCGCGGTGGCGCGGCAGCTATGCCCTGCGGCTTCCGTTATGCCGCGATGCCCGACGGCGGCTTGCCGGGGGTTGCCGATCCGGCGACCCGTGCCAGCTGGTGGTCGGACGCCGCCGGCATTCCGCCGGGCAACGGTGTGGGCCTGTATGGTGGCGTCGATGCCAGCACGGACCCGACTTTACCTGGGCTCGAGTGCCTGCGTGCCTTGTGGACGGGCGATGGCGCTGATGCGCGCTCCTTGCATGCAGCAGTCGCGGCCACGGCCACGCGTTTGCCGCGCCAGGGCCTGCCGTTGTGGATCATCCATGGCACGGCCGATGGACTGCTGCCAGCGAATTTCAGTTCGCAACCGTACGTTGACTGGTTGCGGGCCGAGGGTCGTCATCCGCTGTACTGGAAAGTGCCGTACGCGCAGCACTTCGATGCGTTCCTCGCCTTGCCTGGTTTTGGCGAGCGCCACGTACCATTGCTGCCGTATGGATATGCCGCCCTGGACCGCTTGTGGGCGCATTTGTACGTGGGTGCGGCGTGGCCGACCGACGTGCCCACTCCGATGGTGCAGCCACGCGGGCCGCGAATCCTGACCCGCGAGGCGCTGGGCTTGTGGTGACCACGCGGGCAGTGCTCGCCGGCTTTGCCGGGCGTGTGGCAATGGCGGGCACCGCCCGCCCTGCATGGTTGCGGCATGGGCGGCCAGCGCTTGCCACGGCCGTGGGTTATTCTTGCCGTCTGCGTGCGCGTATCCGCTGCACGACACCACTTTCCAACCCCAGGGATTTGCGATGACCATCCATGTCACCTTCACTACCAACCGTGGCCCCATCCACCTGCGTCTGCACGAGGACAAGGCGCCCGTTACCGTCGCCAATTTCGTCAATCTGGCCCGGCGCGGTTATTACGATGGCCTGTCGTTTCACCGCGTCATTGCCGATTTCATGATCCAGGGCGGTTGCCCGGAAGGCACCGGGCGAGGCGGCCCGGGCTACAAGTTCGAGGATGAGTTCAACGCTTCGTTGAAACACGACAAACCCGGCGTGCTGTCGATGGCAAACGCCGGTCCGCGCACCAATGGCAGCCAGTTCTTCATCACGCATGGGGCGACGCCGTGGCTGGACGGCAAGCACAGCGTGTTTGGCGAAGTGGTGGACGCGGCGGACATGGCCGTGGTCAATGCGGTCCAGCAAGGCGACACGATCGAGAAGGTCACGGTGGACGACGATGTGAGCGAGTTGCTCGCGGCGCAGGCCGATCGCGTCAAGGAATGGAATGCGGTGCTCGATCAGCGCGGCTGAGATTTCTGCTGTTGACGAAGAAGCTGCCGGTCGGACTGGCAGCTTTTTTTGTGGTCGCGAGTTGCGCCCCGTCCTGCGCGGGAGCGTGCAAACCCGGGAGCGTGCAAACCGATGTGGATTGCCGCCATCGACGTCGGGTTGCGCAGGGACGATCATCCCGGTCAAGACAGCAATCCAGCGTGCCATCTATCATGCGTGGAGTACGCGTACCACCCATTCTTCCAAGGAGAACGACGATGTCATTCCTCGACGATCTACTGGGTAAAGACCAGGCTGGCGGCAACTCGTTGCTCGGTGTCGTGGGTCAGCTGATCGAACAGGCTGGCGGCCTGCAGGGCCTGGTCAGCATATTGCGGCAGCATGGACTGGGCGGCGCGGTGCAATCGTGGGTCAGTACCGGCGCCAATCAGCCAGTATCGGGCAGCCAATTGGGGGTCGCGTTGAACAGTGGCGGCATGGACTCGCTGCTGCAGGAGGCGGCGAGCAAGCTGGGGGTCGACCAGAACCTCTTGCTGGGCAAGCTTTCGCAGGTGCTGCCCATCGTGGTGAATCATTTGACACCGGATGGAACAGTGCCTCCTGCCGGCCAGGACATGACTTTCGACGTGGGCATGCTTGAGGGTCTGGCCGGCAAGCTGCTCGGTTGACTGAGTGCCTGCTGGTGGTGCGGCGTTGGCGCAGCATTGGACCCGCACAACGGTCCGTCAGGCATCGGCCTGCCAGAGGGTTTTGATTGCCCGGTCCGCCGCCGGAGTCGGGCTGCGTGATAAAATGGCCGTCTTTGCAGCTCTCCGTGTGGGAACCATGCCCCAGCTTGCCCAGCGTGTCGGTCGTGCCAAACCCAGCACGATCATGGTGATCGCCCAGAAAGCCCGCCAGCTCAAGGCTGCCGGTCGCGACATCATCAGTTTTTCGGTAGGTGTGCCGAATTTCCTGCCCGGCGAGCATGTGTATGCGGCTGCGCGCGAAGCGCTCACGCACGACAGTGGGCAATACGGCAGCAATCGCGGTTCCGACGTGTTGCAGGATGCGTTCCTCAAGCACATCGAGGCGCTGGGCTTTTCCGGCTACGGTCGCACGAACGTCTCGATTGGCATTGGCGCGAAGCAGGTGCTGTACAACCTGGCCGAGGTGCTTCTGGACGAGGGTGACGAGATCATCTTCGCGGCGCCGTACTGGACGACTTATCGCGACATCGCCGACATCGTCGGCGCGAAGATCCATACGTTGCCGTGCGGCCCGCAACAAAACTACAAGCTCATTCCGACGCAGCTGGATGCGGCATTGGCCCGCAAGCCGAAGGCGTTCCTGTTCAACAACCCGTCCAATCCGACGGGCATGGTTTACACGCGTGAGGAAATCGCCGCGCTGGCGGCAGTGCTGATGAAGCATCCCGACACGTGGATTGTCACCGATGACATTTACAACGCCATGGTGTTTGACGGTATCGGCTACCACAACTTCGTGCACGCCGAACCTGAATTGCGGGACCGTCTGGTCTTTGTGGATTCGGTTTCCAAGACCTACGGCATGCCCGGTTGGCGCGTCGGCCTGCTGGCCGGTCCGGAGGTGGTCGCCAAGGCGGTTACCACGATGAACTCCAATCACATCACCAGTCTGCCGGAAGTGATCACCGCCGCGGCCGTCGCCGCGCTGACCGGCCCGCAGGACGTACCGCAAGCCAGGTGCATGGATTTTGCCGCGCGGCGCGACACGGTATATGCGGCACTCAGCGCCATTCCCGGGGTGGTCTGTCCGCGGCCGCAAGGGGCGTTTTATGCATTCCCGGATATCTCGGTGGCGTTTGGCAAACACCACGGTGACGTCCGCATCCATGACGATGTCGAGTTTTGCGCGGCATTGCTGGAGGCCAAGGGCGTCGCCTGCGTACCCGGTTCGGCGTTTGGTGAACCGCGCGCCATGCGCATTTCCTATACCTGTCCGTCGGCACAATTGCAGCCTGGGCTGCAGCGCATCACGGAGTTTTTTGCCGAGCTGGTCTGAATACTCATTTCGCTGAGGTGGGAGCGACTTCAGGCGCATTGTTCCTGCCGTGGTAGTCGGGTTGGAAGTCGTCGAGGCTGCGGCCCGTTCCACAAATCAATATTTCATCCAAGGAGTCATCGTCCATGAAAGCCCCCGTTCGAGTTGCCGTCACCGGTGCTGCCGGCCAGATTGGTTATGCGTTGTTGTTCCGCATAGCTGCTGGCGACATGCTGGGCCCGGATCAGCCGGTAATCCTGCATTTGCTGGAAATCACTCCGGCGTTGCCGGCGCTGCAGGGCGTGGTCATGGAGTTGAACGATTGCGCGTTCCCGACGCTGGCCGGCATCGTGGCCACCGATGACGCGAATGTGGCGTTCAAGGATGTGGATTACGCGCTGCTGGTGGGCGCCCGTCCGCGCGGCCCAGGCATGGAGCGCAGCGACCTGCTGCAGGCCAATGGGGCGATCTTCGGCCCGCAGGGCAAGGCGATCAATGCGCATGCCAAGCGCAATGTGAAAGTGCTGGTGGTCGGCAACCCGGCCAACACCAACGCGCTGATTGCCCAGCAGAACGCACCGGATCTGGATCCAAAGTGCTTCACGGCGATGGTGCGCCTGGATCACAACCGCGCCAAGGCGCAGTTGGCCGAAAAAACGGGCAAGCACAACGCCGATGTGCGGAAGATGATCATCTGGGGCAATCACAGCTCGACCCAGTATCCCGATCTGTCGCAGGCGACGGTCGACGGCAAGCCGGCCATGAGCCTGGTGGATCAGCAGTGGTACGAAAACGAATTCATTCCCACGGTGCAGAAGCGTGGCGCGGCCATCATCAAGGCGCGCGGTGCGTCATCTGCCGCGTCTGCCGCAGCGGCGGCGATTGACCACATGCGCACCTGGGCGCTGGGCACCGCCGAAGGCGACTGGGTGTCGATGGGCATTCCGGCTGATGGCTCCTACGGTATTGCGCCGGGTGTCATCTATGGGTATCCGGTCACCTGCAAGGGAGGCAAGTACGAGATCGTGCAGGGCTTGGCGATCAGCGATTTCTCGCGCGCACGCATGGATGCGTCGAGCAAGGAGCTGCGCGAAGAGCGCGCCAGCGTGGAGCAGTTGTTCGCGAAGAAGTAAGCCACCTGTCGCCGGATCAGCCAAGGGGCCGGCTTTGCGCCGGCCCCTTGTTGTGTGACGTGGGCGGGAACTCTGGTGTGGGTAGCGCACCTTGTGCGCGGTTGAGTGGCTTTTGTCGCGGGATCGAACAGCAGCAGGCCGAAGCCCCCTCCCACGGCTGCATTGCACCTTGCCTTTTGTGGAAGCGACTTCAGCTGCGATGCGCTCGCGTGGCCTTGCTTCAGGCGGCTGCAGCCACAGCCGTGGCGACGGTGGCCGGCGTACGAATCAGGTAGTCAAACGCGCTGAGTGCCGCGGTGGAACCGGCGCCCATGGCGATGACGATTTGCTTGTACGGCACGGTAGTGGCGTCGCCGGCGGCAAATACTCCGGGCAGTGAGGTCTGGCCGCGTTCGTCGATGATGATTTCGCCGCGCGGCGACAACGCCACCGTGTCCTTGAGCCATTCGGTGTTCGGCAACAAACCGATCTGCACAAAGATGCCGTCCAGGTCAATCTGGTGCATGGCATCCGTCAAGCGGTCCCGGTAGACCAGCGTGGTGACTTTCTGCCCGTCGCCCAGCACTTCGGTGCTGAGTGCGCTGAGGATGACCTCGACATTCGGCAGGCTGTGCAGTTTGTGCTGGAGCACTTCGTCAGCACGCAGCTTGCTGTCGAACTCGACCAGGGTGACGTGCGCGACGATGCCGGCCAGGTCGATGGCTGCTTCCACGCCGGAGTTGCCCCCGCCGATCACGGCGACGCGCTTGCCCTTGTACAACGGACCGTCACAGTGCGGGCAGTACGCCACGCCCTTGTTGCGATACTCGTCCTCGCCGGGCACGTTCATGTGGCGCCAGCGGGCGCCGGTGGAGAGGATGATCGTGCGTGATTTCAAGGTGGCGCCGCTCGCCAACTGCACCTCATGCAGGCCACCTGCCTCCTTGGCGGGGATCAGCTTCTCGGCGCGCTGCAGGTTCAGGATGTCGACGTCATAGGCATTGACGTGCTGGACCAGAGCATTGCCCATGCTGGGACCGTCGGTCGCCATGACCGAGACAAAGTTCTCGATGGCCATGGTGTCCAGCACCTGGCCGCCGAAGCGCTCGGCCGCCACACCGGTGCGGATACCCTTGCGCGCCGCGTAGATGGCAGCGGCGGCGCCAGCCGGGCCGCCGCCGACGATCAGCACTTCGAACGGTTCCTTGTTCCGCAGCTTTGCGGCTTCGCGCTGCGCGGCGCCGGTGTCGATCTTGGCGAGGATCTGCTCCAGGCTCATGCGGCCGGTATCGAACAATTCGCCATTGAGAAAGACGCAAGGCACCGACATAACCTGTCGCGCCTCGACTTCGTGCTGGTACAGCGCGCCGTCGATCGCAGTGTGGGTGATACGTGGGTTGAGCACGCTCATCAGGTTCAGCGCCTGCACCACGTCGGGGCAGTTCTGGCACGAGAGCGAAAAATAGGTCTCGAAGTGGAACCTGCCGTCGGGGGCAGCACTCTCGAGGTTCCGGATTTGCTCGACCACCGCCGCGTCGAGCCGGGATGGGTGCCCGCCAACGTGAAGCAGGGCGAGCACGAGCGAGGTGAATTCGTGACCGAGCGGAATGCCGGCAAAGCGCACGCCGATGTCCGTGCCGGCGCGGTTGATCGCAAACGATGGCTTGCGCGCATCGTCGTCGCGACGCACCAGCGTGATCTGCGTGGACAGCGAGGCAATTTCCTCCAGCAATTCGTTCAGTTCGATGGATTTGGCACCGTCATCCAGCGACGCAACGATCTCGATCGGCTGCATGATCTTTTCCAGGTGAATCTTCAGCTGGGTTTTGAGATTGGCATCCAACATGGTCGGCTCCGTGGCAGGAATTCGGGGGTAGACGAAGACGCGCCCGGATGACCTCGGGTGTCACGCCTCGCCTGGTCTTGGTGCGACGGACCCGGAACGATGCCGGGCCCGTTGCGCGTTACGTGGGTCGAATCAGATCTTGCCGACCAGATCCAGCGATGGTGCCAGAGTCTTTTCGCCTTCGTGCCATTTGGCCGGGCAGACCTCGTTCGGATGGGCGGCGACGTATTGTGCCGCCTTCACCTTGCGCAGCAGTTCGCTTGCGTCACGACCAATGCCGCCGGCGTTCAACTCGATGATCTGGATCTTGCCGGCCGGGTCGATCACGAACGTGCCGCGGTCGGCAATGCCGTCGGCTTCGATCAGCACGTCGAAGTTGCGCGACAGCACGTGGGTCGGGTCGCCGACCATCGTGTAATTGATCTTCTTCACCGCGTCGGACGTGTCGTGCCAGGCCTTGTGCGCAAAGTGGGTGTCGGTCGACACGCTGTAGATCTCCACGCCCAGCTTCTGGAACGCAGCGTAGTTTTCGGCCAGGTCCTCAAGTTCCGTCGGGCACACAAACGTGAAGTCGGCCGGGTAGAAAAACACCACCGACCACTTGCCTTTCAGGTCGGTGTCGGAAACTTCGATGAACTTGCCGTTCTTCAGCGCCTGGGCCTTGAACGGTTTGATTTCGGTGTTGATCAGAGACATGGCATGGTTCCCTTGGTTGTTGAAAGTCTGCTTGCAGGATAGGGTGAGGCAGTCGATTTATCTAATTGATTGTTGGCATCGGCCCGATCGGTCTGGCCTATCGACCCACCGGGGTGCCGTCGCGGATGAAAACGCGCACTTGCCGTTGCCCGAGCAGTATTGCCTGCCAACGCAGGCAGGGTCCTCAGCGGGCGGCGCCGGCCGGGTGCAGCTGCAGATCTACCACGGCAGCCGTGACGATATCGCTACCCACGTTGACGGTAGTGCGCATCATGTCCAGGATGCGGTCCACGCCAATGATGATACCGATGCCCTCCGGCGGTATGCCGAAGGTCGCCAGCAGCCCGGCGATCATCGGCAGCGACCCGCCGGGGATACCGGCCACGGCGACCGCGCTCAGCACCGACAGCAGCATCAGCACGACCTGGTGACTCAACGTCAACTCGATACCGAAGGTCTGGGCCACGAACAGCACCACGCAGCCTTCGAACAGGGCCGTGCCGCTCATGTTCATGGTGGCGCCCAGCGGCAGTACGAAGCCGGCGGTGCTAGGCGAGATGTTCAGCTCCTCATGCGCCACCGCCAGCGAGGCGGGCAGGCAGGCATTGCTGGAACTGGTGGAGAATGCGGTGACCAGCAGCGCGCGAATTTGCCGGAAAAACGTCAGTGGCGAACGCTTGGCCAGAAACCGGATCCACAGCGACATGGTGCCGAACAAATGCAGCGCCAGCGCCACCGTGCAGCCGACGACAAATACGGAAAGGGCGAGCAGCACATCCACCCCGACCTTCACGATGACGCTGTAGATCATGGCCGGCACGGCGTACGGCGCCAGTTCCAGCGCGAAACCGACGATACGCGTCATCAGCTCGGTCACGGTGTCCAACGCACCCTGCACACGCTTGCGTTGTTTCTGCGGTAGTTGTGTCGCGGCCGCGCCAACCAGGATCGCGAACACGATCAATGGCAACACATCGCCCAACGCGTCGCGACTGGGGCCGGCCACGGCGCCGAGCAGGTTGCGCGGCATGAACATTTCCACCAGCGTGGAAAAGCTCATGCCTGGCTGGGCAGCCTTCTTGGCGATGGTCTGCTGTGCACTCCCGCCGTATTCCTGCATCAACTGGGTGCGCGCGGCCTCGTCCAGATGATGACCCGGCTGAACCGTATTCATCATCGCCAAGCCAATCATCACCGCGATCAACATGTTGAGGGCAAACAGGAAAAACGTGCGCCCGGCCAGTGGCCCGAGTTTGTCCAGTTGGCCCAACTGCGCCACGCCGGAGGCCAGCGAGGTAAACACCAGCGGGATCACCACGAAAAACAGCATGCGCAGAAAAATCTGCCCGAGCGGGTCGAATACCGCGGTTGAAATGCGCTGCATCACGCTCAGCGTGGCCGGGTGCAACCAGCCCACGCCCAGTGTGACGACGGCGGCGACCACGCCGATCACCAGGCCCCAGAGAATGCGTTTCGCCAGTCGGTTGGACGTACTCATGGGTTGAATGTACGGAAGATGACCCGTTTCGTCACGCACGATTTTGCGTCGCTGCCGAATCGCCACATGTTGCGTGGGCTGTGGCTCCTCGGACAAGTTGCTTGCGCGGCAAAGGCGAAGGTCGTAATCGGCTAAAATGGCGCTTTGCCCGGAGATGTCATGAGTTCCGCACTATCCGCAGGTGCTCGCTTTCGCGCAGCCGTTGTTGCCGAGCAACCGTTGCAGGTTGTCGGCGCCATTACCGCTTACGCGGCGCGTATGGCCCAGCGCACGGGGTTCAAGGCGCTTTATCTCTCCGGTGGTGGGGTGGCGGCCAATTCGCTGGGCATGCCCGATCTGGGTATCAGCACGATGGAAGACGTGCTCACCGACATCCGCCGCATCACCGATGTGTGTGACTTGCCGTTGCTGGTGGATGTGGATACCGGCTGGGGCGGGGCGTTCAACATTGCCCGCACCGTGCGCTCGCTGATCAAGGCCGGGGCCGGAGCACTGCACATCGAGGACCAGGTGGCGGCGAAGCGCTGCGGCCATCGACCCGGCAAGGCCATCGTGTCCAGCGCGGAGATGGTGGACCGGGTGAAGTCGGCGGTGGACGCCCGCACGGATGATCAGTTCGTGATCATGGCGCGCACCGATTCCATTGCAGTCGAAGGTCTGGAGGCGGCGATAGAACGTGCGCAGGCCTGTGTCGAGGCTGGCGCGGACATGATCTTCCCCGAGGCGATTTACACGTTGGAGCAATATCGCCAGTTCAAGGCGGCGGTGCAGGTGCCGATTCTGGCCAACATCACCGAGTTCGGCATGACCCCCCTGTTCACCCGGGAAGAACTCGCCAGCGCCAACGTCGACATCATTCTGTATTGCTGCGGCGCCTATCGGGCGATGAACAAGGCGGCGTTGAATTTCTACCAGACCGTGCGTCGTGACGGCACGCAGCAGGCCGCCATACCGAGCATGCAAACGCGTGAGGAGTTGTATGACTATCTCGACTATCACGCTTTCGAGCAAAAGCTGGATGCGCTGTTTGGCAGTGGCACGGGCGACTGACGGGCAATGACCAGACCGCAGCCGATCAAGGGCGAAGCCCGTGCCGAAGCAGACGATCATCGACGTCGGTGGGATGCGCTTGGGGTGGTTGTCGCTTCGTTGGTCGGCTTGCTCGCTTTGGTCGTCGCCGGTTACACCGCCTACATCCAGCGCGAGCAGGTGCGGGCGCAGGTCTGGCCGTATTTGATCGCCGGGAACAACGATCTGACCCAGTCGCTGGTTGTGAACAACAAGGGCGTGGGTCCGGCGATCGTGCGTGGTGTGCAGGTCTGGATTGATGGCAAGCCGCAAACTGATTGGAATCGTGTGCTGGCTACGCTGAGATTGCCGCCACACCGCTTCATCCAGACGACGCTCAATCACTATGTGCTGAGCCCAGGCGAGGAGCTGCAGATCATCCACTTTCCGGAACAGGATCTCTGGCAACGCTTTCACGCTGCGGCTGCCGGTCGAATGGCGATCGATATATGTTTCTGTTCAACCCTGGATGAATGCTGGACGTCCGGCAACAAAAATCTCGTTGGTCCCACAACGATGCGGTTGTTGTTGCAGGTGCGGCCGGTCGATCAATGTCCGCGATTGCCACCCGCGGATACATTCAACAATTGAGGGAGTGCTCCTTGGCTGTGGCAGGCATTGGAGCATGCGGCTGTAGTTTGCCAAGCCAACAGAATTTCACCGATAGAGGTTTCCACGCATGAGCGACAACACTTCTCAAAACCTACCCAAGCCCAAGAAATCCGTTGCCCTGTCTGGCGTGGCCGCAGGCAATACCGCGCTGTGCACGGTCGGGCGCAGTGGCAACGATTTGCACTATCGCGGCTACGACATTCACGACCTGGCCGCGAAGGGCACCTTCGAGGAAGTGGCGTATCTGCTGGTGCATGGCGTGCTGCCGAACTGGGCCGAGCTCAAGCAGTATCGTGCGCGCTTGAAGCGCCTGCGCGGACTGCCGGCACCGGTCAAGGCGGCACTGGAATTACTGCCGGCCGCCACGCATCCGATGGACGTGCTGCGCACGGGCTGTTCGATGTTGGGTACCGTGTTGCCGGAAAAGGACAATCACAACGTCACCGGCGCGCGCGCCATTGCCGATCGCCTGATGGCCAGCTTCGGTTCGATGCTGCTGTACTGGTATCACTTCAGCCATAACGGCAAGCGCGTGGAAACCGAGACGGACGACGAGTCGATCGCCGGCCATTTCCTGCATCTGTTGCATGGTCGGGCGCCGAGCGAATTGCATGCGCAGGCGCTGGACAAGTCGCTGGTGTTGTACGCGGAACATGAGTTCAACGCGTCCACCTTTGCCGCGCGGGTGATCGCGGGTACCGGCTCGGACATGTACTCAGCCATCACCGGCGCCATCGGTGCGCTGCGTGGTCCGAAACACGGCGGCGCCAATGAGGTGGCGATGGAGATCATCTCGCGCTACCGCACTGCCGATGCGGCAGAAGCTGACATCCGCGCGCGGGTCGAGCGCAAGGAAATCATCATTGGTTTCGGTCATCCCGTGTATACGGTGTCCGATCCGCGCAACGAGATCATCAAGGAACTCTCACGCAAACTGTGTACGGATGGCGGCAACCCGACGCTGTTCGACGTATCCGAACGCATTGCCAAGGTGATGGCCGAAGTCAAGAAAATGTTTCCGAATCTCGACTGGTTCTCCGCCAGTACGTATCACATGCTTGGCGTACCCACGGCCATGTTCACGCCGTTGTTCGTGATTTCGCGCACGGCCGGTTGGAGCGCACATGTGATTGAGCAGCGTGAGGACGGCAAGATCATTCGTCCCAGCGCCAACTACACCGGCCCGGAAGACCTGGCGTACGTTCCGATCGACAAGCGCTGAGGCGGTCCATCGGCAGCCACGAAGCGCAAGGGAGCCGAATGGCTCCCTTGCGCTTTCCTGCTGGGCACGTCGCGAACAAGGCGCGTGTCCGGAGCAGGGCGTGCTTCACGCTTCGGCGCGCAGTGCAGCCTTGACGCCAGCATCGGCATCCATGCGCTGAAAGAAACTCTCGAGGTGCTTGAAGCCGCTCAGGTCGATGGCCTTGGCCTTGGCCCAGCGCAGCACGACGTACAGATAGGGATCGGCGATGGAGCGCCGCGCGCCACCAAGCCAGTCGTGTTTCGCCAACCGTGTCTCGACCAGCGCAAACAAGCCACGCAGCTTGTCCTTGGCATGCGCAGCCAGATCCGCGTGTTGCGTCTTGTCCGCGAGGAAACGTTCCGGGCCAAAGATCGGCTTGAACGACTGATGTACCTCTGAATTGACGAACCCCAGCCAGCGGTTGACTTCCGCGCGCCCCAGCGGCGTGCCGTCGCCGTCGAGCCTGGCTTGCGGATGCAGCTCTGCGAGGTAGTGCAAGATGGCCACGTTTTCAGTGAGCACGGCGTCGCCATCCACCAGCGCCGGTACCAGGCCGCCCGGGTTGATCTTCAGATACGCCGGTGATTTCAGTTGGTCATGCTTGACCTCTGCAATCTCGTATGGGGCGCCGATCCATTCCAGCACAATGTGCGTGGCCAACGGGCAGGCACCCGTCATGTAATAGAGCTTCATGCTTGTTCCAATGCAGAGAAAGGAACGGCTAGTGTCGCGCTGCATG
>Ga0070681_10005431_pt1 | contig 12314 bp, 10 predicted proteins | sample KBSC83BmetaG_FD_65650 | JGI IMG/M metagenome (GOLD analysis project Ga0070681, IMG submission 65650) | Corn rhizosphere microbial communities from Kellogg Biological Station, Michigan, USA - KBS C8-3B metaG | ecosystem: Host-associated > Plants > Roots > Rhizosphere | place: USA: Michigan...
GGTCGCCACCCACGGCGCGTTCACCAGCGTGTCGCGGCCCGAGGCGATCAGGTTGCCCCAAGAGGGCGTGGGCGGCTGCACCCCGAGCCCCAGGAACGAGAGTCCCGCCTCCAGCATGATGGCGTTGCCCAGGCCGAGCGCCGCGGTCACGATGACTGGGGTGAGCGCGTTGGGCAGCAGATGACGGAGCAGCACCCGCAGGTCGGACGCTCCCAGGCCCACCGCCCCCTCCACGAACGGCCGCCCCACCAGCCCCCGGACTTCGCCGTGCACGAGTCGCGCGATCGTCATCCACCCGGTGAGGCCGAGGACGAGGATCACCAGCAAGGCGCTGGGCTGCCAGAGCGAGGCGAGGAGGAGCAGCAGCACCACCCGCGGCAGCGCCAGCGCGAAGTCGGTGAAGCCGAGCAGCACGGTCGCCGGCCACCCCGACCAGAACCCCGCCGCGGCGCCGACGGCGACACCGACCATCACCGACACCGCCACGGCGAGCAGTCCGACGCCGAGCGACACCCGGGCACCGTAGGCGATCCGTCCCCACACGTCTCGGCCCAGACGATCGGTACCGAGGAGATGGAAGGCGCCGTGCAGGTCGGTGCTGAGCGGCGGCAGGAACCGGGTGGCCACCACGTCCTGCCGCAACCCGGGGTCGCCCGCGACCAGCGGGGCCAGCAGAGCCACCAGGACGGCGGCCAGGAGGATCGCCGTGCCGACCAGGGCACGCCGATCGGCCAGGAACCGGCCCCGGCTCACGTCGCCTTCCCCGCGACACGAGGATCGGCCCAGGCCACCAGCAGCTCGGCCAGGAGGTTGCCCAGCACCACCAGCACCGCGCTCACGGCGGTCGCCGCCATGACGACCGGGTAGTCGCGAGCCTGGACCGCCTCCACCAGCACCCGTCCGACACCCGGCCAGGCGAAGATCGCCTCGATGAACACCGCCCCGGAGAAGAGCGCGGGAAGCGAGAGCCCGAGCAGGGTCAGCACCGGAATGAGCGCGTTCCGGAGCACGTGATGCACCGCGACGCGCGCGGACGAGAGTCCCTTGGCCCGCGCGATGGTGACGAACTGCGCCCCCGCGACGTCGAGCATGGCGCCGCGGACGTACCGCGCGGTGCCGCCGATCCCGATCAGCGTGAGGGTGGCGAGAGGCAGCGCGAGGTGGCGGAGCCGATCGGCCAGCCGGGCGCCGCCGGTGAGGAAATCGGCATCGAAGCCGGCCGCGCCGAAGGCGGGCAGCATCCGCGCGCGATAGGTGAAGAGCATCACCAGCATCAGCCCGAGCCAGTATCCCGGCAGCGCGAAGAGCGTGACCGTCACCACCGAGAGCGCGGTGTCGAGCCGGCCGTTCCGGATCGCCTGGACCACGCCGACTGCGATTCCGAGCAGGTAGCTCAGCACCAGCGAGAGGCCCACCAATCGCACCGTGGCCGGCCATGCCTCGCCCAGCATGCGGCGCACTGGACGCCCGGTCGCGATGCTGGTCCCCCAGTCGCCCCGGACGAACCGGCCGAGCCAGGCGGCGTACTGGGCGGCCGCCGGCCGGTCGAGCCCGAGCGCGTGGCGCTGGGCCTCGACCTGGGCCTCGGTCGCGGTGGGACCGACCAGGAGCCGCGCGGGGTCGCCCGGCGCGAGACGCAAGAGGAAGAACATCAGGGTGAGCACGCCGAAGACGACGGCGGCGCCGGTGAGGGCCCGGCGCAGCAGCAGGCGGGACATGCCGCAATCTCCTGCCTCCCGTCCGGGCCCGCCAGGGAGATACCTTCCGTCGTGCGTCGCTCCGTCCTGCTCCTCGCCGCGGTTCTCTCGACGGCCTGCCAGCCCGCGGCGGATCGCCGGGGCGCAACGGTGCTCTTCGCCTCCGGCGCCGATCTCCAGAGCATCAACCCGCTGCTGACCCAGCATCCGCTCGCCCGCCAGGTCCAGCGCTACGTGCTGCTCACCACCCTGGCGCGCTACGACTCCGGCATGGTGGCCCGGCCGTACCTGGCGCGCGAGTGGAGCTGGAGCGCCGACCGGCGGACGCTCCGCTTCATCCTGCATGGCGGCGTTCGCTGGCATGACGGCGCCGCCACCACCGCGCGTGACGCCGCCTGGACCCTGGAGGCGGCGCGCGACCCCGCGACCGGCTACCCCCGGCTCGCCGACCTGGCGGGTCTGAGCCGCATCAACGCGCCCGACGACACCACGCTGGTGCTCGAGTACGCCGACCCGCAGCCCCGCTTTCCCGACGTGCTGACCGACCTCGCGGTACTGCCGGCCCATCTCCTCGATTCCATCCCGCACTCGGCGCTGCGCCGGGCACCGTGGAACGATCATCCCATGGGCAACGGCCCCTTCCGGTTCGTCGCCCACGAGCCCAATCGGCGCTGGGTCTTCGCCGCCGATTCGGCGTTCCCTTCGGCGCTGGGCGGCCCACCCCGGCTGCAGCGGTTCATCGTGGTGGTCGTGGACGAGCCGACCACCAAGCTCGCGGCGCTCACGTCGGGCGAGCTTGACTTCGCCGGGATTCAGCCGGCTCACGCCGAGTTCGTCCGCCGGGACCCTTCGCTCGCCGTACTCACCTATCCGTTGCTGTTCACCTACGGCATCGTCTTCAATACCCGCCGACCTCCGTTCGACGACCTGGAGGCGCGCCGAGCCGCGAGCGCGGCGATCGACCGGCGGGAGATCGTCGAAGGCTACCTGTACGGCTACGGCACGCCCGCCACCGGCCCGGTGCCGCCAGACGTGCCGGGCTATCTTCCGGAGCCCGCGCCGGCCCTGGCGGTGCGCGCAACCACGCGGCCTCCGGTCGGGGTCGAGCTGCTCACCGTAGGGAGCGGCGAAGCGGCGCTGGAGCAGATGGTCCAGGCCCGCCTCCGGCCGGCCGGCTTCGCGGTCGCGATCCGGCAGCTCGAGCTGGGCGCGTTCCTCGGCCGGGTCTACGGTTCCCACGACTTCGACGCCGCGGTGCTCGGGATCAGCGGCGACCCCGGTCTGGGTTATCTCGGACCGCTCGCCGGACTGGCCGGCATGACCGCGCCGGCCGCTCCCGACGCGGCGCAGCGCTTCTTCGCGGACTCGGTGCCGGTCGCCTTTCTCTATCACGCGCGAGGACTGCAGGGGATGAATCGCAGGGTGCGGGGGGTGGTCATGGATCTGCGGGGCGAGCTGCCAACGGTGCACGACTGGTGGGTGGCGCCCTGACGGTGCGCGCGGCCGCGCCGGTGCGGCTCGATCTCGCCGGCGGCTGGACCGATGTCCCACCCTACTCCGCCCGGGCCGGCGGTGTCGTGGTCACCGCGGCGGTCGAGCTCTTCGCCCATGCGGAGGTGACGCCGAGGACAGCGGGCTATCGGCTGGTGGCGGAGGACCTGAATCAGGAGATCGAGCTGGCCGATGCCGCCGAGCTCGCCGGCGGCGACATGCCCCTGCTTCGCGCCGGCCTGCGTATGCTGCCCCCGGGGCCCTGCGCGCTGGTGACCCGGGCCGACGCCCCACCCGGCAGCGGGCTCGGCAGCTCCGGGGCCATGGACGTGGCGCTGGTTGCCGCGCTGACCGCCGCGCGGGGCGAATCGCCCGATATCCGCGCCACCGCCGATCTCGCCTGCCGGCTCGAAGGCGTGGAGGCCGGGATCCCCGGCGGCAGGCAGGACCAGTTCGCCGCCGCCTACGGCGGCTTCCTCCGCCTCGCCTTCCGCGATCCCGACGCCACGGTCGAGCCGATCACGCTCCCCGCCGACATCGCCGATGCCCTCGCTCGGCGCATGCTGCTCTGCTACACCGGCGCATCCCGTTTCTCCGGGGCGACGATCGGGCGGGTGATGGCCGCGTACGAGCGAGGCGATCCGGCGGTGGCGGGCGCGCTCGACGGCATCCGCGGGGTCGCCGAGACGATGCCCGCCGCGCTCCTGGGGGGGGACCTGGCCCGGGTGGGCACCCTGCTGAGCGCAAACTGGCGCTTGCAGCAGGCGCTGGACCCCGGGATGTGCACCCCCGTGATGGCTCGCCTGGAGCGCGCGATGGTCGAGGCCGGTGTGCTCGGCGGCAAGGCGGCCGGGTCGGGTGCCGGCGGCTCGATGTTCTTTCTCTGCCCGGACGATCCCGCCCCGGCGATCGCCGCCGCGCGCGAGCTCGGCATGCGGTTGCTGCCGGTGCGCTGGGCCCGCGAGGGAGTGCGGCGATGCTGACGGCGGAGCGGCTCGAAGCCCGGCGCGAGACGGTCCGCGGCGCTCCCGAGCTCGCCGGACTCCTCGAGCGGATGGCGGAGCGGAACCGGCGCCTGCTCGCCGATCCGCCGGAGATCCCCCGCGACAAGGCCCTGCTGTCGGCCGACGGCGGCGTCTGTCCCGAGCATGGCACGGCCCTCGAATTCGACCCCTGGGGTCCGCGCGACCACCGGTGCTCCGCCTGCGGCCGAACCCATCGCGGCGTCCGGCACGACCGCGCCTGGGCGCGATGGCAGCACCTCTGGCTCGCCGAGCGGGCCGCCGAGCTGGCGACGCTGGCCGCGATAGGGGATCGCGATGACGCCGCCGAGGCCGCCGCCCGGATTCTGTCCGGCTATGCGTCCGGCTATCTCGATTACCCCAACCTCGACAACGTCCTTGGGCCGTCCCGCCTCTTCTTCTCCACCTATCTCGAGAGCATCTGGCTGACCGGGTATCTCGCGGCGGCGCTGATACTGCGGGAAAGCGGCCGGCTCGATTCGGTCCTGGCCGACGCGGTGAGCGGGGTGGCCGACGAGGCCGCGAATCTGATCGGCGAGTTCGACGAAGGATTCTCCAACCGGCAGACCTGGCACAACGCCGCCCTCGCCGCGGTCGCGGTCTGGTTCGAGGACGAGGAGCTCGCGACCCGCGTGATGGAGGGGTCTAGCGGGATCATCGCGCATCTCCTCCGCGGTTTCGGCGACGACGGGATGTGGTTCGAGGGCGAGAACTATCACCTCTTCGCCCTGCGCGGCGAGCTGCTGGCGATGGGCTGGGCCCGCGAGGCGGGGGTGGACCTCACGGCGGACTCCAGGCTCGCCGGGCGTTTGGCGGCGGCGCTGCGCGCCCCCGCGCTCACCGCGCTGCCCGACCGCACCTTTCCGGCCCGGAAGGATTCGCGCTACGGCGTCTCACTGGCCCAGCCCATGTACCTCGAGCTCTGGGAGGTCGGCCTCGCGCGGCTGGGCCAGACAGCCGGCGATCTGTGGCCCTGGCTCGACGCGCTGTATCAGGCGCCGGCACCTGAGGCCGGGCAGTTCGATTCGTACCTGCACGAGGCGGGGCGCCCTCGGCCCATTGGTCCGCGTACCCGGGCCGATCTCTCCTGGTGGGCGCTGCTGGAGATGACGCCCGAGCGCCCCCGCGGCGGCGTGGCCTGGTCTCCCGGCAACACGCTCCTGGAGCGCCAGGGGCTCGCCATCCTCCGGCAGGGCGACCGCTACGCCTCGATCGAGTGCGGCGCCTACGGCGGCGGCCACGGGCACCCGGATCGCCTGCACCTCACGCTGCACGCCGGTGGCCACCACTGGCTGCCCGATCCGGGCACCGGGTCGTACGTCACGCGCGATCTCTTCTGGTACCGCTCCACCCTCGCACACAACGCCCCTCGCCTGGACGGGCGCTCGCAGCCGCCGGGTGACGCCGAGTGCGCCGCCTTCGATGAGGCGAGCCGATGGGCCTGGACCCGGGGGAGCTACGGCCCGCTGGTCCGCACGCTGGTTGCCGGTCCGCGTTACCTGGTGGACATGGTGGAGCTGGCCGCTCCCGACGACCACCGATTCGAGCTGTCCTGGCACCTGCAGGGCGAGGTGGAGCTCCCTGGCGGCGGACGCTGGGTGCCCGACAGCCTGGACGACGAGTTCGCGACGGAAGTAGAGCGCTACGAGCCGGCGGCAGCCGGGCCATTGCGCCTCCGCGCGCGGGCCGGCGACGGAAGCGTGCTGACGCTGCACCTCGATGTGCCGGGCGACCTGCTCCGGGCTCGAGGCCCCGGGCTGCCCGGATCCACCGCGCCGGTGCCGTTCTTCGTCGTCCGGACGTACGGCCGAGCGGCCCGGGTGACCACGGTGGTCGAGCTCTCCCGGTCGGCCGAGCCCGCCGTCCGCGGGCTCCGGGTCGAGGGGGAGCTGGTGGAGGTCGAGACCGCCACCGGGACCGAGCGTCATCTCGCCGCGGCGGAGGGATGGGAAGTGTCCGGCAGCGAGGGCACGGTGCGACTCAAGGGAATTCGCCGCGCTCTGCCTGCGCGAGAGCCGCTGTTCGACCTCAACCGGCCGACCGTGGCCCAGGCTGTGGCGTGGCACGCCGCGGTGGTGCCGGCCCTCGACGGATCGTCGGACGGGTTCGAGGAAGCCGAAGCGCTCGCGCTCGACTACGAGGACCAGTACCGGCGGAGCGAAGAGCCGTACCCCGGGCCGGACGAGTTCTCCGCGGTGGCGTCGGCCCTCTGGGACTCGGAGGCGCTGTATCTGGCGGTCGACGTGGTGAAGCCGGAGGTCATCGTGCGTCCCGACGACGCGCCTCCGCTCCACTTCGACAACGACCCCGACGACATCCACGCCGACGGAGTACAGCTCTACGTCCGCCCGGCCGAGGACGCACCGGTCTACGGCTTCCTCGTCGCGCTCGGCGGCGAAGGCCGCCTGCGGGTGAGGAGCGCCGGCTCTGCCGCGGGCGCACCGGAGATGGTGAGGGGCCGCTGGCAGCCCACCGAGGCGGGGTACCGCATCACCTTGGCGCTCACACTTCCGGGCTGGGAGGCCCGCGGCGGCGACAGCGTCGGGTTCGACCTGCTGGTGAACCGGATGGAGCCGGGCAGGGAGCGGCGCTCCGGACAGCTGGTCTGGAGCGGGGGTGGCGGCTGGGTCTACCTGCGCGGCGACCGGCAGGATCCCGCCGCGCTCGGCGTCGTGGAGCTGCGCTGATGGATCGGGTGGCGGGGTTCACCTCCACCGGCAGCAAGCGACGGGAGGCGCTCTTCGGCGAGGATCCCGGCGACGCCCCTCACCGGATGTCCCGCGCGGCCGGCTGCCGGGTCTGGGACGATCGGGGCCGGGAATACCTCGACTACATCATGGCCCTGGGTGCGGTGGCGCTGGGCTACGGGCATCCCGCGGTCGCGGCCGCGGCCCACGCGGCCATCGATGCCGGCGTGGTCGGGCCGCTGGCCCCCGAGCTGGAGGAGACGGTCGCCGCCGAGCTCTGCCGGCTGATACCCTGGATCGAGCAGATCCGCTTCGTGAAGACCGGCGCCGAAGGGGTGGCCGCAGCAGTGCGCCTGGCGCGGGTGACGACGGGACGGGCCGAGGTTCTCGGATGCGGCTACCATGGCTGGCTCGACTGGTGCCAGACGGGGGCGGGCCGGGGAACACCGGATCCGGTCAGAGCCTTGTACGCCGAGCTTCCCTTCAACGACGCCGAGCGCACCCGGAGCCTGATTCGCCGGCGGGGCGACCGGCTGGCCGCGGTAGTGTTCGAGCCGTTCATCCTCGAGCCGCCACGGGCCGAATGGATCGCCGTGGTGCAGGAGGAGACCCGCCGGGTCGGCGCGGTCCTGATCGTGGACGAGATCAAGACGGTTTGCCGCCTCGCCATCGGCGGCGGCTGCGAGCGGTTCGGCATCCGCCCCGATCTGGTGGTGCTGGGCAAGGCGATCGCCAACGGGTTCCCGCTGGCAGCCGTGGGTGGTCGGGCCGAGGTGATGGAGGGCGTGCGGCGGACCTGGATCTCCTCCACCCTGGCCACCGAGATGGTGGCCCTGGCTGCCGCTCGCGCGACGCTCGAGATGATGGTCTCGGCCGATATCCCGGCCCACCTCGGGCGAGTCGGCGGGCGGTTCCTCACCGGGTTGCACGCGCTGGCGGAGCGGTACCCGGGGGTCGTCACGGCGGCACGAGGGATCGGGCCGATGTGCCATCTCGAGTGCCGGAGCGAGCCGGTGAGCGGCCGGCTGGCCCGGGACGCGGCACGGCGCGGCCTCCTTTTCAAGCGTAGCGCCTACAACTTCGTCTCACTGGCCCACGACGAAGCGACGGTGGACCGCACGCTGGGCCTGCTGGACGATGTGCTCCAGGCCCTGGCGCCGTAACACCCGTCCGCCCTTAGATTGCGCCTGACGGGGCGCGCGTTCGCGTCGCCGCAGGAGACGAGAGGAGACCTCATGTCACCCAGAAAACCCACGATCGACGGCGCAGACGACGTCGATGATGAAGACGGCGTGGCCGAAGACGAGGCCGCCGAAGAGTCCGATCTGACCTTGCACGAGGAGGACGCCGACGAGGTCGGCCTGAACCGCCGACCGCCCGAAGCCGGCGACCCCTACCTGACCGACCACGACGAGGAGGACGAGGCGTAGCGCGGTGCTGATCGACGTTCACGCCCACTTCCTGCACGACCGCACCTCACGCGCCGACTGGCGGGAGCGTAACGCCAGCCGGCTGCGTGCGGGCGAGCGCATCGGCATCACCACTCACGTGGCCTCCATTCTGGGCAGCTGGGGCCACACTTCCCCCACGTATTTCCCTTCACCCGCCGACCTGGGATACGGCAACGACACGATGCTCGCTCTGCAGCGTGAGCATCCCGACCGTATCCGGGCCTATGTCGCGGTCAATCCCAACTATGCCGACCACGCCCTGGCCGAGATCGACCGCTGCCTCGGCGCGGGGATGATCGGCATCAAGCTCGCGGCCAGCCGGCGCGCCGACGATCCGTTGCTCGATCCCATCTGCCGCCGCGCCGCCGCGGCGGGAGCGCCGGTGCTGCACCACATCTGGCAGCACCGCCGGCGGGACTATCCCGGGCAGGAGGCCTCGGACGCGGTGGAGCTGGGTCGCCTCGCGGCGCGACACCCGTCGGTGGTTTTCCTGCTGGCGCACATCGGAGGTGGCGGCGACTGGCTGCACTCGCTGCCCGCCGTGCGCGAGCTCCCCAACGTGATGATCGACCTGTCCGGCAGCGGGGTGGACGGCGGCATGCTGGAGGCCTGCCTGGACGCCGTCGGGGTCGAGCGGCTCCTCTGGGGCGCCGATCTCACCCTCGAGACCGGATGGGCCAAGCTGCGTTACCTGGAGCATCTCCTCTCACCGGAGGAGGTGGAGCTGGTCCGCTGGCGCAACGCGGCCGGCATCTTTCCCGCCGGCGCCTTCCCCCCCGACTGATGCGGATCGACGTCAACGCCTTCCTCGGCGCCTATCCCTGGCGACGGGTGCCGGGTACCTCGCCCTCCGCCGTGCTGGCCGCCATGGACCGGGTCGGGATCGACCAGGCATGGGTCACCCACCTGCCCGGGCTCTTCTGGCGCGATCCCGTCGAAGGCAACGGCTGGCTGCTCGAGGTCGCGTCGCGCGAGCCGCGCTTCCGCCCCGTGCCGGCGGTGCATCCCGAGCTGGCCGGCTGGGAATCCGTGCTGTCGGCCGCGCGCGCCGCGGGCGCACCCGCGGTGCGCTGCGATCCCACCTTCTTCGGCATCTCCCCGGCAGGGACAGGCATGCGGGCCCTGGCCGGCGCGTGCGCCGCGGCCGGGGTGCCGCTCATGCTCGCCGTGCGCCTCGAGGACGGCCGTCAGCGGCATCCCAACGACGGCGCTCGGGAGCTTCCCGCAGCGGCGGTGCGCACCCTCGTCCGCACTCATCCCGACCTGCGCCTGATCGTGACCCACGCCGACCGTCCCTTCATCGAAGAGGTCCACTTCGGATCCACGCCGGCGGAAGCAGCCCGGATCTGGTGGGACATCTGCTGGATCTGGGGGCCGCCCGAAGACCACCTGCAGACCCTGCTCGCCACAGTCGGCGCGGCCCGCTTCCTGTTCGGTACCGGCCAGCCGCTCCGGATTCCGGAGAACGGGGTCGCCAAGCTCGATCTGCTGGACCTGTCGGGCGAGGACCGGAACGCCATCGAGGCCGGCAACGCGGCCGCGGCGGCGGCGAAGGCCCGATGACGGCGCTCGCGGACCGCCTGGAGTGGGGACTGCTTCCGGCGGTGCCGGTCCCCTTCCGCGGCCCGACGATGGACCGCGACGCCCAACGCGGATACGCCCGCTGGATGGCCAGTCAAGCCGTGGCCGGCGTCGCGGTCTGGTCCCACACCGGCCGCGGGCCGCATCTCTCGGCCGAGGATCGCCGGGACGTGCTCGAAGCGTGGCGGGAGGCGATGCCCGGCCGGATCGTCGTGGCCGGCGCCCGCGACATCACCATGGCGATCGACGCGCGTCGAGGCCATGCCGACGCGCTGCTCGCCTTTCCTCAACGGCAGGATCCCGTCGCGTATCACCGTCGGCTTGGCCGGGAGCTTCCGGTGCTGGCCTTCTATCTGTACGAGGCGGCCGGCGGGGTAGCCTACGACGACGCCACCCTGCACGCGATCCTCGACCTGCCCGAGGTGGTCGGCATCAAGGTCGCGACCCTCGATTCGGTGATGACCTACCAGCGCATCGCCGCCGTGCTGCGGAGCCATCCCGACAAGCTGCTCGTCACCGGCGAAGATCGCTTCCTCGGCTACTCCGTCATGCTGGGGGCGCGGGCGGCCCTGATCGGCATGGGCGCGGCGCTGCCCGACCTCCAGGCCGAGCTGCTCCGGAGCTGGGCCGAGCGCGATTTCAGTCGCTTCGTGGAGTTGTCCGAGCTGTGCGACCGGCTGGCCCAGGTGACCTTCATCGACCCGATGGAGGGGTACATCCGGCGCATGCTCTGGGCGGCCGCCGCGGACGGGGCGTTGCCGCCGGAGGCTTGCGATGATCCCTGGGGGCCCGCGCTGCCCGAGATCGAGCGCGCCGCCGTCGACGCGATGGTGCGGAGTGCGCGAGCGGCTCGCGCGTGACTTCGAGCGCTTCGCGCGCGCCCTCCCGGCCGACTTTCCCGCCGAGGTGCGGGAATGCTACCGGATCGATCTCGGCGCGCGCTATCTCGGCTTTCCTCTTCCGCACCCGATCGGGAAGGGCTCCGGGCAGCTCAGCCTGAATCTCGACCAGCTCGAGGCCGACCGCGCGGCGGGACTCGCCTTCGTGGTGCTCAAGACGGTGATCGCCGAGAACCCGTCGGGCGAGCGCACGATGGGCGCCTGGGCGATTCACGAGACCCGGATGAAGGTCGAGCCGATCCGCTCGCCGTCAGGACGGTCGGGGTGGACGGTGACCTGGAAGGGGCGCGGCTGGGACCGCCCGTTCGAGGACTACCTCGCCCTGGTGCGCGCGGCCGGCGAGCTGACCCGCGCCGGCTTCCCGGCGATTCCATCGGCCAAGTTCCATCTCCCGCTGCTCGACGAGCCCTTCCGCAGCGCCGAATACCACCACACCACCGCGGCGCTGGCGCGCGCGTGGGGCGAGCCGGCGCTGGCGCTGGAGAAGGACTTCTCTCCTACCCTGGCGGGAGACCCGCTGGCCGACGAGCGCAGCCGGGTGCTTCGCTGGCTCGCCGAGGTTCCCGGAGAGATTCGCGCCGCGGCCGGGGAAACCCGGGTGCGCCTCGCGCTCAAGCTGATGAATGCCCGCTACGACGACGACTTCCAGCTCGCCATGCTCGACGCTGCGGCGGGCGCGGACGCGCTGGTCTGCTTCAACCGGCTCTGGTCCGCCGAGCGCGGAGTCGCCTACGGCGGGCCCGAGCTCGCCGAGCGCAACCTTCGGGTCCTGGCCGCCGCGGCCGGACGCCGTCGGCCCCCGCTTGCCGGGAGCGGCGACATCTGCTCCGGCCGGCGGATCGTGGAATACGCCCGTGCCGGCTGCGAATGCGTGCAGCTTCACACCTTCTTCCAGCTTCCGCTGTCGGAGTACCCCGCCACCGACGGCTCCCGCACCAGCCGCGCTCTGCATGCGCTGGTCTTCCACCCCGAGCGCGGGCTGATCGCGGGACTACTGGAGCTGGAGGAGCAGGGCATCCTGCATCGCACTGGCGGCGAGCTTCGCTTCCTCGACCTGGTGCCGTCGCTCACTCCGGCGCGCGAAGCGGCGCCGTGAGAATCGCCCGGGTCGAGCTCCGTCTGCTGCGGCTTCCGCTGGTCGAGCCGTTCATCATCTCCGGCGGCACCATGACCGAGCGGACCTCGCTCGTCGTCATCCTCCACGATGGCGACGGGCATCGCGGGTACGGCGAGTCGCCTCCGTTCGAGCTCCCCTTCTACTCCGAGGAGACGCTGGCCGGCGCGCGCGATCTGCTGGAGCGCGTGCTGATCCCCCGGATTCTGGAAACCGATCCGGGCTCACCGGAGGAGCTCGACCGCGCGCTCCGTGCGGGCGTGCGCGGCAATCCCTTCGCCCGCGCCGCGCTGGACACCGCGGCCTGGGATCTGGAAGCGGCGCGGCGCGGAACCGGCCTCGCGGCCTTGTTGGGAGAGCGCCTGCGCTGCA
>Ga0070681_10005432_pt1 | contig 12313 bp, 11 predicted proteins | sample KBSC83BmetaG_FD_65650 | JGI IMG/M metagenome (GOLD analysis project Ga0070681, IMG submission 65650) | Corn rhizosphere microbial communities from Kellogg Biological Station, Michigan, USA - KBS C8-3B metaG | ecosystem: Host-associated > Plants > Roots > Rhizosphere | place: USA: Michigan...
AGCACGCGCTGGATCGTCAGCGGATCCTGGTAGCGCGACAGGTCAAATGAGGTCGAAGTCATCGATGGAGTCATAGCGGTTGGTCAGATCGTCCCGACTTCAGTCGAAGCGGTGGAGGCCGCGCGCGCAAACCCCTGTTCCAGATCCCAGATCAAATCGTCGATCGCCTCGGTTCCGACCGACAGGCGAATCGTTCCAGGTCCCACGCCCGCGGCCCTCAGCTCATCGTCGTTGAGCTGACGATGCGTGGTGCTGGCAGGATGAATAATCAGGCTCTTCGAGTCGCCAACGTTGGCCAGATGCGACCACAGCGTCACACCACGAATGAACGCCTGGCCAGCGGTGCGCCCGCCCCGGCAGTCGAACGAAAACACCGCGCCGGCGCCCTGGGGCAGATACTTTTCGACGAGGGCCCGATAGCGGCTCGAGGCAAGCCCTGGATAGGTGACGTTCGACGCCAGCTCGTGCCTGGTCAGGAAGGTCGCAACCGCCCGCGCATTGTCGACGTGCCGCTCCATGCGCAGCGACAGCGTTTCGAGTCCTTGCAGAAACAGAAAGGCATTGAACGGGCTCATCGCTGCTCCGAGATCGCGCAGCGTTTCCGCTCTGAGCTTCATCAGGTAGCCATAGGTGCCGAACGTCTCGTGGAACTGGAGTCCGTGATAGGCGGGAGACGGATTCGCGACCACGGGAAATCGGCCGTTCGACCAGTTGAACTCTCCGGAGTCGACGACCACGCCGCCAATGCTGGTTCCGTGACCGCCGATGAACTTCGTCGCGGAGTGAACCACGATATCGGCACCCCACTCGATCGGCCGGCACAGGAACGGCGTGGCGAACGTGTTGTCGACGATGAGCGGCAGGTGGTGGTCGTGGGCGATCGCGGCAACCGCGGCAATGTCGAGGACGTTGCCGGCCGGATTGCCGATGGTCTCACCATAGAACGCTTTGGTATTGCTTCCGACGGCCGCTTTCCACGCGTCCAGATCGTCCGGGTTCACCCACGTGATTTCAATCGACATCTTGCGCAGCAGATGCTTGAACTGATTGACCGTGCCGCCGTAGAGGGCCGAAGAGGACACGACGTGATCGCCTGGCTGGAGCATCGTGAAGAGCGCCGCCGCCTGCGCCGCGATGCCGCTCGCAAATGCGACGGCGCCGCATCCACCTTCGAGATTGGCGATGCGCTCCTCGAAAACCGCCACGGTGGGATTCATAATCCGCGAATAGGTGTTGCCGTATTCCTGCAGATTGAAGTACGCAGCCGCCGCTTCGGGATCCTCGAACACGTAACTGGTGGTCTGAAAAATCGGGACGGCGCGGGCGCCGGTGTTCGGATCCGGACGCTGGCCGGCATGTACTTGTCGCGTCTCAAAGCCGAACTTGCGGGACTGTTCCATGGGGCTCTCCTACGAGGCGCGCCGGGCGAGAAAGCGCTGAATGATCGGCGTCTGACGACCCTCCTCGAGGAGGAAGCAGTCGTGTCCATACGGTGCGTCAATCACCTGCAGCTCGACGTCCTTGCCCGCAGAGCGCAGCGCCGCATCGAGCTCTTCTGAACCGGACGGCGGATACAGCCAGTCGGAGCTGAACGCAATCAGCAGCGTTCGCGCTGCCACGTTGACAACCGCCTTCCCGAGATCGCCGTCACCGTATTGCCGCCCCAGATCGAAGTAGGTCAGCGCGCGCGAGGTGTACAGATAGGTGTTCGCGTCGAATCGTCGGACGAATGTCGCGGCCTGATGACGCAGATAGCTTTCAACTTCGAACTCCGGTTCGATCAGCGTATAGCGAATGTCATTTGAAAATTGCAGGCGCCGTCCGAACTTGTCACCCAGAGATTTCGCCGACAAATACGTGATGTGGCCCACCATGCGCGCCACGCCCATCCCGCCGTCGGGTGCCCGGCCGGTTCCGTAGTAGTGGCCGCCCTGCCAGTCGGGATCGGCCATGATCGCGTTGCGGGCGATCGCGTTCCACGCGAGCCCTTGTGGCTGCAACGCGTGCGTGCTGGCAATGACCACGATCGTGTCCACCTGATCGGGATACAGAATCGCCCACTCGAGCGCCTGCATCCCGCCGAGCGATCCGCCGGCAATCGCCGCGAGCCGGCGGATTCCCAGCTGGTCGAGAAACGCCCGTTCGGTTCGCACCATATCGGCGACGGTGATCACGGGAAAATCTGAGCCGTACGGCTTGCCGGTGGCCGGGTTGGTCGATGACGGACCGGTTGTCCCGCGGCAACCGCCGAGGAGATTGGTGCTGACTACGAAAAATTTGTCTGTGTCGAACGCTTTCCCGGGACCAATCATGCCGTCCCACCAGCCAAGGCCGCGGCCGGCGGTGCCGTCGCGATCTTCGGCGGCGAATCCATCGCGGGTGCTTTCGGCGGGCGCGTGCTTCGAAAATCCGGCCGCGTGCGCGTCGCCGCTCAGGGCGTGGCACACCAGGATGACGTTGTCGCGCGCTGGCGACAATGTTCCGTAGGTTTCGTACGCGATTCGAACCGGGGACAGCGAGCGTCCGCAATCCAGCTCAACCGGTTGACGAAGATCCAGATACTCCGTTTCGACCGTGCCGACCGAACCGGCACACGTATTCGACGCCGACGGACACATGGGCGCGATCATATCGCGCTCGCCCGGCGCGGCGGAAAGGTTCGCACTCGCTGTTCACCGCCGATGTATGATTCGTGGCTTCCGCGCGCTATTACATCGGGAGGAACCGAGATGGCTACGACGAGCGTCAAGAACGGAGTGAATGTCCAGGCGCTGCTCGATGCACGCGAAGCATTGAAGGGTGCGCCCGGTGCCACGCAATTTACCTGGCGGGCCAAGTGTAAGTGGATTAATGGCACGCACAGCCGCGCCAGTATCAAAGGCTTTTTCGGGCTGGGACAGGAACAGCAGCACAAGACCGAGAGCTCATTCGAAGCGGACCATCCGGAAATCTTCGCGTCCGAGGACCACGCGATCACGCCGATCGAATACGTGCTCGTCGGGCTGGCCAGCTGCCTCACCGCGGGCATCGCCGCGGTGGCGCAAAATCGCGGCATTCAGCTGCGGTCGGTCGAATCGAACCTCGAAGGCAAGATGGACATCCGCGGGATTCTCGGCATGGACTCCGACGTCCGGAACGGGTATGACGACATCAAAGTGACGTTCAAGATCGATGCGGATGCCTCGAAGAAAGACATCGAAGCGCTCGTCGCGCAGTCGCAGAAGCGCTCTGCCGTCTATGACGTGATCACCAACCCGGTGAACGTCAGCGTCGAAGTCATCTAGCGGCAACGGAGCCCGTCATCATCGAGGAGGTCACGACCATCATCGTCGGCGCCGGACACGCCGGTCTGGCCGCCAGCCGGTGTCTCGCCGAGCAGTCGATCGATCACGTCATCCTCGAAAGAGGCGAAGTAGCGAACTCCTGGCGTCGCGAACGCTGGGATTCGCTGCGGCTCCTCACACCCAACTGGCAGAGCCGTCTCCCGGGTCATCGCTACGATGGGCCGAATCCCGACGGCTACATGTCGATGACCGAGGTGATCGCATTCATCTCGGGGTATCAAACGCTGATCGACGCTCCCGTTCGTACGCAGACCACGGTGACGTCGGTACGGCGCACCGAGTCGGGCTATGCGGTCCGGACGAGCAACGGTCACTACCAGTCGCGATCGGTGATTCTTGCGAGTGGCGCCTGCAACCAGCCGCACGTACCGCTGCTGCAGACCACGATTCCGTCAACGATCCGGTCTGTTACCCCGTTTGATTATCGAAATCCGTCGAATCTGCCTGAAGGCGGCGTGCTCATCGTCGGCGCGTCGGCTACCGGCGTGCAGATCGCCGACGAGGTCCAGCGCTCCGGCCGCCCCGTCACGCTGTCGGTGGGCGAGCACGTACGGCTGCCGCGCATGTATCGCGGCAAGGACGTGTTGTGGTGGATGGAGATGTCGGGCGTCTGGAATCAGCGCTACGACGAAGTCGACGATCTCGTCCGCGCGCGGCGACTGCCTTCTCCTCAATTGATCGGGACACCCGAGCGATCGACGCTCGACCTGAACACGCTCAGCAGCATCGGCGTGGAACTCGTGGGTCGATTGGCTTCTGTGCGTGATGGCCGCGCATTGTTTTCGGGAGGACTCAAGAACCAGTTTGCGCTGGCCGATCTCAAAATGGATCGATTGCTCGACACCTTTGACGAATGGGCGCGCACCAGCGGCCGCGACGCCGACGTCGCCTTGCCCGAACGTTTTGCGCCAACGCAGCCTCCGGCGTCATCTCGTCTGAGTCTGGATTTGCGCAGCGGCGAGATCCGTTCGATCGTGTGGGCCACCGGCTTTCGCCCCGATTACAGCTGGCTCGACGTTCCGGTGATTGACGCGAAAGGACACCTTCGTCATGACGGCGGGGTCGTCGTCGATGCGCCTGGCATGTACGCATTGGGACTGCCCGTGCTCCGCCGCCGCAAGTCGACGTTTATCAACGGCGTCGAAGACGACGCCCGCGACATCGTTGCACACCTGGCTCGCTATCTGGCGAAGGCGCCGTCACGTCTCGAGCTTGCTTGAAAGGCCTCGTCTCTCGCTTGAGATTTCGCGTCTTGATCATCGGCGGCACGGGGCAGGTCGGAACTCCGGTGGTGCGTGCGCTGGCCGCAGAGCCGTCCTGCGCTGAAATCGTAATGGTCAATCGCAAATCGATTCCTCTGAACGCAGATCCACGCTTGCGGCAGGTGATTCTTGATACGGCTGCTCCTCAGTTTTCAGCAGACGTGACCACACTTGCACAGCGCATGGTCGCGCAAGGCGACGCTGTCTAGGGCCCTCCTGTGTTGGCGTCGGTAAAGGTAGTCTGCAGTGGAGCGAAGAGCAATTAAAGGCTCTCGAAATCGGGGTTGGGGACGCCCCATTAGGGACGGCTTAAAAGCCGTCCCCTACGTGGGAGGGTGGACGAACCGAGCGCCAATTTGCGAACCATGTGCGCCCATGCGACCGGTTCGTATTTGCGTGACATTCGGAGTCGCGAGACGTACGCTAGGGTTAACTTTCCTGATTGCATTCCTCGCTGGCACACCTGCCAGCCCTGCGTGCCTTCACTTGAGCTACATCAGAGGGCACGTGGGTGATTACCGCGCAAAATCCGTTCTATTTGATCCATTGAGTGTCCGAACATTGTTGGCTCACTGCGACGCACTCCATGCGGATAGCACCCGTCTGTCCACCGAGGCGCTGTTGCTGACAGCCCGTCTGCGTGACCTAACCGCTCTTATCAGCGACCGTCATCGCTGCGTACCCGGCGTTCTCGATTGACAGCGTCGTCACATGATTCAGGCGCCAAGTTGTGGGTCTGCCTTCTCCGCGAACACACGTCAGGTGCCGCGTCAACGTCAGCGCGCGGCCAAGAAAGGATTCCCGATGGTGCTCCGTCCCGACGGGATGGGTCGGTTCGAATTTGTTGTTATCGCGAAGCTTCGCGCCCACCAGCTCAATCATGGGTGTCTCCCACGGATCGACGGCGTCCATGTCCGAGCGGTCACGGCACAAATGGAAGTGGCACTCGGATACATCGGACGCGTGGCGACGCCGATCCGACGCCAGGACCCGATTGAGAGCGACTCCGAACGCTCCGAATCGTTGCAAACCGTCGGCTGACACAGCCGGGCGAGCCGATCGCCACGACGCGCCGTTCCCCGTGATGCGCCGGGCGCGAGCAGCCCGGCGTCGGCAATCCTGAGAGCGCGACTGGCCCAACTCTTTGACGAAGAGTTGCTCGCCGCGCTCACACCGGTCAGCGCGACATCGAGCCCAGGAGCGCGCCTTCCAGATAGATCAGCGCAGTCAACACAACGAGGATCTTGACGATCACCGGCGTGATATCGCGGATCCACTTGACAGGCGTGTAGCGATCGTCGACATCACGCTGGATGAACGCGTAGGCCACGACCGATTGCGCACAGCCGATGTGGGTCCAGCACCCTCCCAGCGCATAGCCAGCGATCTGTGACATCGCGAACAGCTGAAGGACGCCGGTGTCCAACCCATGGAGCCCTCGCGAGGCGAAGTCGGCAACGATGTTGTTGTCGAGAATGGCGGAGAGAAATGTGCTGCCGAGAAACTGGATGAAGGCGATGTGGGATCGTCCGATGATCTCGACACCGTTCCTGATCAGCCCCTGCAAGCGGTCGAAGAATCCTGCCGTCGTCAGCAGCGTGATCGACAGGAACAACGGAAATAGAAAATAGTATTCAGCGTATTCCTGCACGGCCTCGCGTACCGCGAGGGCGCGCATCCTGGGAATGCGGGCAATCCCCGGCAGCGCCGCCAGAAACGCCGTGAAAGACGCGAGAAAAAGCGGAATGCGGTGATTGATGCCGTGCAGGACCAGTATCGCCACGAACGGCACGAACGCCACGGCGGCAATCGTCTGTGCGCGACGCCGCACCGGGGCCATGGCGGCCAGCACTTCGTCGACCGCCAGTTCAGCGCGAAAGGCCTCTTCATACCGGCCGGCGTTGTCGAGCACGTAGTGCCGATCCAGGCCGTCTGCGAGTTCCTCTGTCACGTAATGCGCCAGCAGCGCGCGCCGTGTTGGTTCGGAGACGCCCGCGCGGATCAGCGCGATGCCTAGCGACTCGCCCTTGCGTAGTCGCTCGATCACTAGCGGAGCCAGGCCGGCCAAATCCGCTGCGTGCCCCTCGATCAGTTCAATCGGCGTCATGACTTCGCCGTGCCGGGACGCTTGAAGGAACCGCACGTCTTCGGCGTTCGCGTCGATGACGTCCATGTTTTCGAGATCGATGTGCCGGCCGCCGAGTTTGCCGCGCAACTCCCAGGCGATCACCAGGTAGCTGGCCACGGCGGCCGGCATGCAGTACCGCAGAAAGAAGCCGTTGCCGAGCAGCGGATACAAATTGGCCTTCATGATCAGGTTCGGCGGCTCGCCGTAGGCCAGCCAGACCCCGCAGATCGTCGTCACGGCGGTGCAGACCATGACCGCGTAGCGCACGGCTGAAGTCGGCGCCGCGGACAGCATCATGATGATGACCAGTGTCCGGATGGTCAGGCCGATCATCGACACGCCGTCAAGGATCCCCGACGCGAGTGCGACCACCACGGTGATCGACAAGACGGTCGGCAGAATGGCCCCGCGGTTGCGCCGCAGCAAACGGAACGTGAGGCCTTCGAGCAGCCGCGTCTGCGCGATCACCGCGACAAAAAAGGTGAGGCCCAGGATGAACAGCATCGTGTCGGCGTGGAGCAGATCGTCGAGCCCGGAGAACGACAGCAGGTGGTGCTGCGCCCAGGCCAGCCACCCGCGCTCGAGAATTTCCGTGTGCCACGCCGAACTGGAGAGACCCGCGAACGTCGCCAGGATCACCAGTGCCATGCCGTAGGTCAGCGCGTTCTTGTGGATCTGGAATCTGAACGATCCGAACAGAAACAGTCCGAGAATGGTCGCCAGGACTTCCGCCGCCAGCAGGCCCATTGGCATCGCGATCAACCGGCCGGCCACGCCGATCACCACTGCGACGAGCGCAGCCCCGATCATGAACGCCGAGCTCGGCAGCATCACGGTCGTCCGAGCCGCTGCTGCGCCGCCAGGCGCCGTCGGTGATCTGTCAGCGGTCAGTGCCGCATCTGCGGCGACGCGGGCGACGTCAATCGGTTGTGCCACGGGGTGCCCGCCGGCAATGGAATCGAATCATCGAGTGAAACTGTCGTGTCAGTGTTTGGCTGCGGATCGCCGATGGAGCTGCCAGTTGCACAACGCCGCCAGTGAAATGCCGAGCGCCAACGGCACAAGCGGCGCACCGGCCTTGAGCAGGAGGCCGGTGCCCAGGATCGATGCGCCGAGAAAGTATTTCCAGCTCATCGCCACATCATTGCCGCGAAGATCACAACCAGCATGGCCGACAGGATCAGCGCCGGGCCACCCAGCGATTTCGTCCACTCGACGTTGCGCACGCAGGTCTGTTTCAGTGCGCGGATGTCCTGCAGCTGTTTCCGGGCGATCGAGAGTTGCCACCGGCTGGCCGCCAGCGGGAGCGCCTTGAGCGTTTCCTCCTCGGCACGGTTCAAGATGCGCAGGCGATAGTTGAGTTCGCCGTACTTCAACTGCGCCCAGAAACTGCCAGGGTTGAGCGACACGGCGGCCTCGAGCGACTCCATCGATTTGTCCACCTCGTAGTTCATGGCGTACGCCATTCCGAGACAGGTCCGCAGATCCGCCGATCGCGGTTCGACGGCACAGGCGTGCTCGAGATGCTGGATGTACGCGGCCAGATCCTCACGAGGCACCGTGTGCGGGTCGAGCCATGGCACCAGGACGCGAGACACCCCCGCCGCCGTGGCGACGGAGGTGTCGGAGTTGGCGAGTGCGATAGAGGCTGTGGCGTTCATCTAGTCCGCCAGTGCGAATTCGGGCCTGAGCACGAGATCAGGTGCTTCAGGCTTGAGCACGAAATCCGGATAAGCGACGGCGCCCATTTCTGGAATATCGAGTCCCGCCAGTTCGCTTTTGGCGGACACACGATGCCCGACGAACCAGTCCACGAAGAGGTTGAGCACGAAGCTCAGGACGAACACGAATCCGAGGAGGGTCGCCACGCCCATCAACTGCGCGACGAGCTGGCCGGCATCACCATAGAAGAGCCCGGTGACGTTGCCGGCGACGCCGTTCCACGACCCACCGTAGTTGCTCTTGCCGTCCGCGAAAAGGCCGAGCGAGATGACGCCCCAGAGGCCGTTGGTTCCGTGCACCGAGATCGCGCCAACGGGATCGTCGACCTTCAGCACGCGTTCGACGAATTCGCACGAGATGCATACGAGAACGCCGGCCACGAGGCCGATGATCGCCGACGCCACAGGGTTGACGAAACCGCTGGGCGACGTGATCGCCACGAGGCCCGCCAGAAAGGCGTTGCCACTCATCGACGCATCGGGCTTGCCGTAGCGAATCCACATGTAAAGAATGCCGCCGAACGATCCCGTCATTCCGGCCAGCATGGTATTGACGGCCACCGAGGCGGCCCGCAGGCCGCCGTTGCCGGACAGTGCGAGCGTCGATCCGGGATTGAATCCGAACCAGCCGAACGCCAGGATGAAACATCCGCACAGCACCCACATGATGTCGTGTCCGGGAATCGGGTTGGGTTTGCCGTCCCGGGTGAATTTTCCGATGCGCGGTCCGAGGATCAGCGCGCAGGCCAGCGCCGTGATGCCACCGACGGAGTGCACCACTCCGGATCCGGCGAAGTCGGCGTAGCCATGACCGAGGCCGAAGTTCGCGCCCAGCATCGCCAGCCAGCCGCCTCCCCACGCCCAGTTGGCGAAGATCGGATACGTGAACGCACCCAGGAACATCGTCGACACCATGAACGCCGAGTACTTCCAGCGTTCGCAGCACGTGCCGGTGACGATCGTCGTCGTGGTGTCCATGAACACCATCTGAAAGAGGAAGATCACCATGACGGCGACGTCATAGGTGCCGTGGTGCATCAGGAGATAGCCGGTATTGCCGAAGAGACCGAAGTCCTTGCCGAAGAGATGGAATGTGAATTCGGAGTTGAGCACCGGCGTCCCACCGAGGTTCGCGACGGCGCCCGCGCCTCCCATTTGCAGCGGAAATCCAATCAGAAAATAGGCGAGCATCCCGACGCCGTACACCATGAAGTTCATCATCATCGTGTGATTGGCGTTCTTCGCCCGGCAGAGCCCTGCTTCGACGACGGCGAACCCGGCCTGCATGAACATGATGAGAAATCCGCAGAGCAGGGTCCACGCGAAGTTGACCCCGATCCTGTTGGCTCCAATCTGGTTGAGCACGTCCGCCATCGTCAGGCCAACCTTCGGATCAGCGATGGCAATATCGTTCACGGTGCCGGTGGTCGCGCCGTCCGGGTCGCCATTGGCCCGATCCGTCGGCTTCACGGCCGCCTTCAGGTCCGCATCCGTGATTGGGACGGCACTCGGCGCCGCTTGTGCTGCAGCGGTCGGTGCGCTGGCAGCGGAAGCCCCGGGCGTGGCCGTCTGCGCGGCGACCATCCCGGGCCGCGCCAGACACCACACGATTGCAACGAGAAGCACGATCTTCTTGGTCATGGTTTCCTCACGTTTGGAAGCGCAACGCATGCGTCCGCTGCGGTCCGATGTTTATTTCTTCCAGATCCAGGTTTTTTGATACGCGGGCGTGATGACCCCCATGATGCCGGCCAGGCTGATCGCGATGCCGGCGAGGACCATGGCCATTCGCACGCCCGTGCTGTCGCTGATGCCGAGGCTGACAAAGGCGACCACAAAACCCAGAAACGTGACGGCGAGTCCGGCGTACGTCATATCTGCATCCTCCTCAACAAATCATTCGATCGGCGGAACGGGCGTTTCACTGGTTCTCCAGCGGTTTGATCTTCAGGAACATCGCAATCGATCCCGCCATCGTCACCGCGGCCAGGAGGAGGAACAGAATGCTTCCGTCGTAGAACAGCGCCAGACTCAAAAAGGTGAACGCCAGAAAGAGAACGAGAAGAGCCCAGCCTTGCGTCGAATTACTGCCCATGAATAGCCTCCGCTTGCGACACGTCTCTCGTGTCGAATCCGGTGCGCGCACCATTGCGCGCGGCCTGTTCGGTGGTCGTGAAAAAAGAGAAGGTCGTCGCGACACCGTCGCCGGTGTCGAACGATCACGAGCGATTGCCCGGGAGCCAGTTACAGTCGCAGAACGGTGTGAAGCGCCTGCAGATCGATGTGGGATGGGACCGAATCGGCTGAACGCGTGACGTGTCCTGACGTCAGCGTCCGAGTGGAGTGGTGATGGGGTCGCGCGATTCGCGTTGGCTTGCCGGACCGACGTGTGAGCCGCGCCGGCACCAGCGCGATGGCGGTATCACTGCCGACTCGGGCATCGGTGTGCGGCACGAACGGCGATCCATGACGGCTGTCTTTGAGCTGATTCGACACCTCGTACGTCGAGAACGGCGCCGTGAATGGCAGCAGGATCAGCACGATCAACCATGCGGCAAGGACGTTCGCGACTTTCATCAGTGTTGCGGCGAAGTGCAAGAAGAGCGCCGCCTCGGCGATTGAAGTATTTCGGCGCACTTCGCTCACTTTGCTTGAAAAACCGGCTTGCGCCGTTGAAAGTCGACGGTGCCAAGAAGCTACGGGAATGAATGATCACAATGGCAGCGGAACATTTATGTCGCGACCGAAGAATCCGGCAGCGGCCGGCGGCGCGTCACGAATCCACGAGATCATGCGCCGTAACGGCGGCGAATCGAGCATCCTGTCGCCATCCGAAGTAGTGGCGACAGAAGTGTCGTACAGGCGCGGCAGGCCATGCATTCCTGTCGGTGCACGAAGCGGGGAACGGCCGCGCCGAGCAATCTCTGCGATTGGCCGAGCAAGCGCTCGCGTTGCTCGCCGGTACACATCAACCGTCGATTGGTCACGCGGCCGAAGTTGGTGAAGCGCCTACTCGATGATCCATGGGTTGTCGCTCATGCCTACCCGGTTCTGAACCATCACTGAGCTGTTGAGGGCCGCACGCAGCGCGAGGGATCCAGCGATCGAAGATCGGCCAGCCAGTGAGTGAGGCAAGGCCATCCACCATTCAGAGCGAGGGAGGACAGCCGCCAGCGCGAGATCAGCACCTCGTCAACGCGAAGGGGGTGAGCCGTCAGGGCGAGGGGAGCTAGCCATCGAGGCGACCCTGACCTGCGGTCAGTGCGAGGGTAACCGGTCATCGGCGCGATGTCCGCTCGACAGCGCTGGATCACCCGCCAGTCGTCGCGGCAACACCAGCCAGCATCTGTTGCACAGGCCACCACTGGTCGGCGTGGGGCACGACAGCGGCGAGCGCGTGGGCCGCCACCATTCAGGTGAAAGGGTGCCAGCTGTCAGTGCAAGCCCCGCCAGTCATCACTGCGAACCCCGCCAGATTCTCGATCCGCATATGTTCTTGCGGTAGAACGACTTACCTCGCGATCGTGCTGGCCACGCACAGGTTCGTGGATCCCCTCGCAGTTATTCGGTGCTCCCCCTGACGCGATCTGGGGCTGACTTCACTTCTCTCGTGCCCCCTCATCGGCGATGTGGTGCGGCGTCGAGCACCGGCGTGCGCACCGGTCGCGCGACTCGTGTCACGCTGCTGATGACACCTGGTGCCCTGCCCACCTTCTGTTCGTCCATGCTTCACTAGCCACGCGCACCCTGACGCTGACCTGAATGATCCTGCGGCGCGTGTTCCGTGTTCCCTCTACTGCTGAAGCGTGCGCGCAATGACCAAACGTCGGCTTCCCAATCGAACGGATGGCTGAAGTG
>Ga0070681_10005435_pt1 | contig 12306 bp, 10 predicted proteins | sample KBSC83BmetaG_FD_65650 | JGI IMG/M metagenome (GOLD analysis project Ga0070681, IMG submission 65650) | Corn rhizosphere microbial communities from Kellogg Biological Station, Michigan, USA - KBS C8-3B metaG | ecosystem: Host-associated > Plants > Roots > Rhizosphere | place: USA: Michigan...
AGTAAGAGCATTGCCGCCGGTGAGAATCTTCCGTCTCCCGGATCTCTCGCACAGAAACTTTCGGTCGACCGGGGCGAGATCCAACGTGCGTACTACGAACTGGAACAGTTAGGTCTTATTAAGAAGCACACCGGCAAAGACTTTCTCGGCAAACCCAAAGTGGAATACCGAGTCAGTTAACTGTAGGAAACGCCCTCCTGTGTGTTTGTTGTCAAAACGTGCCTTACGATCGTTATCACGACATCCTTTACACTTTTAACGGGTATAGCGCCGAACGGGTTTGGCTTCTGATGGACTTCGTTGGTGTTAGTTCGTGGATCGCTTTTCTGGGAGCGTAACGCACGTTCCACGAAATCACACGAACTAACACCAACTAGAACCGACGGGTGATCTCGTGGCTAACCAGAAGCCCAACGGATTGGCACCCTCACAGAGGGGCATTAACACGATTTTGGGATGCAGTGATATAGTTTTGGCCCGATAAAATGACGTGATGTTAAGTGTTATTTGAATAGCAATTGCGAAAGTGGCGGAATTGGCAGACGCGCCAGACTTAGGATCTGGTACCGAAAGGTGTGGGGGTTCGAGTCCCCCCTTTCGCACCATATTGGCCTTTGGCTTTTGATCTTTGGCCTTTAAAAGACCAACGATCCAAGACCAAAAGACCTAAGAACAAAGACCCATAAAGATGAAAACAGAATTAATAGATATCTCCCCAACTAAGAAGGAGATCAAAATAGAGATCGAGCCGGCACAAATTCGTACGGCCTATGATCGAATCAGCGATGAGTATGCGAAGGCTGCGACTGTGCCGGGATTTCGTAAAGGACATGCTCCGCGTGCAGTTGTACGGAGTCGGTATAAAACCGAGATCAGAAGTGACGTCCTCCGAGAACTCCTTCCCGAAGCAGTCAACAGTGCGATCGGCGAACACTCTCTCTCAGCGATCGGCGAACCTGACGTTCATTTAGACAACTCTGAAGCTCTCGAAGCGCTCGGGGACAAGCCAATAACAGTAAAAGTGGGTGTCGAGGTGTTTCCGGAAGTAACGCTGTCTTCTTATAAAGGACTCGAAGCCATAAAGCGTGTTCGCCCGATCACAGAATCTGACATCGAGAAGACCATCGAAGGACTTCGTGAAGCTTCAGCATCGATGCAACCGGTCGAAGATCGGGCAGCTGAGTTGGGCGATACGGTTACCATCAACGTTCAGGGTACCTTTGTAGATCAGCCAGATGAAGAAGACATCAAGGTTGAGGATGTCGAAGTGGTGCTCGGCGGTGAAGGTGTGCAACCTGAATTCACCGAAAACTTAATCGGGACAAAACCAGACGAATCAAAAGCTTTCGTGGTGGACTACCCGGCCGACTTTACATCGGCTGGGCTCGCTGGAAAAAAAGTCGACTACAAAGTTCAAGTAACTGCCGTCCGCCGTCGCGAACTACCTGAAGTTGATGATGAATGGGCGAAGAGTCTGGGTGATGAGTTCGACTCAGTTTCGACTTTGCGTGCCAAGATCAAAGAAGATCTCGAACAACGCTCTGGACACGAATCGTCGCACCGTTTACGGAGCGACGTAATGAAAAAACTTCTTGAGGGTCACCAGTTTGAAGTACCACAGACCCTGGTTGACCAACAGGCAAGTCATCGTCTCGAGAGTGTAGTGCGTGACATGATTTCGCGTGGCATCGATCCTCGCAATCGCGACGTAAATTGGGAGGGTGCGCGCGAAGAATTGAAGGTACAAGCGGAAGAAGACGTGCGCGCGACAATGCTACTCGATCGGATTGCTGAGGAGGAGAAGATTGAGGTCTCAGATGAAGAGGTTGAAGCCGAGATCGATGCGATCGCAACTGCCTCAAGACAACCGCGAGAGCAAGTGCGGGCTGCCTTGACAAAGGATGGAGGCGAACGTAGCATCGCGCACAGGTTGCGCAATCGTAAAGCGCTTGATTTTTTGATCGAGAATGCGCACGTAACGGAAGAAGAGTGGAGCGAAGAAGAGAAAGTCGAAGTCGCTAGTTCACAGGATGAGTAGTTCCCGCTCTATCCCCGGCTCACTTCATCAAGTCTCATTCTGAATAAGTTTTCGCAACACTGAACTCCAATCCCCTATAGCTCCAAGTGAGGTTTCTGTTATGGCTTTAGTACCAATGGTTGTCGAGCAAACGTCGCGAGGCGAACGTGCTTTCGATATTTACTCGCGACTACTGAAAGACAACATTATTTTTCTCGGCACCCCGATTGACGATCAAATTGCAAACTTGATTGTTGCCCAGCTATTGTTTCTCGAGGCTGAGGATCCGGAAAAGGACATCAACCTCTACATCAATTCACCAGGTGGATCGATTACCGCCGGCATGGCAATCTACGACACGATGCAATTCATCCGTCCCGATGTCACTACAATATGTGTTGGCCAATGTGCATCGATGGGCGCCTTGCTGTTGGCAGCAGGAGCTAAAGGCAAGCGCTTTGCACTTCCGAACTCCCGAATTTTGATTCACCAACCGTCAGGCGGATCGCAGGGCCAAGCGACGGACATCAGAATTCAAGCTGAAGAAATTCTTCGTATGCGCGAATTGACATCTCAAATTATCGCCAAACATACGGGCCAGTCCTACGACACCGTGGAACGTGATGTTGAACGCGATAAAATAATGTCTGCCATGCAGGCCAAGGAATATGGTTTAATAGACGAGGTCATCGCGCATCGCGAGTAAACCGAAGAGTCTTAAGGAGCTTCCCTCTTTAGCATATGGTACGAAGAACCGACGACACTCTGCGCTGCTCGTTCTGTGGGAAGTCACAGAACGAGGTTAAGAAGCTCATCGCTGGTCCAACCGTTTACATCTGCAACGAATGCATCGACATCTGCAACGAGATCATCACCGATGATCAACAGGCAGAGTCCGTAGCGACCAGACCTCCTCTTCCCAAACCGGGAGAGATCAAAACCTTCTTGGACGAATACGTAATCGGCCAGGATGAAACCAAGAAGCGCCTGGCGGTTGCTGTCTACCAACACTACAAAAGGATCGAACTTGGCCGCCGCCGGAGTGACGTCGAAATCCAGAAGGCAAATATTCTTCTGATCGGACCTACCGGTACAGGTAAGACCTTACTCGCGCAAACACTCGCGAGGATGCTGGCGGTTCCATTCACAATCGTCGACGCCACGACACTTACTGAAGCAGGATACGTAGGAGAGGATGTTGAAAACATCATCCTTAAACTCCTGCAGGCGGCGAACGGTGATGTCGAGCGAGCTCAACAAGGCATCATCTATATCGACGAGGTCGACAAGATCTGTCGAAAGGATGAAAACCCATCAATCACACGCGATGTCTCAGGAGAAGGCGTTCAGCAGGCACTCCTGAAGATCCTTGAAGGTACAGTTGCTAACGTTCCGCCCCAGGGCGGTCGCAAGCACCCACACCAGGAGTTTTTCCCGGTCGATACAACGAACATCCTGTTTATCTGTGGTGGCGCCTTTGTAGGACTGGAAAAAGTTATCGAGCGACGCCTGAGAAATAAATCACTTGGTTTTCATGCAGAGGTCAAATCCGGAACGCATCGCCATGCAGAAGCGCTTGCCGCTGTCCAACCCGAAGACCTAATCCGGTTTGGCTTAATTCCTGAGTTCGTTGGTCGACTGCCCGTCGCTGGTGTCCTGCACGAACTCGATGAAGGCGCTCTCATAAAAATCCTTACTGAGCCGAAAAATGCCCTCGTTAAGCAATACCAGAAGAAATTCGACTTCGACAACGTTAAACTGAAGTTCACTGAAGATGCTCTCAAGGGCGTCGCCCGACAAGCCGTAGAGAGGAAAGTTGGCGCCCGCGGCCTGATGATGATCCTCGAGGAACTCCTCCTTGACGCAATGTATACCCTGCCCTCGCAGAAACGCGTAAAAGAGTTCGTAATCACCAGCGAAATGGTCGAAAGACGACGTGCGGTTCCCGGTGAAGGTCTGACCGGAATCGACGGCGCGGCAGCCTAACCTTTTCGTCCCAGCGCGTCCGAACGGGAAAGTAGCGCACCCACGGGAAATGATCTACTATTAGACATCTCTTATGAGAGGCGAGACGGCAATTTTAGCGGCTCGCCTTTGTTGCAATGGCTCGGAAAAAAGTTACTTAAATCATGGAAGAATATTCAGATCGAACCCCCGCCGACGTTGCCTGGTATCCGATGGTACCTATCCGCGACGTCGTCATATTTCCTTTCACTAAGGTCGCCTTCAAAATAGGCCGTCCCGGTTCGGTTCGCGCTTTGGAGCAGGCGCTGGCCACTGATCGGACGATCTTCCTGGCGACCCAGCATGATGCCACGGTCGACGAACCAACTCCCGAACAGATTTACGGAGTCGGGACCCTCGGCCGAATACTACAATCTCAGAAACAGGATAACGGTCAGATCAAAGTCGTGGTCGAAGGTCGGGAACGCGCCACGACTGTTCGCGTTGAAAATAGTGATGGCGCCTTCATGGCTTTGGTGCGCCGCGCTCCCGTCGTGAGCGAAGAAGGAACCCGACTTGATGCGCTGATCCAAAAAGTGGGACAGTTAGTCGAACAACATTTGCGACTCGCTCCCGACACACAGACTGACGCCCTGCAGACTGCTTTAAGAAATCAAGAGCCTTCGCACCTTGCGGACGCGCTCGCATCTCAGTTGCGAATCTCAGTCGAAGATAAACAAGGACTACTCGAAATCTTTTCTACGCAGGCCCGACTGCAACGACTGATCGAGTTGCTGGAAACCGAAATCGAGAAACGCCAGCTCGACCGCACCATCCAAACCCGGGTTAAGCGGCAGATGGAAAAAGCTCAAAAGGAGTACTACCTGAACGAGCAGATTAAAGCCATCCACAAAGAGCTCGGACGTAAAGATGAGAAGGCTGAACTCGAAGAACTCAAGAAGAAGATAGAAGAAGCCGGCATGACTGATGAAGCCAAAGAAAAGGCCATGCAAGAGCTCCACCGTTTGGAAGCCATGCCACCGATGTCAGCAGAAGGAACGGTCTCACGCACTTACATTGATTGGCTGATCAGTGTGCCGTGGAAGCAGAAGTCAAAAGAAATCAAGGACTTGATCAAAGCCGAAGAGGTTCTCAACGAAGACCATTTCGGACTCGACAAGATCAAAGAACGCATCCTTGAGTACCTCGCTGTTAGGCAGCTGGTTAAGAATCCACGCGGATCAATTCTCTGTTTCGTCGGACCTCCGGGCGTCGGGAAAACCAGTCTAGGAAAATCGATTGCTCGAGCCACCGGACGAAAGTTTATTCGACTTTCACTTGGTGGTGTCCGCGACGAGGCAGAGATTCGCGGACATCGACGCACTTATATCGGCGCTCTACCTGGCCAGATCATCCAGATGATGAAAAAAGCTGGAACGGTGAATCCCGTTCTACTCCTGGACGAAGTCGATAAGCTGGGAGCGGATTTCCGTGGCGACCCGAGTGCAGCATTGCTGGAGGTTCTTGATCCTGAACAGAACCATACGTTCCAGGACCACTACCTGGACGTCGAATACGATCTGTCCAAGGTCTTCTTTATAGCAACCGCCAACGTTCTCCATACGATTCCACCGGCGCTGCAGGATCGACTCGAAATCCTGCGCTTGTCTGGTTATACCGAACGCGAAAAACTCGAGATAGCAAAGCGCCATCTCGTTCCAAAACAAGCGGACGCCAACGGATTGAAACCGGAACAACTCGATTTTACCGATGAAGGTATTCTCGAGATCATTCGTCACTACACACGAGAAGCCGGCGTCCGAAACCTCGAACGAGAAATCGGCTCCTGCTGCCGCAAGATCGCCAGAAAATTTGTTTCCGAACAATCAGGCGAGGAGGCCAGCGCTCGCATCGACGCTGAGCGATTGCGTGAAATGCTTGGCCCCATCAAATTCCGGCAACAGGGTGTCGCGGCTAATAGTGAAATTGGCCTGGCGACCGGTCTCGCCTGGACTGAAGTTGGCGGCGAAGTACTACAGATCGAAGCAACGCTGGTCAAGGGTCGCGGTGGAGTAACACTCACTGGAAAACTGGGCGAGGTGATGCAGGAATCTGCGCAGGCTGCTCTGACCTGTATCAAGGCGAGAGCTGAACGTCTCGGGATGAGTCTCGACTTCATCCGCAAACGTGACTTGCATATCCACATTCCAGAAGGTGCAATACCAAAGGACGGACCGTCTGCCGGTATCACGATGGCGACCGCCATGGCGTCTGCCCTCGCCAGAGTGCCGGTTCGAAAGAACGTCGCAATGACCGGTGAAATTACTCTTCGCGGGCGGGTGTTACCTATCGGCGGCGTAAAAGAGAAACTGTTGGCAGCCCATCGCTTCGGGATCGACACTATCCTTCTTCCGAAAGACAACGAGAAGGATCTGGTCGAACTGCCGGAAGAAGTGGTGGACGCTCTTACTATTAACCTCGTCGATACCATCGATGACGTGTTGGCTCTTGCACTTGAAGATGCCTGCCCAACCGACGCTGCCGCAACGGCCGATGGGGCACCTCCATTGTGGACCACTGAACCGCCTTCGCAAGGTATCCAAACCAGCTAATTCTGTCTTTTCTCGTAGTTCGATTTACTCAACCCGTTCACGCTAGCCCTAATCGGCTAGCGTGAGTCGTGCTTTTCACAAGAACACTCATCGGGTGAGTTGTTCAGCGATCGGTGCAAGTGGAGTTAGCGAAGCGACCGGATGTAACAGTCATCTTCGTTGAGTTACCATCCGGTCGTTTCGCTTGAGGTACCGTACTGAGGACATAATTTCCACTCTTTCTTAAACTAATTCATAGGAGCACTGAAAATGAGCAAACACAAAGACGCTGATCTGATCCTGAAGCTCTACGACCTGCGACGCGAGGCAACAATGCGCGACGCTCGAAATTGGTTCTTCACCTTCAATCCGACAAAGGTCGAGGATTTCACCGATGTTTTGATTAGTGACAAGAGCGGCTACTACCGCATGGTCACTTCCTATTGGGACATGGCAGCTTCGCTTGTAAACAATGGTGCCATTGATGCACAAATGTTTAACGAGGCCAACGGTGAGCACCTGTTTGTCTATGCGAAGCTTGAACCCTTTATCGAAGATTTACGGCGCGAGTTCAATGCGCCGCAGGCGATGGGACATCTTGAAAAGCTGGTGAAGCAGGTGCCGAACTACGAAGAGCGATTGACCGCCATCCGGGAAAGAATGAAGCAGATGGCAGCTCGTATAGCTCAACGCCAGTCAGCAGCGTCGGCAAGTTAATGACAGTGGTTTCCCCCAGCCGCTCTTCGAGTCAGGGTTGTCGGAAGGCAACCCCAACTCCAATTTGTTTTCAAGTGGAAGCGGGAAGACTGTTTTCCTAATGAAGGTAACGAGTGCGGAATTTCTGAAAAGTGCGTTTGTCGAAAGCGATTGGCCAAAAGATCGGAAGCCGGAAATAGCTTTCCTGGGAAGATCAAATGTAGGCAAGTCAAGCTTGATGAATTCATTACTTGCGGTTAAAGGACTGGCCAGGACCTCCTCGACTCCAGGCCGGACCCAGTCTCTAAATTTCTTTGAGATAAACAAACAGTTTAGGTTCGTGGACTTACCCGGCTTTGGTTATGCCCGGGTACCGCAGGCCGTGCGGTCGGAGTGGGGGGAAATGGTCACGAGTTATCTTGCCAACCGCAGTCAGCTTGTGCTATCAATTCATATCGTAGATTCGCGCCACGAACCCACAAAACAGGATTTGCAACTTCACGAGTGGCTTGGCCACAACGATAAGCCCCGAATTATAGTTGCCACTAAATCCGATAAGCTTTCTAACAACGAGCTAAGAAAGAACCTTGAGCATATTGCACACGTGCTCAATCACAACGGTGTAATGGCATATTCCGCCAAAACCGCTCGCGGCCGTGATGAACTTTGGCGTGCAATAAAAAGCGCAATTGCGTGACACTCAAACCAGTTTCACCGTTTGCGCGGCAGGAGTGAGTAAGCTAGTATTCAGAGCACAAGTCGGCAATCCGTACAATCTCATTAGCCCCCGAAGGTCAATCTTGTTTTTGTGGGCCACGCGTGTGGAACTGGTGGCATCCAATTTGAACTTGAGATCGCTGCCCACGCGAATTGAAATAATTGCACAACACATTGAGGAGAATCTTTCTTAACACCTCGCGAATGAATGGGTAGCGCCTCGCTGCCCGTATCTGTCGCTCTAACCGCACGATCGTTCACTTCCAACGCTCAGGTAATTGATTAGCCGCAAGTTACGCGGCATTGAAATCGTAAGAGAACAACTGACATGTCACAACGAACACGTTCACGCGCATCAAGCGCGAACAACGACGCCAACGGAGAAGATGGCGGCACCGTAGCAACCGCTGAAGCTCCCGAGAGAGAACCGAGAGAAGGACGTGAAGGCAAGAACGAAGGCTTTCACAACCTCGCGGATCTCAAAGAAATGTCCATATCCAAGCTAACGCAAATCGCGAAAAGCATGGATGTGCCGGGCGCAACCGGCATGCGCAAGCAGGAGCTTATCTTCAAAGTATTGGCGGCGCAGACCGAGAAAAGTGGTCTGATCTTTTCTGAGGGCGTACTCGAGACCTTGCCTGATGGTTTTGGTTTCCTGCGTGCACCCGAATACAACTATCTTCCAGGTCCGGACGATATCTACGTATCACCATCGCAGATAAGAAAATTTGACCTGCGCACTGGCGACACCGTGAGCGGCCAAATCCGACCGCCCAAAGAAGGCGAGCGATATTTCGCCTTGATCAAAGTTGAAGCCATCAACTTTGAGTCGCCCGACCAGGCCAGAGAAAAAGTATTCTTCGATAACCTTACGCCGCTCTATCCAGAAGAGCAGCTTAAGATGGAGGCGACCACCGAGAACCTTTCCGCCCGAGTTATCGATCTGGTAACACCGTTAGGAAAGGGACAGCGCGGCCTGATTGTCGCGCCACCCCGCACCGGTAAGACGATGTTGCTTCAGACAATCGCTAACTCAGTGACTCAGAATCATCCTGAGGTCACCTTGATTGTGCTGCTGATTGATGAACGACCCGAAGAAGTCACCGACATGCAGCGCTCCGTCAACGGAGAAGTCATTTCATCGACATTCGATGAACCGCCGACACGTCACGTGCAGGTCGCTGACATGGTGATTGAGAAAGCCAAACGACTTGTGGAGCATAAGCGAGATGTGGTCATCCTGCTTGACTCGATTACACGTCTGGCTCGCGCACATAACGCTGTCGTTCCACCGAGCGGCAAGATTCTCTCGGGCGGTATCGATTCCAACGCGTTGCAACGACCAAAGAGATTCTTTGGCGCCGCGCGAAACATTGAAGAGGGTGGCAGCTTGACGATTATTGCGACCGCGCTGATCGACACCGGCTCTCGAATGGACGACGTGATCTTCGAAGAGTTCAAAGGAACCGGTAACTCTGAAATTCACCTCGATCGCCGCCTGAGCGACAAACGCTTGTTCCCGGCTATCGACCTGCAGCGCTCCGGTACCCGCAAGGAAGAGTTGCTCATCAGCAAGGAAGATCTAAATCGTATCTGGGTAATGAGACGAGTTCTGAACCCGCTTTCACCCGTCGAGCAAATGGAAGTCGTGCTCGAGCGTCTGGAAAAAACCAAATCCAACGCCGAGTTTTTGGCTTCGATGCAAAGCTAATAAAAGGCCCAACAGGCGGAAGGTACGGTTTGACGACTGGCCTTCCGCCTTTTTTGCGACTAGCCGACGACTCTCTTGTTTTCAAGCTGATATGCGTATCGCCATTCTGACATCCGAGGCTGTGCCCTTTGCAAAAACGGGAGGCCTGGCTGACGTTTCGGGAGCATTGCCAAAAACTCTCAAACAACTGGATGTAGATGCGCGACTCTTTCTTCCCTTCTACCAACAGATTGATCGAAACCTGATTAGTGGTCCAGCGATCGAAAATGTAAGTCTCGAATGGCGTGGCCGGATCCATCAGGTTCGGTTCTTACAAAGCAACGCTGCGGATGCTCCTGCCTATCTTCTCGACGCACCGGAGTTCTTCGACCGACCATCGGTTTACGGCTTTTCGGATGATCACGTGCGCTTTGCTTTCTTTTCTCGCGCCTCGCTCGCTCTGCTGAAACATCTTGATTGGGCGCCGGATGTGGTCCACGGCAATGACTGGCCCTGTGGCTTTGCTATGGCTGAGCTTCGGGCGCGCCGTCGCTACGATCCCTTCTTCGGCGGAACAAAGGGTCTGTTTTCGCTTCACAATGTTGGATACCAGGGGTTATTCGACCCGAAAGATCTCTGGTGGCTGGGTTTTGGGGATCCTCCAGACAGCAGCGATTTCATGCTGAACACCACTGCCTCAGCGTTGAAGGCCGGGATCATCGCCGCTGAAGCTCTTTCCACTGTTAGTCCACGCTATGCTCGGGAGATTCAAACTGGAGAACAAGGGCATGGTTTAGACTGGCTCTTACGTTTGCGAGGCGACCGTCTGGCCGGAATTACGAATGGCGTCGACTACGACATCTGGAATCCCGAGACAGATCCGCACATAGCAGCTAACTTTTCCGTAGCAGATCTTTCAGGAAAAACGGCATGCAAGTTGGACCTCCTGAAACGCTTCAATTTAGAGCCAGAGCCACAACGTCCAATTATCGCAATTATCTCCCGTCTGGTTGGTCAGAAGGGATATGACCTTATCCGCCAGGTATCGCGCGACATCGTCAATGCCGGATGCTATTTCATCGCGCTTGGGGCCGGCGCTCGTGAGTACGAAGACTTTCTCCAGTGGTGGCACGACTCTGCACCACACAGGGTGGGCATTTACAAGGGTTATGCCGGGGAATCTCTGGCTCACCAGATTGAGGCCGGCGCTGACATGTTCCTGATGCCGTCATTGTATGAACCCTGTGGGCTCAATCAGATGTACAGCATGCGGTATGGTACGGTCCCTATCGTCAGGGCGACCGGGGGTTTAGACGACACGGTGGAGCAGTTTGAACCGCGCTCGGGAACGGGGACCGGGTTTAAATTTGACGCCTATAAAGGGCAGGCTTTGCTTGAAAAAATCCGTGAAGCCCTTTACTTTTATTCCCGACCAGAAGTATGGAAGACGATTCAGCGCAACGGCATGCTGATTGATAATTCGTGGGCGGCAGCTGCCAGGAAATACGTGGAATTGTACGAGGCAACATCGAAGTTTTAAAGGTAACGGGAATTCAGCACCGCCTGACTTCTTGAAGACTCTGTTGGCGCGGACACTGAGTTCGCGCCTCTCGCATGTTTGGGATTCCGCAGAGGAGTTTTCGGTATCTCTGTGGTCTTTGTGGCTCCTCATATAGTTTTGCGAATTTGTATGGCCACTCGCCGCGAGACCGATAACGCAAAGGTTGCACGGAGACTTTCGGTCGCAGGTTGAAGATGAAGAATTTGAGTAACGTCAAAAACAACAGGCAGCGTTCGTTTGAGGATCGTCTCGCTGAACGTTTGCGTTCTCGTAAAGTCACGGCCGCGAAGTTACGCGCAAAACAAGCTCAAGGTAAGATTCGGAGATTTGTAAATACGAATTTTCGTAAACAGGAGGTAATCGCGGCACTAGCTCTACGTCGCGGAGACTGCAACCGGTGCGGGGCATGCTGCGAGCTTGTCTTCAAATGTCCATTTCTGAAGAAGAATCCCGATGGCAGCTCGCTTTGCGGGATCTACGAAAATCGTCCTAATTCATGTCGTCTATTTCCGATTGAGCAACGAGATATTCAGGAAGTACGTGGCACTTGTAGTTACTACTTTATTGAGAAGCCGGTCAGGTTAGGAAAGGCTGTGTAGGGTTTTGGCTTGAGAAATTGGGCTTGAGAAATACGACCTATACCACAAATAGGACCTATGCCTTAGGCCAAAAGCCGAAGTCGAAAAACCAATAATAAAATGTCAAAAGTCATTGCAGTCATAGGGGCTCAGTGGGGCGACGAAGGTAAGGGCAAAATCGTCGACCTGCTCGCCGAGCAATTTGAAATCGTCGCGCGGTACCAGGGCGGCCACAATGCCGGCCACTCGGTCCAGGTTGGCGATCAGTCGTTTGTACTCCACCTGTTACCTTCCGGCATCGTTCATCGTGGAAAGACATGTGTACTCGGGAACGGCATGGTCATCGATCCAAAAGCCTTCTTCGTGGAAGCTGATCGATTGACCGAGCAAGGGATCGAAGTTTCTCCCGAAAGAGTAAAGATCAGTTCCCGTGCACACTTAATCCTTCCGTATCATCGGGCACTCGATCACACTAGCGAAGAGCGACTTGGAAATGAAAAGGTTGGGACCAC
>Ga0070681_10005436_pt1 | contig 12305 bp, 14 predicted proteins | sample KBSC83BmetaG_FD_65650 | JGI IMG/M metagenome (GOLD analysis project Ga0070681, IMG submission 65650) | Corn rhizosphere microbial communities from Kellogg Biological Station, Michigan, USA - KBS C8-3B metaG | ecosystem: Host-associated > Plants > Roots > Rhizosphere | place: USA: Michigan...
CATCGCCACCTCTTCGTTGCCGAAGTACGGCGTGTACGGACTCGCCTGCACGCCGATGGCGCCGCCGTCGAGCCGGAGGGAAAGGAGCCCCGGGTGCACCTCGCTGACCAGACCGGGAAGCGCGGGCAAACCCGCCAGCGCGTCGGCCAGCCCGCGCACTTCGCCGGCGGGAATGCCGGACGACGCGAGCACCTGTCCGGTGCGATCGACCAGGAGCGCGCCGCGACCGCCGAGCAGGCGCGCCACGTGGGGAACGATCGCCTCGCCCACTTCCTCGGCGGTGATCGCACCCATCAACTCGACCTCGGCGGCGCGGAGCGCGACCACCTCGCGATGGCGCCACACGAGGCGCAACCACGTCGGAGGCGCGAACCCCACGAGGAACAGACCCGCGGCGACGATCGGCAGCACATGGGTGGCGATATCGACGGCGAACGGTTGGTGCACGTGCGACGACGCGGCGGGAAGCAGCACCAGAGCCAGCAGGCCGGAAGCGGCGGCGATGACACGAATGCGTCGCCGTGCCACCGACGGCAGCCCGGCGCCAGCGCGCCACATCCGCCACGCCACGACGGTCGACAGGACGAACCAGTCGGCGAGGAACGCGATGACGAACAGCTGCAGCCATGCCGGCCGGGGGGCGCCGGCCGGCGGGAACCGCGGGAGCGACACCGTCGCCAGCGCGAGCGCGGCGGTGGCACCGTCGGCCGCCCGCCGCATCCATCTCGGTGGCTGCCCGAGGGCGGCCATGAAGCGGAACAGCGAGTACGCGTACCCGAGTACACCGACGCCGTAGAGCTTGATCAGCGTGGTCGCGAGCAGCCCACTCGGATCCTTGGGGATGAGGACGGCGATCGCCGCCGTCGAGCCGAGGACACCGAAGGTGCCGGCCAGCCACCGAGGCGCGGTGTCCTGGCGGCGATGCCGCTGCCGCAGCACGACCACCGCCAGCCCGCCGTAGATCACGGCGTTGAGATACGGCAACACCGGAGCCACCACCTCCAACCGACCCCCTTGTCCCCGCGTAGTGTCCGCAGGCCCGCTATGGGCGTCAATGACCCGTAGGGACTACCGCGGGTGGTTAATCAGGGAGTGGCGCGAAGCGCGGCGGGCGTCGCTCTTGGAACGCGGCGACACCTTCGGCAAAATCGGGCGCCGCGATCATGGCCAGCATCTCGGTCACGGACCGGCTGGCCGCCGTGTCGAGGTCGCCGAGCAGATCACCCCAAAGCTGGCGTTTCATCATCGCCAGCGCCGCCGGTGAGATCTCGGCCGCCATGCGGCGGGCGTACTGCAACGTGAACGGGAGCAGCTCGTCGAGAGGCAGCGCCTTGTTGACCAGGCCGATGCGCTCGGCCTCGCCGCCGAGCACGACGCGGCTCGAGAACAAGATGTCGGCGGCGTGGGCAGGGCCGAGCAGGCGTGAGAGCACCCACGACACGCCGTGCTCCGCGGGCAGGCCGAGGCGACCGAACGACGTGGTGAGCTTGGCGTCATCGGCGGCGAACCGGATGTCGGCGTAACACATCAGGACGAAGCCGACACCCGCGGCAGCACCGTTCACAGCGGCGATCACCGGCTTGCGCAGCCCGAGCACGAACGTGTGGATGTGCCCGAAGTCGGGACGCTCGGGCGGGCGGCCCGCGGGCGGCACGGCGGGCTCCGCGCTGGGCACGGCACCTTCGGGGTATCCCCCCGTGTCGGCCATGTCGTCGAGGGCGCGCATGTCGGCCCCGGCACAGAAGCCACGGCCTGCGCCGGTGACGACGATCACCCGCACGTCGGGGTCGGCGTCGGCCGTCTCCAGGCACAGCCGGTACTCGGTCTCCATGCGCACCGACCACGCGTTGAGGCGGTCGGGCCGGTTCAGGGTGACGAGGGCGACGCCCTGCTCCACGTCGTAGATCGTGACCTTCAATTCCACGTTCGGACGACCTCCAGGAGCTCGGGGAGGTGCTCGATGACGGCGTCGGGCTGCACGTCGTAGCCCGGGACGAGGTGGTTGGGGCGCAGCACCGCCTTCATGCCGAGTTGCTGGGCGCCCCAGATGTCGTCGTGGAGACGGTCGCCGACGAACACGACCGTGGTCGGGTCGGCGACGCCGAGCCGGTCGAGCACGGTTCGGAATGCATCGGGATGGGGCTTGGTGCGGGCCATCTCACTCGTGTAGCAGCGGACGTCGATGAGGGCGTCGAGCCCGTCGCGCTCGAGAAAGTGCTCGTGGAACGCCCGCGGCCAGTGCGTGTTCGACAGCAGGCCGATCTTGTGGCCCGCGTCGCGCAACGCCGTGAGCGCGGGTACGGCGTCGGGATCGTGGACGATGTGCGGCGTCCAGCTGTCGAGGTGGTGCGTCGCCGCCTCCTCGAGGACGGCCTCGGCCACGTCGAGCCCCAACTCCCGTGACGCTCTCGACAGCAACCCCGACAGCGTCGTGCTCGTCTGGTGGTCGCGCACCTCGACCCACGACGCCGCCTCGACGGCGATCAGGCGCTCGACCATCTCCTCCTCGCGTTCGGGGGCGAGGTGCCGCGCGGCCAGCCGCCACACGTCGATCATCTCGACGTCGGCGAAGACCGAGAGGGTGCCGCCCCAGTCGAACACGACCGCCTCGATCACGCGACCGTCACTCGTGGGGGTGGGTGTGGGGCTGGCGCGTCTCCAGCCACCGGCGGAAGCCGGCCGCGTTGGAGTGCACGCCGTTCAGCGTCTCGAGCTTCTCGCGGTCCGGCCCTTCGACCCCGGTGAGGTCACCCGCGAACGCCTCGTCCAAGGCGGCGGCGATGTCGCGACCTTCGCGGAACGCCTTCTCGGCCACCTCGGCCCAGCGGCGCAGCGTGCCCTTGGCCTCCTCGCAGATCGTCGACGGATCGGGCACCAGCCCGTAGTGGGCGAGGGCGATGCCGGTCGGGCGACGGGCGGCGAACTTGTCGAGCGAGTGCAGCGCCTGGTCGAGGTCGAAGTCGGGGGGCGGGGTCGACGGGCGCAACACGCCGGCGTCCGGCAGGCGCACGCCGACGGCGTCGCCCACGAAGAGGATGCCGCTCTGCGAATCGTGCAGCGCCAGGTGATGCTTGGCGTGCCCTGGCGAGTCGACGGTGGTGAGCGTGCGACCGCCGCCGACGTCGACGGTCTCGCCGTCCTCGAGCACGTGCACGCGGTCGGCCGGGGTGGGGTCGAGACGCCCGTAGAGGGAGTCGAGCAGGTCGCCGTAGACGCGCGAGGCCGAGTCGACCAGGCGGCTGGGGTCGACCAGGTGACGCGCCCCCTTCTCGTGCACGTACACCGTCGCATTGGGGAACGCCCGCGCCACGTCGCCGACGCCGCCCGCGTGGTCGAGGTGGATGTGCGTCACGGCCACGCCGGCCAGGTCGTTGGGCGACACGCCGAGGTCGGCCAGCGCGGCGAGCAGCGCCGGCACCGAGCTCTGGCTGCCGGTTTCGACCAGCACCGGAGCGGGCCCCTCCACGAGGTAACCGGCCGTCACCCGCTCCCAGCCTCCGAGCAAGGTGTCGATCTCGAGGACGCCGTCTCCGATGCGCGTGGCCACGGCGGAGAACCTACCTAAGGTGACCGTGTGGCAGACGCGTTCGACCACCCCAATCTCAGCCCGTCCGACGCGGTCGTCGCGCTGCGGTCGTTCCCGCGCCGCTACCGGGGGCTGCTGGCGACCGACGACGATGATCCCGGCGGCGTCGCCATGCGCCGCCCTGACGCCGCCGGCTGGTCGGCCCTCGAACATGCCGCCCACGTGGCCAACGCCCTCGAGCAGGCAGCTCACGACCTCGAGGCTGCGCATCGCAGCGATGGCGTGAGCGTCGCCGACCCGGCCGACGCCCCCGCGTCGGGAGCGGCCGACGTGGACAGCACGTTGGAGCGGCTCACCACCGCCAGCGAGCGGCTGGTCGACGCCATCGGGCGCTACCGCCCCGACGACTGGGCGCGAACCGTCGGCGCGCCCGGTGGTCGCACCGTCGACGCGCTCTGGATCGTGCGGGCGGCCGTCCAGGAAGGCGCCCGCCACCTCCGTCAGGCCGAGCAGGTCGTCGCCCAGGTGAAAGGCCGAGCCGTCGACGACGACGACGAATAGTCAGGCCAGCTCGACGAGCTCGAGCAGGTCCTCCGACCAGTAGTCGAGGGTGGCGTCGGGCAGGAGCAGCACGCGGTCGGGGGCGAGCAACTCGACGAAGTCGGTGTCGTGGGTGACGACGACCATCGACCCCGTCCACCCGGACAATGCCGTCGCGATGGCGTCGCGGGATGGCGGGTCGAGGTTGTTGGTGGGCTCGTCGAGGAGCAGCAGGTTGTGCTTGCCGGCCACCAGTTGCGCGAGGGCGAGCTTCGTCTTCTCTCCACCCGACAGCGTGCTGGCGTCCTGGAACGCCACGTCGCCGACGAGGCCGAACATGCCGAGCAGGCCGCGGTGTTGCACGTCGTCGGCGTGCGCCATCTCCCGCATGTGGTCGAGCACGCTCACGCCGGCACTGATGCCCTCGTGCTCCTGGGCGTAGTAACCGACGGAGACGCCGTGACCGAAGCGCACCTCACCCGCGTCCGCCGACGTCTCCCCGGCAAGGATGCGGAGCAGGCTCGTCTTGCCCGCGCCGTTGAGGCCGAGCACGAGCAGCCGCTCGCCCCGCCCCAGGTCGAACGAGACGTCGTCGAGCACCGGCCCGGCGCCGTAGCTCTTGTCGAGCGCTTCGACGTCGAGCACGAGCTTGCCGGCGTGCGGGGGCTCGGGCATCCGCACCCGGTACTTCCGCTCTCTGGTGGGCCCGGAGACCGCCGTCGACTGCAGGCGTTCGACGCGCTTGTCGAGGCTCTTGGCGATGCGCGCCCGCTTGGCGGTTGAGTGCCGCATCGAGTCGGCCAGGTCGGCCAGCCGCCTGATCTCCGTCTGCTGGCGCGTGCGCAGTCGGGCCAGGCGCTGTTCGTCTTTGACGCGCGCCTCGCGATACTGCGAGTACGTGCCCTTGTACTCGACGATCTCCCCTTCGTCGAGGTGCAGGACGCGCGTGATCGCCTCGTCGAGAAGGTCGAGGTCGTGGCTGATCACGAGCAGGGCGCCGCGGTAAGCACGCAGGAAGCCCATCAACCATGTCTTGGCGTCGACGTCGAGGTGGTTGGTGGGTTCGTCGAGCAGCAAGACGTCGCTCCCCGCGAACAGGATGCGCGACAACTCGACCCGGCGGCGCTCGCCGCCTGACAGGACCCGGCGCGGCAGGTCGAGACGGTCGGCGGGCAACCCGAGGCCGGCGGCGATACGGCGAGCCTCCGACTCGGCCGAGTAGCCGCCGGCGTCGCGGTATGCGTCCTCCGCTTTCGAAAACCGGGACACGTTGCGCTCGGACGGGTTCTCCTCGATCGCCAGCCGAAGTTTCTCGAGACGCAGGGCGGCCACGTCCATGCCGCGGCCCGAGAGGATGTGATCGAGGGCGCTGGCATCGCCCGCCTCGCCGGTGAGCCGAGGGTCCTGGGTGAGGTAGCCGAGGTCGCCGCGGCGCAGCACCACCCCGTTGGCAGCCGGCGCCTCGCCGCCGAGCACTTTCAGCAGGCTGGTCTTGCCCGCGCCGTTGCGCCCGACCAGGCCGGCCTTGTCGCCGGCGCGCACCGTGAACGTCGCCTCGCTGACCACGAGGCGCCCGCCCACTTCCACGCCGACGTCGCTGACTTGGAGCACCCGTCCATGATCGGCGTTCCCCCGGCGGTCTGACGAATCAATTCGGTGCCTAACGTCGTGAGGTGCCTGCCCGCCGCCCACCTCGCCACGACCACGATGCCGGTGGGCCGGCCGACGTGCTGGCCGCCAAGGCGGCACTGCGCGACGAGGTGTGGGCGGCGATGAAGGCGGCCAAGGCGGCCCGGTTTCCCGGTGCCGTCGGCCGCATCCCCAACTTCGTGGGCGCGGAGGCGGCAGCCGAGCGCCTGCGGGGTACGCAGGCGTGGTTCGGGGCGGCCACTGTGAAGGCGAACCCCGATGCGCCCCAGTGGCCGGTGCGCCAACGCGCGCTGGAGGACGGCAAGACGGTGTTCATGGCCGTGCCGCGGCTGGCCGAGAAGGACCCCTTCTTCCTGCTCGACCCCGCCCACCTGCGCGACACGCCGCGCGCGGCGTCATCGATCAAAGGCGCGTCGAAGTCGGCCCGCCGGGTCGCCGTCGACGCCCTCACACCTGTCGACCTCGTCGTCGCAGGCAGTGTCGCCGTCTCATCGGACGGGGCGCGGCTCGGCAAAGGCGGCGGGTTCAGCGACCTCGAGTTCGCGGTGGCGCGCCAGGCCGGGCTCATCGGCGACGCCACGCTGGTGGTGTCGACCGTGCACGAGTTGCAAGTCGTCGACGCCGGCCGGATACCGGTGACCTCGCACGACGTGCCGCTCGACGTCATCGTCACCCCTGACCGCGTCATCCGCTGTCGTCGGCGGAAGCGTCCCGTGGAGATCAGGTGGGATGAGCTCACCGACGACAAGATCGCCGCCATCCCGATCCTGCAACGGCTGCACCGTCGCTAATCTCGGGCCATGGCGCGGCTGACCGAGGTACAGGGCCTCGCAGAGGTACCCATGTTCCAGGGTCTCTCCGACAAGGAGCTGCGCACGGTCGCCGCGTGCGCCCACCACGAGACGTACTCCCCTGGCACCGAGGTCGTGACCCAGGGCAAGGCCGGTGGACCGTTCTTCGTGATCCTCGAGGGCGCCGCCGAGGTGCTCGTCGACGGCGTGCTGCAGCGACGGTTGGAGGCAGGCGACTTCTTCGGCGAGATGGCACTCCTCGAGCATCGGCCCCGCGCCGGCACGGTGCGGGCGGTCGATGCACTGACGACGGCGACGATCACGTCGTGGGACTTCCTCGCCCTCCTCGAGGAGAGCTGGCCTCTGTGCCAGAAGGTGCTCGTAGAGCTGTCGCGCCGGGTGCGTGAGGCCGACGGCGCCGCCCACGACTGACCGACTTCAAACGGCCGGTCTCAGCCGCCGATCGTCTTCGCCTTCTCCAACGCATCGGCCAGCGGGATGCCCGCGGCGCCGGCCACCCAGCACGCCACCGGTGCGGCCGTGCGCACCGATCGGTGGGCGGCTTCGCCGGCCAGAGCCAGGATCGTCTCGAACTCCTCGTCGGTGGGCGCCTGGCCGCCGACGGCCTCGGCAAAGCGGGCCACCCACTCCCGGTCGTTCATGCGTGTGCGCCCACCGGGCCGTCGTCGGCCTCGATGAAGATGCACTCGCCCGGGCAGTCCTCGGCGGCGTTGATCACCGCCACCTGCCGGGCCAGCGGCACGCGGGCCAGGCTGTCCCACTGCCCGGGGTCGTTGAGGGCGAGGCCGTGCTCCTTGACGTAGGCGATGCCGTCTTCCAGGAGCGTGAACACCTCCGGGCAGTGGTCCTCACACAGCCCGTCACCGGTGCACAGGTCCTGGTCGATCCACACCCGCATCCCCGCATCGTCGCAGACGGGGCCCTTCAACTGAAAACCCACCGCGTTCCACTCAATTGTGACCGTTTCGTGTCGAACATACGAGCGATGGTCACGGAGCGGGACGAGACTGCACAACCGGACGGGTTCACCCGTCTGCGCGAACTGCTCGAACTGCGCGACTCGGGCCTGATCTCGCCCCGCACCTTCAAGGCCCGCAAGCGGAAGATCCTCACCGAAATGTGGGACGAATCTGCAGCGAGAGCCGGCTAGGCGCCGGCGGCCCCATCCCCTAGCCAGCAGCGAGATAGATCTCGGCCAGGCGGGTAACGCCGCCGATGTCGTCGATGGTGCCCTCGGTCGTGACGGTGCCCCGCTCGAGCACGTAGACGCGATCGACGGCGTCCTCGATCAGGTGGGGGCTCTGCTCGACCAGCAGCATGGCGACGCCGGCGGCGTGGATCTCCCGCAACGTGTCGACCAGCAGGCGCGCGGTCACCGGCGCCAGCCCGGCCGACATCTCGTCGACCAGCAGCAGCCGGGGATTGCCCATGAGCGCCCGTCCGATCACGAGCATCTGCTGCTCGCCGCCGGACAGGCTTCCGGCGAGCTGGGAGCGGCGCTCGGCCAAGCGAGGGAAGAAGCCGTAGACGTCGTCGCGGCCGAACCGGCCCCGGCGGGCGACCAGGCCCGCCACCTCGAGGTTGTCAGCGACCGTCATGGCGGCAAATGCGTGCCGCCCCTCCGGCACATGCGCCATGCCCGCACGGGCCCGGTCCCACGTCGACATGCGGCCCAGCCCGCGGCCGTCGAGGGTGATCGACCCCGACCAGGCGCGGAGGTCGCCCGACAGGGCACGCAGGAGCGTGGTCTTGCCCGCACCGTTGGCGCCCAGCACGGCGACGATCTCGTCGCCTACCGCGATGGTGACGTCGCGCAGCACCGGTGCGTGGAGGTAGCCGGTCGTCAGGGCGTCGGCGCGCAGCACCTCGGTCGCGGTCACGCGCCCACCCCGAGGTAGGCCTCGACCACGGCCGGATCGTCCTGCACGTCTTCGGGCCGCCCGGCGGCGAGCAGCCGGCCCTGGGCGAGGACGTAGACGTGGTCACACAGCCCCATCACGAACCCGACGTCGTGGGCGATGACGAGGATCGTCGTGCCGGATGCGCGCACGCGCTCGAGGGTGCGCTGCAGGGTGACGACTTCGGTGACGTCGAGCCCGGTGGTCGGCTCGTCGAGCAGCATCAGGGCGGGCGCCTCTACCAGCACGGCGGCCAACTCGACGAAACGAGCCGCTGCGAACGACAGGTCGGCAACGGGCCGGTCGCGCTCGTCCTCGAGCCCGAAGGCGGCCAGCGCATCCGTCGCCCGCGCCGCCAGCTCGCGCTCGCGACGGCGCCACCGCCATGGCCGGGCCATCAGGTCCGACGCGCCGTACCCCGCTCCGAGGTACTGCGCGGCGAGGACGTTGGTTTCCACGGTCTCGTCGGTCATCAGACCGAGGTGCTGGAAGCTGCGGCCGATGCCGAGCGCCGCCCGCCGGTGGGCGGGCAGTGCGGTCACGTCACGGTCGCGGAACACGATGCGCCCGCCATCGAGCGGCTGCAGGCCGCTGATGCTGTTGAACAGCGTCGTCTTGCCGGCACCGTTGGGGCCGATGAGTCCGACGATGGCGCCCTCGGCGACGTCGAGCGACACACCACCGAGCGCCTGCAGGCCACCAAAGGCGAGTTGCGCGTCGCGCACCTGCAGCAGGTCGGTCACGCTGCGTTGCGCTGCCGGCGCCGCGGCGAAGGAGCAGCGCCGCGATTGCGCTCCTCGAACGCACTGATGAGCCGTTCCCACCGCGCCGCGTCGCGGGCACGCGCCGCCAGCACGCCGTCGTAGACGAGCAGCCCGACGCCGATCACCACCAGCGCCAGCCCGCCCAGACCGCCGGAGATCAGCTCCTGGTTCTGCACCCACACCTGGCTGGTGTTGCCCGCGTGGTACCAGGCCAGCGCGATGGCGGCCAAGCCCACGGCCAGCACCACCGCACCGGCCAGCAGCAGCGGACGCAGGCGCGCGGTCGGAGTGTTGTCTTCCATGTCGGAGGTCCTCTCTCTGGCGGGTACGAGCGATCGCAGGCGGCCGGCGATCTGGCGGCCGAGCCCGTTGAGGCCGGCCGGGTGTCGGGTCAGGGTGACGATGAGCCCGAGTGGTGCCCCGTAGGTGAGCACCGCGTCGGCATTCGGCAGGAACAGCCGCCCGCCCTCGATGAACGCAGCCGCGGCCGCCACCCCGCCGACGAACCCGCGGCCCGCGATGGCGACGATGATCAGGTAGGTGAACGACTTCGACAGGGGGAACGCGGTGGGAGTGAGCCGGCCCACCCACGTGGCGGTCAGCCCGCCCGCCAGTCCGGCGAACGAACCAGCCAGCGCGTAGGCGCCGATGCGGTAGGCGGCCACGGGCACACCGAAGGCGGCGGCGGCATCGGGATTGGCCTTCACCCACAGGAAGGCGCGACCGACCTTCGAGCGGTGAAGAGCGAGGGCGGCCACCACCGCGGCGATCACCACGGCCGCCAGCACCGGGTACAGCGAGCGGGCGGTGGCGAACGTGAGCGGCCCGAGCCGCGGCACCGACACCTCGGCGCCGCTGTCGCCGCCGACGAGCCACGCCTTGGTGAAGAAGAACCGGTCGATGGCGACGCCCGCGGCCAGCGTCACCAGCGCCACCTGCAAACCGCGTGCGCGGATGGCGGGCAGCCCGACCAGGGCGCCGACGAGCAGGCCGACGAGCAGGCCGACTGGGAGCAGCACGAGCGGTGACACGTGGTGGTCGGCCGAGAGCTTGGCGACGGCGAAGGCCGGCAGCCCCACCATGGCCGCGTGCGCCAGCGACAGCTCGCCCGCCCAGTTGACCAGCACATGCAACCCGATGGCACCGACGAACAGGATCAGCACCAGCCCCAGCTTGTAGACCGCAGCCTCCCCCATCAGCGTCGGCAGCGCGATGAGCAGCAACGCCGCGAACGCCCACCCGATGAACGAACTCGCCACGCCGAGGTGCATATCCGCACCCAACCGTGGCGAGTTCGAAGAGGGCTGACGGCGACGGCGCGCGAGAAGCCCCAGGCCGAGCACCGCGAGGGCGACGAGCGGCAGCACGACGGCGGCGGGGGGCGACGCAGCACGGCGGGTGCGGCCCGCGGGAGTCGCGGCGGCGCGCTGGATGTCGGTGATCGGGAGCGTGGGGGCGGCGCGCAGGTCGGGTGTGGAGGAGGAGCCGGCGACGGCGGCATCGGGCGCGACGAGACCGCCGGTGAGGGCGCCGGCGAGCGGCGCGGGGCCGAGGTCGGAGGCTGGTGCTGCCGCGGCCGCGCCGGTCGCGACGTCGGTCACGGCTGCCGCGCCTGCGACCGCCGGGACGGTGAGCGTGGTCTTGGCGGGATCGAAGGCGATGCGGAAGGTGGCGTGCTGGGCGGGATCGGGTACCAGCGCCACGCCAAACGTGGTGCCGGCCCGCCAGCCGGCGAGCAGACCGGCGACGGGGATCGTCCACGTGCCGTTGGCGGCGCGCGTCACCGGCTTGGCGTTGGCGCAGTCGACGTTGGGCGCGGCGTCACCGCTGACCTGACCGGACGCGACGAGCGGCGTGGTCAACGCACACGCGAGCAGCGCGCCGGCCTGCACGACGTTGGTGTCGGGCGCCTCGGTGACGGCCAGCGCGACGCCATCCGACACCGCACTGGGAATGGCAGACGGGTCGACGTGCAGGAAGGTGCGCGCCTCCTCCACGCCCACGTTCTGCGCCACGTACAGCGTGCCCGCCTGGGGCACGAACGTGGCCACGAGCGAGGTCTCCGCCCACGCCTGCTGGTCGACGGCACCGGACGCCGAAGCGGCGCCGGCGACCGCCCAGACCACCGCGCTGGCGAGCGTCAGGCAGACAAGGGCGCGTCGCATCAGTACGCCGACCGCACCAGGCCCGACGGCCGCACGAGGAGCAGCACGATCACGAAGCCGGCGAGCGCCACCTCGACGATGCCCTGCACCGGCGACAGGTAGCCGACGATCCCCTCGGCCACGCCGAGCACGATGCCCGCGGCCATGGCACCGCCGATACTGGTGAGCCCGCCGACGAGTGCAGCGGCGACGCTCCGCAGGAGCAGCGTGCTCATGAAGAACACGCTGAACGCGACGGACGGGGCGATGAGGATGCCCGACAGGCCGGCCAGGGCGCCGGCGAGTGCCCAGGTGGCCACCGACGTCCGCTCGGTGTTCACGCCCACCAGGCCCGCCGCGTAGGGGTCGAGGGCGGTGGCGCGCAGGCGCAGGCCGAACGACCCGAACCGGTAGAGAGCGCCGAGCCCGGCCAGCAGCACGATCGTGACGGCACCGATCACCAGCTGGCCGGGGTGGATCGAGATGGCGCCGAGGTGCACGCCCTCGCCTTGCACGAGCGGGGGCAGGAAGTGCGGGTACAGCCCGTAGCGGCGGCTGGCGTAGGCGAGGATCACCGCCGCGACGGCCAGTGTGCCGACCATGGCGTTGAGCGGCGGTTGGCCCCGGAGCGGGCGCACCAGCACCACCTCCGTCGCCGCGCCCAACGCGGCAGACAGGGCGACGCCTGCCACCAGCGCGAGGAACAGGCCCACGTGATGGGTGACCCACAGCTCGGAGAACACGAACGCGCCGATCATCCCCGTCTCGCCGTAGGCGAAGTTGATGATGCGCGAGCCGCGGTAGATCACCACCAGCCCGACGGCCAGCAGGCCGTACACCATGCCCTGGAACAAGCCGTTCACGACAACGGTCGTCATGACGCGCGACCTACCAACTCGAACGTGGCGGGCCGGTGCCCTTCCACGTGTAGTCGCTGTTGCAGCACACGGCGGCGAAGCCCTGGGTGATGC
>Ga0070681_10005437_pt1 | contig 12304 bp, 9 predicted proteins | sample KBSC83BmetaG_FD_65650 | JGI IMG/M metagenome (GOLD analysis project Ga0070681, IMG submission 65650) | Corn rhizosphere microbial communities from Kellogg Biological Station, Michigan, USA - KBS C8-3B metaG | ecosystem: Host-associated > Plants > Roots > Rhizosphere | place: USA: Michigan...
ATGGGCATGCCCGGCGGCTGGAACATCGACATGGGACGTTTCGCGCGCGAGAACCGGCCGCCCGCTGAATACCTGTCGATGAGCTATTACCAGATCTGGTTCGCGGCGCTCGAACACATGATCAAGGAGCGCGGGCTGGTCTCGGAAGACGAAATCGATGCCGGGCATTCCCTGCACACCCCGAAGCCGGTCAAGCGTATCCTGTCGCCGGGCGACGTGGCGAAAACGCTTCACCGCGGCGGTCCGACCGAGCGCGATACAAACACGGCGGCGATCTTCAAACCCGGCGACAAGGTACGCGCAAAGAACATCAATCCCCTCACCCACACGCGGCTGCCGCGCTACGTGCGCGGCCATGTCGGCACCATCGAACGCGTGGTCGGTTGCCATGTTTTTCCCGACAGCAACGCAACCGGTGCCGGCGAAGATCCGCAATGGCTCTATACGGTGCGCTTCGATGGGCGTGAGCTTTGGGGCGCCAATGGCGATCCGACGGTGAAAGTCTCGATCGACGCCTGGGAACCCTATCTGGAGTCGGCCTGAAATGGGCATGGACCCACAAGCGGCGATGCGTGCCGCGATCGCCGTGCCCGGCGTGCCCCGCGATGAGGATGGTCCGGTGTTCCGCGAGCCGTGGGAAGCGCAAGCCTTTGCAATGACCCTGGCATTGCATGAACGCGGCGTCTTCACATGGGCGGAATGGGCATCAGCGCTCGCGGCAGAGATCAAACGCGCGCAGGCCGCCGGCGACCCCGACACCGGGGAGACATACTATTCGCACTGGCTCAACACACTCGAGAAGCTGGTCGCGGAAAAGGGTGTGACGACGCAAGATACTCTCCACCGTTACCGCGATGCGTGGGATCGTGCGTGTGATCGTACGCCGCATGGTGAGCCGATTGAGCTGCGGGAAGAGGATTTTTCCTGATTGTCATCGCCGGGCTTGTCCCGGCGCCATGACAGGATCACATGACAGGATCACACGCCCATCAACCGCTCGCTCACCATGTAACCTGTGAGCAAGGCGGTACCGAATAACACGATGACCAGCGCCGCCGCGGTTTCCAATCCGCGGATGAGAATCATGCCTGCTCCCGGCTTCGCCTTCGCCAGCCGGCCCGCAAGCCCGCGCGCGCCGACCGCAAGCGTGGCGATAGCGGCAACTGTAATTGCGGTACCAATGCCCATGAGAAAGGTCGACGCCACGCCGATCCAGAACAGTCCCTGCGCGAGCGCAAACACCAGCACGATGATCGCGCCCGAACATGGCCGCAGGCCGACCGCGACAATTGCGGCTAGCCCGCGCCTGAACCAGTGACGACCGGTCAGCTCCTGCGGTTCCGGAGCATGGGCGTGGCCCCAGGCTGAAGCTTCATCCCCGTGGTGATGATGGTCATGAGCATGCGCGTGCCCATGGTGATGATGATCGTGATTGTGCCCGTGATGATGATCATGAGCGTGACCATGCGAGGGGCCAGCATCCGCACTACCACGCAGCAGCCGCAAGAAGGCGCGGCCCTTTACCCATAGCAAGCGCAAGCCAATCAGCACGATCAAGGCATAACTGACGATCTCGATAACGCGGACTGTGTCACCCATCGCTTTGGCTGTGGCGCCCAGCATGGCTGCAGCAATGCCGACAATGGCGATGGCGGTGAATGCCTGAAGGATCGCGGACGCAAACGACAGCACAACGCCGCGCCGCCATGTCTCATCATTGGCGACCAGATAGGACGAGATGACCGCCTTGCCATGGCCGGGACCGGCAGCGTGGAAGATGCCGTACAGGAATGAAATACCGAGCAGCGTATAGGCGGCACTGCCATCCGCCTTGGCGGCGCGGATCAACCCCGACAGCATGCGGTAGAATTCTGCCTGCTTCTGCAGGATCCAGCCGGCAAACCCGCCAACCTCGGGCTGCGCTGCGCCGCGCGCCACCCCGAACGGCTGCGCCAGCGCCGTGTCGAGAATAGCGCAGAAGAGAAGAAGGCCGATGACGAGGACCGCACATTGCGCCAAAGCCGAGCGCCGGCCAGACACGATCATGACAGAAAATCCTGTGCACGCACGCCGCCCCGCGCAGCCTTACGACGCAACCGTCTCAAGGACAATGAACCAGCAACCTGCTCGCGAACTGCGCCCCCCAGGCCATCGTCGTGTTCGGCTGGTCGGCGGGAATCTCACTCAACTTCTTGCCTTCGGCAAAAGTCATTTCGCGTGGCAGCACCACATCCAGCTTGCATTTCGGCGCGCCAACAATCTGCGCCGGTTTCTCCTTCGCGAACGAGAAATCCACGAAAATGGTTGGGTCGTAGATTTCAACCTTGAGCTCCTTCGCGCTCACCGGCTTCTTGAAAGGCAACGTGAAATTGAGCGTAAGAACCTCGCCCGCATAATCGAGCCAATAGCCCGGTGCGGGTTCGGCGAGCTCCGCTTTCTTTCCATCGGCGGTCGCGTAGGTGAAATAGTCGAACTCCTTGAGCGAATCGACATTGACTTTGGCAAGCGGCGCCAATTCTTCGCGCGTGAACTTGCCCTTCTCCTTGCTCTCCAGCCCCTGTGTCGCGAAGGTGGAGAACATGTCGTCGAACGACCAGGCGTGACGAATGCCGGTAATCTTGCCGTCGGGCGCATAAACGAGTTCGGTGCGCATCGTCACCCAGACGTGCGGATGCGCCCAGGCCGGAGCGGCCACAGCGAGCGCAACGAATGCGGCGAGGAGAATGCGAAGCATGCGAGCACCATAACATGGAGTGCGGCGCAAAAGTGACGTGTAACTGTGTTGCACATAGCTTTAGCGTAAATGGCGAGGATCAGACGCCCGCGGCGCCGCCATCGGCGCGCGGGTCGTGACCGCCTTCCAGGCTGCCATCAGGGTGCAGCACCACTGCGCCGGAGTGGCCCATCGTGTCGGAATAAGCTTCGTCGAGGACGGCGATGTCGTGGCCGGCGGACATCAGGCGATCAATCAAATTGCCATCGAAACGGGATTCCATCCGCAGGTTTGTATGGGCCGATCCCCAGGTGCGCCCGAGCAACCAGCGCGGGGCGTCAAGCGCCTTGTCGAGCGGCTGGCCGAACGTCACGTGGCGGGTGAAGACAGCCGCCTGGCTTTGCGGCTGGCCGTCACCGCCCATGGTGCCATAGGCAATGATGCGGCCGTCTCTAAGAACGGCAAGCGCCGGATTGAGCGTGTGGAATGGCCGACGTCCGGGCTCAAGCGTATTGAGCGCCTTCGGGTCTAATGAAAAACTGGCGCCGCGATTCTGCATCACGATGCCGGTCGCCGGCAGCACGCAGCCGGAGCCGAATTCCCAGTAAAGCGACTGGATGTACGAGACGACGAGCCCGCGCGCGTCCGCCGCGCCCATCCATATCGTATCGCCTTCGCCCTTGGGCGCCGGCCAGCGCGCCGCCTTGCATGCGTCGATCCTGGCCGCATCGGCGTCGAGGAAGGCCGGCGACAGATATTGATTGAGATCGGCAGTGATCTTGTCCGGATCGGTGACGACCCGGTCGCGCACGCGAAAGGCGCGCTTGGTCGCTTCGACAATGCCGTGGACGTGTTCGAAACTTTCCGCCTGTGCGACGCGCAGGCGATCGAACAATGCGAGGATAATGACAGAAGCGAGCCCCTGCGTCGGCGGCGGCGAGTTGTAGATGGTGCCGGCCCGCGTCGCAACACTGAGCGGCTCATCGACGATCGCCCGGAAACTTTCCAGATCGCCTCGCGTGACAGGGCTGCCGATGCGTTCGAGGTCGGCGGAAATTTCGCGCCCGATGTCGCCACGGTAGAAATCGTCCAGCCCCGCGCGCGCAAGGTGCTCGAGCGTTGCGGCAAACGCGTTTTGTTTGAGCACCGCACCGACATCGGGCACTTTGTCCTTGAGGAGGAATGCTTCCTTGAATCCGGTTGCCTTGGCCATTTCGGGCAGCTTCTCTGCCGTGAGTCGCGCCTGGCTCCGGGTGACGACGTAGCCCTCGCGAGCGTGCTTGATCGCCGACGTCAGCAGAACGTCAAGCGGCAGCTTTCCGCCTTGTCCCTTCGCAGCATCGGAAGCGAGCATCCAGGCGGCGATCGCGCCCGGTACCGTGAGCGCTGCGAGTGGGCCGCGCGCCGGAATCTCGTCATACCCGGCATCGCGATAGAACCGCGGCGTCGCCCTGGCGCCCGCGCGTCCTGCTCCCATTAGCGCACGCACGCGTCCCGACGGTTCGCGGATCAGCCAGAAGCCGTCGCCGCCGATGTGATTCATATGCGGATAGACCGCCGCGATGCTGGCTGCCATGGCGAGCATCGCCTCGATGGCGTTGCCCCCTTCGGCGAGAATCGCGCGGCCGTCCTCGACGGCAGCCGCGTGCGGCGCGCAAACCACGCCGCGGCGATGGCCCGCGCTATGCAGGTTCATTCAGTTCCCGCCCCCACCTCTGTAAGCCCCCGTTTCTTCAAGAGCGCATCGACGGTCGGGAGCCGCCCACGAAACGCTTCGTAGGCTGCTCCCGGATCACGCAGATTCCCGGCACTATAAACATAGTCCCGCAGCCGTTTGGCAGTCGCCGGATCGAAGGCGTCGCCGGTCTCCTCAAAGGCCGCGAAGGCATCGGCATCAAGCACTTCCGACCACATGTAAGAATAGTAGCCGGCCGCATATCCCCCGCCCGAGAACAAATGCTGAAAATGCGGCAGGCGGTGGCGCATCACGATCTCCGGCGGCATGGCGATGCGCTCAAGGTCCTCACGTTCGTATTCGGTGACGTCGAGACCGCCAGAATCAGCCAGCGAATGCAGATCGAGGTCGACGAGCGCGCAAGCGGTGTACTCCACGGTCGCAAAGCCCTGATTGAATGTGCGCGTCGCCAGCAGCCGGTCGAGCAGCGCCTTCGGCATCGGCTGTCCTGTGCGCGCGTGCCGCGCGTACCGCTCGAGGATCTGCGGCACCTCCAGCCAATGTTCGTAAAGCTGCGAGGGCAACTCGACGAAGTCGCTCGGAACCGCGGTTCCGGCGAGCAATGGATACGTCACGTTGGACAGCATCCCGTGCAGGGCATGGCCGAATTCATGGAACAACGTGCGTGCGTCATCGAAGGAGAGCAGCGCAGGTTCGCCCGCCGCCGGCTTGGAGAAGTTGCAGACATTGAGGACGATCGGACGGATGTCGCCCGAGAGCTTCTCCTGGTCGCGCAATGCCGTCATCCAGGCGCCGCTGTGCTTGGAACTCCGTGCAAAATAGTCGCCGATGAACAGCGCGACGTGGCGCCCTTGCGCATCGGTCACTTCCCATGCGCGTGCGTCCGGGTGATAGAGCGGCGCGGCAACCGGAGCGAAGTTGAGCCCGAACAACCGGCGCGCGGCTTCGAAAGCCGCCTCGATCATTTTGTCGAGCTGAAAATACGGCTTGATCTCGGCTTCGTCCAAATCAAACTTCGCCTTGCGAAGCTTCTCCGTATAGTAGCGCCAGTCGTGTGGCGCGAGGGCGAAATTGCCGCCCTCCTTCGCAATCAATGCCTGCAAGGCGTCCCGCTCGCCGGCGGCCTTTGCGCGCGCCCTGCCCCAGACCTCGTCGAGAAGCCTACGCGCCGCCGCAGGAGTTTTGGCCATCTGATCATCGAGCCGGTAGTCGGCGAAGCTTGCAAAGCCCAGCAGCCTGGCCCGCTCGGCGCGCAGGGCAACCATTTCGGCGATCAGCGCGCGATTGTCGGTTGCCCCGCCGTTTTCGCCACGCCTGATCCATGCCTGGAATGCCCTTTCGCGAAGGTCGCGACGCGATGAGAACTGCAGGAAGGTTTCGATCGAAGAACGCGCCAGGGTGATCGCATATTTGCCTGGTTCACCACGCTCCTCCGCGGCGGCGCTGGCCGCCGCGCGGGCGAAGTCGGGCAGGCCGGCGAGATCGCCCTCGTCCAGCAACATCACGAAGGACTTCTCGTCGGCGAGCACGTTCTGGCCGAACTGGGTCCCGAGACTTGCCAGCCGCTCGTTAATGGCGGCGAGGCGCTCCTGCGCAGGCTTTTCCAGCGCTGCGCCGGCACGGACAAAACGGGTGTGGTAGCGCTCCAGGACCCGCGCCTGCTCGGCGTTCAGGTTCAGCGTCTCGCGTTCTGCATAGAGAGCCGCGATCCGGGCGTAGAGCGTGCGATTGAGATAGAAGGCGTTGTTGTGGCGGGCGAGCAGCGGTGAGACGTCGCGTTCTATGGCCTCGATCTCATCCGAGGTATCGGCGCCCGCCAGCACGAAGAATACATTGGCCACGCTCTCAAGCTCACGCCCGCTCTTCTCCAGCGCCGCAATTGTATTGTCGAAGCTCGGTGCCGCCGGGTTCGCGGCAATGACATCGATCTCGGCGCGATGCGCAGCCAGCGCCCGGTCAAAGGCGGGACGGAAATGACCTGGCTCGATCGCCGCGAAGGGAGGCAACTCGAAGGCGCCGGTCCTGGTGGCAAGCAGCGGATTTTGGACTTCGGTGGCGGATGGCGGATTGTTCATTCCCTTCATGTAGTCGCTGACCGGGTCAGTTGGCGAGGGCCTTCTCGGCCGCACAATGTGGGGACAACACGTCAGTCATCGCCTCATCTCTGTCACAATCTCGCCGGCCGCCGCCTCGAGAAGGCCGCCGACGATACGCCGCGCCGGCCGAGGAAAGACATTCGGATCGCGGGTGCCGTCGAGCAGCGGTCGAGCGAACCTCGATCGCCTGGCTGCCGCCTCGCATTAACCTTTGGCGCGAACTTCGACGCCGCGGCCGAGCAAGATCGAAGGTGACAGCGCGGCAAGCGACTCGGCCCTATGGACTTGATCTCGCAACCGGATTCGAGGACATTGCGCCTCACAAAGGAGCGCTCATGGCCCAAAACCGCCGCATCAACTGGCTTAACGTCGTCACCGTCGTCAGTGCCGCCATCCTCATCGGCGCCGAGGTGTTCGGCGCTGCCTTCGCAGGTTCTTGGGCGCTCGCCACCTTGTTCGACCTCGGCGGCATCGGGCAGCGCATCCTCGACGGCGCGTTCGTGCTCTGCGGCATCGCCATCATGGCGCAGTTCGTCCGCAACGCTCACCGCATCGAACCGTTCACCGCGCGCGAGTGAGCTCGGCGTTCGATCGCCGAAAGAAAAAGTTAAGAAAGTTTTTGACTCGGCGAACTAATTCTCTTGCACAACGCGAAAAAAATGTTATTTCGGTAATGCCCAATTTCGCACGTGCCTGTGGCCGTGTGTCGGTCGGTAGGTAGCGGGACAAGAGGCCCGCCAGCCGCCTGGAGAGAGAAGCCAAAACCTCTCCAAGAAATCTGACCGGCAGCCGGAGGCGAAACCGGCGCACTCTGCTCTCAGCAGGGGACGCGGCTTAAAGCAACGACGATCGGGCTTCCTTGGTCTCTGCCGGTCTCCACCACCGGCGCGGGTCACCGAAGAGGCTTGTTCATCTTTGCCGGCCGTGCGGACGGGGTCTCCCCATCCAATCCAAGGCAGTATGAGCGGGATACGATGTGTAGCGTTAGCGCGTCCCCATCGCGCGCAGACGCTTACCCCTCGTTAACCGCGACATCTGGGGCCTAGAAGGCCCATAGCCGTGGGGGAATAGCGCCAATGACTGAGCGCATCCGCGAGTTCCTAAGCAAGCGTAACGACGAAGGCCCATGCCTGGTCGTCGACCTCGACGTCGTCCGCGACAACTACAACGCCTTCGCCAAGGCGCTGCCGGACACGCGCGTGTTCTACGCCGTGAAGGCGAACCCGGCGCCGGAAGTGCTGGCGCTGCTGGCCAAGCTTGGCTCCTGCTTCGACACCGCCTCGATCTTCGAGATCGAATTGGTGCTCGCTGCCGGCGCCACGCCCGATCGCGTCAGCTACGGCAATACGATCAAGAAAGAGCGTGACATCGCCCGCGCCTACGCGCTCGGCGTTCGCCTCTACGCGGTCGATTGCAAGGCCGAGGTCGAAAAGGTCGCCCGCGCCGCGCCTGGCAGCCGCGTGTTTTGCCGCATCCTCTCCGATTGCGTCGGAGCCGAATGGCCTCTGTCGCGCAAGTTCGGCTGCGAGCCAGCCATGGCCGTCGACGTGCTCGAGCACGCCCTCAAGGCAGGGCTGGAGCCACATGGTGTCTCGTTCCATGTCGGCTCCCAGCAGCGCAATCAGCATGCCTGGGACCGTGCGCTCGCTTCGGCGGCTGCGGTATTCAAGGAGTGCGGCGAGCGCGGCATGAACCTGTCGATGGTCAACCTCGGCGGCGGCTTCCCGACCAAATACCTGAAGAACGTGCCCTCGGTGAAAACCTACGGCAACGCGATTTTCAAGGCGCTGCGCAAGCATTTCGGCAACCGCATCCCGGAGACAATCATCGAACCGGGCCGCGGCATGGTCGGCAATGCCGGCACCATCGAGGCTGAAGTCGTCCTCGTTTCCAAAAAGAGCGAGGAAGACGACGTCCGCTGGGTCTATCTCGACATCGGCAAGTTCGGCGGTCTCGCCGAAACGATGGATGAGTCGATCCGTTATCCGATCCGCACCCCGCGGGACGGCGACGCCATGGCACCCTGCGTGCTGGCGGGACCGACCTGTGATTCGGCCGACGTGCTGTACGAGAAGGAGCCCTACATGCTCCCGGTCAGCCTGGAAATCGGCGACAAGGTGCTGATCGAGGGTACCGGCGCCTACACGGCGACCTACTCGTCGGTCGCGTTCAACGGCTTCTCGCCGCTGAAGACCTATCACATCTGACATCGCCGGGAGCCGGCTCGCCGGCTCCCCTCATCCGCACAATAACGCCCTCGCAGCGCGCGCTCGGTCGCGCGCCGGGGCGGGAGCAGACTGAGATGATCTCGATCAGAAAAGAACGTCCTCCTGATATCGCCGCGCGCGAAGCGCTGCTCGACGAGGCCTTCGGCAGCCTCCGCTGGCGCAAGAGCTCGCAACGGCTGCGGGATGGGCGGTCGCCGGCCGACGGCCTCGCTTTCGTCGCAACCGCGGGCAAGCGGGTCATTGGCTCGGCCCGCCTGTGGACCATCGCGTGCGGCACGGGCCATTCGGCTTTGCTTCTGGGGCCGGTGGCCGTTGCCTCCGATTGCCGCAATCGCGGCATCGGCGCGGCCTTGATCAATCACGCGCTCAATACGGCCCGGCGGCGCGGTCATCGCGCGATCGTGCTTGTCGGCGATGCGCCCTACTATGGCCGTTTCGGCTTCTCGACGGAAAAAACCGGGGCCTTGCGCATGCCCGGTCCGTTCGAGCGCCATCGCCTGCTCGCCCTCGAACTCGTCCCAGGCGCGCTCAAAGGCGCCCGCGGGCTGTTGCGCGCGCCCAGCCGGCCGGCTTCGCAGCCGGATCTCGCCGCATCCGCCGCATAACTCTGGCATAATGTCGTGGACGCCGGGCCGCTTTCGCCCGGCGTCTATTCCGTTCGCGCTCTGCCGCGGTTATGACCAGCTTTCCCGGAGATATTGATAATGCCCAAATGGCCAGTGCATGCCCGCGTCGACGGACCCATCGTAATGATCGGCTTTGGCTCGATCGGCAAAGGCACGCTACCGCTGATCGAGCGCCATTTCAGCTACGACAAGAAGCGCTTCATCGTCATCGATCCCGAAGACAAGGACCGCAAGCTGCTGGATTCGCGCGGCATCCGCTTCATCCATCAGGCAGTGACCAAGGATAACTACCGGCACCTGCTCACGCCGCTGCTCACCGCCGGCGGGGGCCAGGGCTTTTGCGTGAACGTATCGGTCGATACCTCGTCGCTCGACATTATGGAGCTGTGCCGGGAAATCGGCGCTCTTTATATCGACACCGTGGTCGAGCCCTGGAAGGGCTTTTATTTTGACCCCAAGCTCGGTCCGGAAGCACGGTCGAATTATGCGCTGCGCGAAACGATTCTTGAGGCCCGCCGCAAACGGCCGGGCGGCCCCACCGCGGTGTCTTGCTGCGGCGCCAATCCCGGCATGGTCTCCTGGTTCGTCAAGCAGGCACTGCTCAACATCGCCGGGGATACCGGATTGAAATTCAAGGAGCCAAAGACGCGCGAGGATTGGGCGCGGCTGGCCAGGAAGGCGGGCATCAAAGGCATCCATATCGCCGAGCGGGACACGCAGCGTGCCAAGCAACCGAAGCCGATGAACGTGTTCGTCAACACGTGGTCGGTCGAGGGCTTCGTCTCCGAAGGCTTGCAGCCGGCAGAGCTCGGGTGGGGTACGCACGAAAAATGGCTGCCGGCGAACGCCCGCAGGCACAAAACGGGCTGCGGCGCAGCGATCTATCTCTTGCAGCCAGGCGCCAATACGCGCGTGCGCTCATGGACACCGACCGCGCAAGCCCAATACGGCTTCCTGGTCACTCACAATGAATCGATCTCCATTGCCGACTACTTTACGCTCCGACAGGGCCGCAAAACCATGTACCGGCCGACCTGCCACTACGCGTACCATCCCTGCAATGACGCGGTGCTGTCACTGCACGAAGTGTTCGGCCGTGCTGGCGCGCCGCAGGAAGATGTCCATATTCTCGACGAGCATGAAATCGCCGACGGGATCGACGAACTCGGCGTGCTGCTCTACGGCCACAAGAAGAATGCCTATTGGTACGGGTCGCAGCTCTCGATCGACGAGACCCGCGAAGTTGCGCCGTACCAGAACGCAACGGGCTTGCAGGTGACCTCAGCTGTGCTCGCCGGCATGGTGTGGGCACTCGAGAACCCGAAGGCGGGCATCGTCGAGACCGACGAAATGGATTTTCGCCGCTGTCTCGAGGTGCAGATGCCTTATCTCGGGCCGGTGATTGGCACCTACACCGACTGGACACCGCTGACCGGGCGGCCGGGCCTCTTCCCGGAAGACATCGACAAGCGCGATCCGTGGCAGTTCAGGAACGTGTTGAACCACTGACCGCGCGCAGACGAACCCATCTCGTGCAACGGGCGGCCAATGAGGCCGCCCGTTCCGTTCTGTGCAGACCGAGCAGCGCTATTTCGGCGCCTCGGGAGGCTTCTCACCGGGCTTCGGTGGCGGTTTCTTCGGCGGCGGCGGCGCGGCCGGTCTTTGTGGTGGCGGACCAGGCGGACGCGCACCCGGCGGAGGCCCTGGTGGGCGCGCCGCTGGTGGCGGCTGCACCTGCCGTTGTGGTGGCGGTGGTGGTGGCTGCACTTGCCGTTGCTGCTGTTGCAGCTGCTGCGGCGCAGGTGGTGGCGGTGGCTGCACTTGCCGCTGCTGCGCCGGCGGCGGCGGTGCAGGCGGTGGCGGTGGTTGCACCTGCCGCTGTGGCTGTGGCGGTGGAGGAGCAGGTGGTGGTGGCGGCTGAGGCGGAATCGGCCGCACAATATTCGGCTGTTGCGGAGGCGGACCACCCGCAGGCCCGCCCGGACCGACCCGGTCACGACGTTCCTCGCGGCGCTCGACTGGCGCGGTCGTCGTTGGCGCCGTTGTAGCCGGCGGCGTTCCCGACGGTGGTGCCGAGCCTGGTGGCGAGGCGCCCGCAGGCTGCTGCTGCTGAATGGCGGGCGTCTGACGCTGTATTCCGGATGGCGGTGCGGTTGAGGCCGGCGGCGGCTGTTGCTGCAGTGGCGCGGCGGACGGGTCTCCTTGCGCAGCGCGCGGCGGATTGGTGCCCAACCGTCCACGTTCATTCTTGCCAAGCGGCTGCGGCGCGGTGATCGCCGCGTTTGGTTTGATCACCGTGCTGGTGCGCTCGACGGAAATCGCACCGAGGCGGGCGGGGCCGCCAGGTGCACCAGGTGTGCCAGGTGCACCTGGTGCGCCGGGTCGGCCAGGTCCCGGCGGTCCGCCGGGCCTGCGGCCACGCGCATCGCGCAGATCCTCGCGCCGGACCTGCACCGCGCCGGCGACGCCTTGCGTCGAGGCAAAGACGCGCGGACGCACCCGATACGTTGCCACCGGCGCGCCGCTCACGCGCGCGACGAATGCGGGCGATATGCCGGGGTTAACCGCCAGCCTGCCATGCACCGGAACAGTCCGATTGACGATGCGGGTCTCTCGCAGAATGACCGAGCGGCGATACGGCGGCACGCTGTAAGAGCGCCAGCGCGGCGCAGCGATGTAACGGGTCGGCACGAACACCCAGTAAGCGGGTTGGAGCTCATACGTGTCGATCAATTCATCGGGTGGCAGCGGCGCCCAGCCGGCATACTGATCGCCATAGCGCCAATTGACCCATGCAGGTCCCCATTCGTCTCCGGGCACCCAGTACCAGCCGAATCCCGGTTCGAACGCCCAACGGCCATAGTGGTAGACGACCCAACCCCAGTCGGCCTCGACATCGTCAGATACCCAGTACCAGCCCCATTCGTCTGTGTAGACCCAGTGTC
>Ga0070681_10005438_pt1 | contig 12303 bp, 12 predicted proteins | sample KBSC83BmetaG_FD_65650 | JGI IMG/M metagenome (GOLD analysis project Ga0070681, IMG submission 65650) | Corn rhizosphere microbial communities from Kellogg Biological Station, Michigan, USA - KBS C8-3B metaG | ecosystem: Host-associated > Plants > Roots > Rhizosphere | place: USA: Michigan...
AACATCAAGCCGCTGTCGCAATTCCACGTCATGGATTTCGATGCGCCGTGGCGGCGCGCGCATCTGACGCCCGACGGCGAATACGGTCACGATGTCTACGGGCCGGGCCTGCACCAGTTCCAGGAGCACATCGGGCCGGACAACCTGCTCTACTGCGCCTGGTTCTCGGCGGGGCTTCGCGTGGTCGATATTTCGGACCCCGCCGCGCCGCGCGAGATCGCGTCTTATCTGCCGCCGCCGGCCGACGGTTTTCCGGCGCCGCAGTCCAACGACATCGACGTCGACGAGCGTGGCCTGATCTATCTGATCGACCGCGAGGCGGGCTTCGACATTCTGGAAATGCGATAACGCACCGAGAGGTGCCGTGGCATCACAACCGGCCCGCAGCGCGGCGCGGGCTCCAGGAGGCAACGATGACGATCCGTTGGATGGGACTTCTCGCCGCCGTTTTAAGCACGCTCGCAATATCTGTCGCGATCCCTGCCTGGGCCGCCGACAAAGCGGATGTCGCCGCGGCCAAGGCCGAAGGCTCGGTCGTCTGGTACACCTCGACGCCGATCCAGCAGGCCAACAAGATCGTCAAGCTGTTCGAGGATCGCTACGGCATCAAGGTTCAGTTGTTCCGCACCGGCGGTTCGGAAGTGCTCCGCCGCTTCCTGCAGGAGACTCAGGCCGGTCGTGTCCTGACCGATGTGCTGACCACATCGGACCCGGAGGCGGTGGCCGATCTCGCCGAGCGCGGCACGTTCGTGCCGTTCAAGCCTGAGGGCGCCGCCGCAGTGCCTGCGGCGCTGCAAGATCCACAGGGCCGCTTCGTCGCGCAACGCATCAACGTCATCGGCTTTTACGGCCGCAACGATCTGGTCTCGGACGCGGACATGCCCAAGACCTGGGCCGATCTCGCGCTGCCGAAATACAAAGGCAAGCTGGTGACGACCGATCCCTCGTTCACCGTGCTCCAGCTCTATGTGGTCGGCACGCTGTCGAAGGAAATGGGCTGGGACTACTACACGAAGGTCAGCGCCAACGGCACGATGATCGTCAAAGGCGGCCAGCAAACCTTCGATACGGTCAAACGCGGCGAGCGGGCCATCGCCGCCGGCGCCGATCTGTCCTACGCCGCGGGCGGCGTCCTCGCCGGGGTGCCGCTGCGCATTGTGCTCCCGGCCGACGGCGCGTTCGTCATTCCGGCGCCGACCGCCGTGGTCAAGGGCTCGCCCCATCCCAACGCCGGCAAGCTGCTGGCCGAGTTCATGGTGACAACGGAGGCGCAATCCGTGTTTCCGGACAACGGCAATTACGCCGCGCGCGCCGATCTGCCGGCGCCGTCCGGCGGCACCGCGCTGAGCGCGATAAAGATCAAAACCGTCGACTACGCGGCCATGAAGACCGCGGGACCGGCGATCAAACGGAAGTTCAGCGAGATTTTCCAGTAACCGGATACGATCCGGCAAGATCGCTGACGGATCGCGCGGCGCGGTCCCTGTTCCGATGCAAACGAGAAAACAAAGAGGGGCGTGACATGAACCGTGGCGAGGACAGCCTCACCATCAACCGGCGCGGCGTCATAAAAGGAATCGGCGCAGCCGCCGCAACACCGTTGCTGACGGCATGGCCCGCCGCCGCGCAGGCGAAATTTCCCGATCATCCGATCCGGCTCATCGTGCCCTATTCGGCGGGCGGCGTGGTCGATGCCGTCGCGCGGCAATGGGCGGAGCGCATCCGCGCCCCGCTCGGCACGGTGGTGATCGAGAACCAGGGCGGTGGCGGCGGCATGATCGGAGCCGGCGCGGTGTCGCGCGCACAGCCGGACGGCTACACGCTGCTGTTCGGCGATTCCAGTTCGCAGATCATCGCGCCGTCGCTGGTGGCGAATCCGCCCTACGACGCGGCCAAGGACTTCGTCACGGTTTCGATCGTCGCCACCTCGTCGACGGCAATCGTCGTGCATCCCAGCGTGCCGGTGTCGAACTTCGCCGAGTTCATCAAATACGCGCAAAGCCAGGGCGACAAGCTGTCCTACGCCTCGGCGGGTGCGGGCACGGTGACCAATCTCGCCGGCGAATTGTTCAAGCAGCTCATCAAAGCGCCAGGCATCGTTCATGTGCCCTATCGGGGCGCGGGACCGGGACTGACCGACCTCATCGCCGGCACCGTGCCGATGATGACGCCGAACATCACCGGCCAGGTGCTCGACATGCACCGCACCGGCAAGGTGAAAATCCTCGCGGTCTGCGCACCGGCCCGGCTGAAGGCCGCGCCCGAGATTCCGGCCGCCATCGAAACCCTGCCGGGTCTCGTGGTGCAACTTGCCGCGGGCGTATTCGCGCCGGCGAAGACGCCGCAGCCGATCGTCACGCAAATTGCGAGCGCGACGGGTGAGGTCATCAAGGACCCGGCCTTCATCCGCGTGCTGGAGGCCGCCGGCCTCGAAGCAAGGCCGGATGCGTCGGCCGCGGCGGGTGAGGCGTTCCTCAACGCGGAGCGGCAGCGACTGGTGCCGATCATTCAGGCCGCCGGTCTCAAGCAGCACTGAGGCCCGCGACCGATTCATGACACGATGGAGAGTGACCTTTGAGTAAGACAGCCTGCTCCGGCGGATTCCGCTGGCCCCATGACGCCCGTATCGCGGTCGTCATGACCTGCCTGATGGAGAACTGGTCGGAGGGCAAAGGCCCGCCGTTTTCGGTGCAGACCACGTCGCTGCGTCCCGGCACTCATGACCGGGCGGCCATGACCTGGGGCACCTACGGCGGCCACGCCGGCGTCTGGCGCCTGTTGAAGATTCTCGAAGCCAACAAGGTGCCGGCGACATTCATCGCCAATGCGCGCGCGCTCGAACTTAATCCGGCCGCGGCCAAGCAGATCATCGCACTCGGTCACGAGATCGCCGGACACTCCTATGCGCAGGACGATCTTCTGGCTTATCTCGATGCCAAGCAGGAGCGCGAGATCATCCAGCGCTGCGTGCGCATCATCACCGAGATCGCCGGTGTGCGGCCGAAGGGCTGGCTCAGCCCGGTGCTGGCCTCAACCGACCGCACCGAAACCATCCTCGCCGAGGAAGGCTTCCAGTGGTACGGCGATTACAACCATGTCGACTTGCCGTTTGTGGTGCCCGTCGGCGCGAACAGGATCGTGGCGTTTCCACACACCGACTTCGCCGACCATCGCGTGCTGCGGCAGAACCCGCGCGACTGGTTCGAAGTTTACAAGGACACGTTCGACTATCTCTACGTCAACGAACCGATGGCGTTCCTCAACATCACCGTGCATTGCCACTTCGGCGGCCGGCCGCTGGTGGCCGCCCACGTCGACAAGATCCTGAAATACGTCAAAGGATTCCCAGGCGTCTGGATGCCACGCCACGACGAACTGGCGCAGTGGGTGCTCGACAACAAGATCGCGGAATGGAGCAATCGGGAGCGGTTTTTCCCGGCGACCGCTTAGGCGGGTCTGCGCCCGCCGATGGCGGGCGACAGCTTGGTGCCCAGGAGAGGACTCGAACCTCCACGCCTCGCGGCGCTAGTACCTGAAACTAGTGCGTCTACCAATTCCGCCACCTGGGCAGGTGCGCTCGGCTTCGTGCGCCACAGATACGAGGCGAGCATTTGCCTTGTCAATCGACGGCATCGCCCCTGGACGGCTTTCGGGCCTTCCTGTAATCCGGCGGGCATGGCCCTTCATCGTCGCGACCGGCGTCGCGACACCGCCTGCGAGCCCGGATTCATGACTCTCCAGGACCAGAATGACACGCTGATCACGATCTTTGGCGGCTCCGGCTTCCTCGGCCGCCATCTGGTCCGGGCCTTGGCGCGCCGGCATTACCGGATTCGCGTCGCCTGCCGACGGCCCGAACTCGCCGGCCACCTGCAACCGCTCGGCCGGGTCGGACAGATTCATGTTGTTCAGGCCAACATCCGCAACGCCGCCTCCGTCGAAGCCGCCGTGCGCGGCGCCGATGTCGTGATTAACCTCGTCGGCATCCTGTTCGAACGCGGGCGGCAGCGGTTTCGTACGGTCCAGGGTTATGGCGCCGAGCAGGTGGCGCTGGCCGCGGCGGCGCACGGCGCGCGCATGATTCATGTTTCGGCGATCGGCGCCGATAAAAACTCTCCGTCCCGTTACGCGCAAGCCAAGGCGATGGGGGAGGAGGCGGTGCTGGCGGCGAAGCCGGATGCGGTGATTTTCCGGCCTTCGGTCATGTTTGGGCCCGAGGATAACTTCTTCAACAAATTCGGCGCGATGGCGCGCATCCTGCCGGCGCTGCCGCTGGTCGGCGGCGGCACGACAAAATTCCAGCCAGTGTTCGCGGGCGACGTGGCGGAAGCGATCGCGCAAGCCGTTCAGGGCCGCGCCAAGCCCGGCACGATCTATGAACTCGGCGGCCGCGAGGTGCTCAGCTTCCGGCAGATTCTGGAATATGTCCTCGCCGTCATCGAGCGGCGGCGCCTGCTGATTCCGCTGCCGTTCGCTCTCGCCAAACTGAAGGCGGCGTTCCTGCAGCTCCTGCCGAAGCCGCCGTTGACGCCGGATCAGGTTGAATTGCTCAGGAGCGACAACGTGGTGTCGCCGGAGGCCGAAGCCGAAGGCCGCACGCTGCAGGCGTTCGGCATCGAACCGACGTCGATGGAAAGCATCGTGCCAACGTATCTCTGGCGCTTCCGCAAGACTGGACAGTTCAAGAACAGCCGGTTCGCCTGAAACCACCGCCCGCGTCGTGATCCGCTTGTTGGCCCCACTTCGGGCCGGACGGTGTTACCGCCCGAGCGCCAGCGCGATCAGCCCCAGCGAACCGACCGCCACCCGCCACCACGCGAACAGCGAAAATCCGTGGCGCTGCACGTAGCCGAGAAACGTCTTCACCACGACCCAGGCACACACAAACGACACGGCAAAACCGATCCCCACCAGGATCATGTTGCCTTCGCTCATATGCTCGTGGGACTTGTAAAGATCGTAGGCAAATGCGCCGGCCATTGTCGGCATGGCGAGCCAGAACGAAAACTCGGCGGCCGAACGGCGGTCGGCGCCGAGCAGCATCGCGCCGACGATGGTGGCGCCGGAGCGCGACACACCAGGAATCATGGCGACGCATTGCACCAGCCCGATGATGAAATACATCGGCAGCGTGAAGGCCTGGGCGTCGCGATAACGCGGCTTGAGATCGAGCATGTCGATCCACAGCAGCACCGCGCCGCCCGCGATCAGCGTGAAGCAGATCAGCCACTCGTTGAACAGCACTGTCTTGATGAAATCGTGCGCCAGCGCGCCGACCACGGCGGCGGGCAGAAACGCCAGCAGCACGCCGATGACGAAGCGCCGCGCCGCCGGATCGGTGAAGAACCCGAGCGCCAGCCGCCACAATCGGCCGAAATAGATCGAAAGCAGCGCCAGAATGGCGCCGAACTGGATCAGCACCGCAAACGTCTTGCCAAAATCCTCGTCGGCAAATCCGAAGAAGCGTTCCACCAGCAACAGATGACCGGTGGACGAGACGGGGATGAACTCCGTCAACCCCTCAACGATACCGAGAACGACCGTCTTGACGATATCCAAGATCATGAAAGGCTCCGGCGAACCTGCGGGCGGCAATGGAATCGCCCGGTGCTTGTCGCGCAAGCGCCGGGCCGACGCAATGGCGGCGAGCCGACCCTCAACAGGGCGTCCCCGGACGCCGGTTCCCTTTCCGGCACAACCCGGACACGTTATTCAGATGGGACAATGCGTTGTCTCCGATAATGACGGGTTGGGACTTCGGGTTCCGCCTGTTAAATTGCATTGCTGATTCTTGCCCGCGTCTTCTTGCCCGCGTCGGCACCACTCCTCGGCGTCACCCTTGGCGATATGCTGACACTTTTTCATCATCCCTTCTGCCCTCATTCGCGCTTCATCCGGCTGGCTTTGGCCGAACACGAGCTTGATCACCGCACGATCGAAGAGCGGGTCTGGGAGCGGCGCGAAGAGTTCCTGATTCTCAATCCAGCCGCGACCACGCCGGTTCTCGTGGCCGAGGGCGTGCCCCCCGTGCCCGGCGCCGCCACCATCGTCGAATTCCTGGACGAAACGCGCGGTGCCGCGCTCGCCGAACACCGGTTGATGCCGGCGGAGCCCGGACGCCGCGTCGAGGTGCGGAGGCTCGCGGCCTGGTTCAATGAAAAGTTCTTTGCCGAAGTGAGCGGGCCCCTGGTCACCGAACGCTTCTACAAGCGGCACATGCGCATCGAGCAGGGCGGCGGTCCGCCCGACACGGACGCAATCCGCGCCGCCCGCGTCAATGTTCGCTACCATCTGGCCTACATCGGCTGGCTGGTCCGCACCCGCGACTGGCTGGCGGGCGACCGCATGAGCTTTGCCGATCTGGCCGCCGCCGCGCATCTGTCGGCGGTCGACTATTTGGGCGACGTGCCGTGGAGCGAAGACGACGCCGCCAAGCACTGGTATGCGCGGATGAAATCCCGCCCCTCGTTCCGTCCGCTGCTGGCGGAGACGTGGCCGGGCCTGACGCCGGCCTCGAGCTATACCGACCTGGACTTCTAGAGCCCGACCGGTTCGGTTCGGATCGAACCGGATCAGAACTCCGCCACCGCCGCGAGCAGCCGCTCGATGTCCTCCGGCCGCGACAGCCGGTGGTCGCCATCCTTGACCAGCGTCAACACAACGTCGTCGCGCGCCAGCCGCGCGGACAGATCCGCGGCGTGCTGCCACGGCACGTCGGCATCCTGGACACCCTGGAGAATGCGCACGGGGCAGCCCGTTTCGATCAAGCCGCCCAGCAGAAGATGCTGGCGCCCCTCCTCGATCAAACCGCGCGTAATCGGATACGGAGCCTCTGAATATTGCGACGGCCGCTGCCATGCGCCGGTCGTTTCGATCTGCCGCTTCACATCCGGTGGAAATTTCTTCCACATCAGCTCTTCAGTAAAATCGACGGCCGGCGCAATCAGCACCATGCCCGCAATCGAGCCCGCCCGGACGGCCGCGCGCCGCTTCAACTCGCGCGCCAGCAGCAAAGCAAGCCAGCCGCCCATCGACGAGCCGACCAGCACCTGCGGCCCGCTCGCGAACGCCTCGAACACGGCCATACTGTCCTCAAGCCAGCGGCCAATGGTGCCGTCGGCAAAGTCGCCTCCGGATTCACCGTGGCCTGAATAATCGAAACGAATGCAGGCCCGGCCGTTGGCGTCCGCCCATCGATCCAGCGCAGCGGCCTTGGTGCCTTTCATGTCGGACTTGAACCCGCCCAGCCAGAACAGGCTCGGCGCCGCGCCGTCGCGAACCCGCACGGCAATTCGGCGTTTGGCCTTTGCCGTTCCCACGTCGATGAATTTGAGGCAACAATCGCTCATATCGAATCTCGAACCTTTCCGGCGGCGGTCGCGGATGCCGATCGTCCGTGTTTCGCCGCAACGCGCTGCCAAACGCAAGAGGAAACCGGCAGCGGCCCAAGGGAGCAGGAGTGAGCCGGCCAACGACCATCGACGCCGCAGACGCCGCCGGCCCCCGCGCGCTGCCGCGCACGCTGGCCGGAGCGACCGTTTTGCAGATCGTGGCATCGCTTGGCGACACGCCGAAGGCGCGCGCCGCGGTCAATGTCGCTCGCGCGCTGGTGCAGGTCGGCGCACGCGCGATCGTCGCCGGCGAACGCGGCGAACTCATTGAAGACCTGGAGAGCTTCGGCGGCGAGTGGCTGCCATTCACCACCGTGGGACTCAACCCGCGCAAACGGCGCACCAACGCCGATGCGCTCGATCAATTCGTCAGAGCCGAGCGCGTCGATGTTATCCATGCCAGGCACACCGCCGCGGCACGCGTTGCGCAGGCCACAACGCAGCGCAACCGTTTTCATCTCGTCACCGAGCTGCCCGATCTGTCTCCGGCGCGCCTGCGGATCGCCGCGTTCTCTCTCAGCGCGGTCGGCCGCGGCGACCGGATCATCGCGCCGTCGATGTTCGCCGCGCAGCCGGTCATCGCACGTCAGCGCATCGCACCCGAACGCGTCAGCGTTGTCCCGCGCAGTCTCGATCTGGCGTATTTCGATCCGACCTCGGTGCCGCCGGATCGCATTGCCCACCTGCGGCAAACATGGGGAATCCCCCACGGCGCGCGCATCGCGCTGGTGCCCGGACTCATCGCACCGCAAAACGGCCATCTGGTGCTGGTGCAGGCGGCCCGCATCCTCGCGGATGGCGGACTGCGTGACGTCACATTTGTGCTGGCCGGCGACGACCAGCGTCATCGCCGCTTCGCCCGCAAGTTCTGGAAACGGGCGCGCGCGGCCGGTGTGGACGCGCTGTTCCGGATGGTCGGCGAGCATCCCGACAGCGCGGCGAACTACGCCGCCGCCGATCTGGTGGTGGTTCCTTACAGCGCCGCGCCGATCGACAGCCGCGTGACCGCCGAAGCCCAGGCGATGGCGCGGCCGGTGATCGCGTCCGCGCTCGGCGCGCTGCCGGAAAGCCTGCTGGCGCCGCCGCGGATTGCCGAGGAACTCCGCACCGGATGGGAGGTTGCGCCCAACAATGCAGCCGAGCTTGCGGCGGCCATCGCAGCGGGATTCGCGCTGAACCCCGACGCCTATCGGGCGCACGCGGCGCGGGCGCGGCAATTCGCCGAGTATATGTTCTCGCCGCAGCGCGCGAATGCGGCAACGCTGGAGGTCTACGCCTCGTTACTCGACAGCGACGACTAGTCCGCCGGACCGCGCTGCCGTACGATTGCACCGTCCGGCAAAGATGACTATCACCGCGACAACAGTCATGGCCTCAGGGCCTCTGCGCGCGGCGTGCGGCAACAGCGTTTGGGGGCGTGGTGACATCGCAATCGATTGCATCGAGGCCCGCCGATTGCGCAGGGCCGAACGCGGCGAACGCAACGCCGCCCCTCACGTTGCAGCCCGCGTCGCCCACCGCAAAACCCTTGAGCGTGCTCATCGCCGTTCCGACGCTGCATGCCGGCGCGGCCGACGCCGGCGCCGCCGGCCTGGCACAGATGCTGGCGGTCGCGGGCCACAAGCCGCTGGTGATTTCGAGCGGCGGACGCCTGACCGATGCGGTCCGCGCGGCGGGCGCCGCGTGCGTGACGCTCGCGGTGGCGACGCGCAATCCCTGGACCCTGGCCCGCAATGCGCTGGTCATGGCCCGGCTGGCGCGAGAACACCGCTGCGATCTCATTCACGCGCACGGACGCGCGCCGGCGTGGAGCGCGTATCTCGCCGCGCGCATCACCGCGACGCCGTTCCTGACGACATGGTACAAAGGCTTTCGCGAGCAGAACGCGCTCAAGCATCTCTACAACAGCGTCATGGCGCGCGGCGATCGTGTCATCGCCGTGAGCGACCAGCTCGCCGATCTGATTCATCAGCGCTATGGAACGCCATGGGAGCGCATCGCGGTGGTGCCGCTTTCCATCGACGCCGACCGTTTCGATCCCGCGACGGTGACGGCCGATCGCGCCGTTGCCATGCGGCGCGCATGGGGCGTCGGCGACGAGGAGCGGATCATCCTGGTGGTCGGCCGGATGCTTCGCCGCAAAGGCCATCACATCGTGGTCGAGGCCGCGCGCCGCCTCAAGGCAACCGGGCTGAAGGATTTCGTCGTGGTGTTTGCCGCCGAGGACCGGGGCACGCGCTATGCCGCCGAGCTTTGGGACGGCGTGCTCGCCGCCGGCGCCAACGACATCGTCCGCATCACCGGACCGATCGACGACCTGCCGGCCGCCTATGCGGCAGCGACCGTCGTGGTCTCTGCGGCCATCCAACCGGAGGGGCTGCAGCGGGCGCTGCTCGAGGCGCAGGCGATGGGCTGTCCGGTCATCGCCTCCGACCTGGGCGCCGGGCCCGAGGTGGTGCTTGCTCCGCCCGCGGTCGCCGCCGACCGGATGACCGGCATGCGGGTCGCCGCCGGCGACGCCACCGCCCTGGCGACCGCCCTGCTGCGGCTGTTTTCGATGCCGGAGGCCGAACGGCGATCCATCGGAAGCCGGGGCCGCGCCTGGGTTTGCGGCCACTTTGACGCCCAGACCGCCACGGCGCTCACCCTCAAGCTCTATGCCGAGGTCGCGGTCGGGAAAAAAGTCGCGTGACCGCAAGCGATTTTAACATGAATCGACGTTGACTTATTAACGGACAATCCCGATTCTCCGGCTCTTGAAACAACTGAGGAGTTTGCCGCCATTCGTCGCCCGATGAGAGCGCCGGCACCCGTCCAGAAGGACGGCCCGCGCATCAATGAAGAGATTCGCGTTCGCGAGGTTCACCTGATCGACAAGGACGGTCAGAACTTTGGGACGATCCCGATCGCGGAGGCTTTGGCCAAGGCCCAGGAGGCCGGCCTCGATCTCGTTGAGATCTCGCCCAACGCCACCCCGCCCGTCTGCAAGCTGCTCGATTACGGCAAGTACAAATTCCAGGAGCAGAAGAAGCAGGCCGAGGCCCGCAAGAAGCAGAAGGTGGTCGAGGTCAAGGAGGTCAAGTTCCGGCCGATGATCGACGACCACGATTACCAGGTGAAGATGCGCTCCATGGAGCGGTTCTTCGAGGACGGCGACAAGGTCAAGGTCACGCTGCGCTTCCGTGGCCGCGAGATGGCTCACCAGGAGCTGGGCACCCGGCTGCTCAACCGGGTGAAGGACGACACCACCAAGCTCGCCAAGGTCGAGTCGGAGCCCCGGGTCGAGGGCCGCCAGATGGTGATGGTGCTGGCGCCGCGGTAAGGGTTCCGCGCGCCGGAATGGAAATCGAGGCCGGGGGCGTTCCCCGGCCGTTTTCATGACCGGCGGCCGATCCCATCGGCGAAGGCACCCGCCCCGCCGGCCCGTTCCGTCCGGTTCGCCGACCCGTTGTCTTTTCAGACCGTCTCTGCCATAACCCCGGCCTCTCGTTGCCCGGCCGGTAGGGCTGCCGTGGCGGCGAAGCTGATCCATTCAGCACGCTCATATCGAGCATTTCCGGCATGACCGGCCGTTTGGCTTGTGTCGCCTGCCGCACCGAAGGAGAGCAAAATGCCCAAGTTGAAGACCAAGTCGGGCGCTAAAAAGCGCTTCAAGATCACCGCAGGCGGCCATGTGAAGTCGGCGATGGCCGGCAAGCGTCACGGCATGATCAAGCGGACCAAGAAGCAGATTCGCCAGCACCGCGGCACCCGCGTGATGTTCAAGACCGACGGCGACAACATCATCAAGTTTTTCCTGCCGAACGGCTGAAGGATCGCCGGCGGCCGCCCCAGGCGGCCGATCGAATCCCCCGTTTAGGTCCAGTCTTCCAGGAGATCAATCATGGCTCGCGTCAAGCGCGGCGTCACATCGCACGCCAAGCATAAGAAGGTTTTCAAGGCCACCAAGGGCCATTACGGCCGCCGCCGGAACACCATCCGGATCGCCAAAGAGTCGATGGAGAAGGCGCAGCAATACGCCTACCGCGACCGCAAGAATAAGAAGCGCCGGTTCCGCGCCTTGTGGATTCAGCGCATCAACGCCGCCGTGCGGCCGTTCGGCCTGAACTACTCGAAGTTCATCGACGGGCTCGCCAAGGCCGGCATCACGGTCGACCGCAAGGTGCTGTCCGATCTCGCCATCGTCGAGCCGGCAGCCTTCCAGGTCATCGTCGAAAAGGCCAAGGCGGCGCTGCCCGCGGCGGCCTGATCGTCGTCCGCCGTCACGGTGGAATACCTCCAGCGAGCGGACATCGCTCCGCTCGCGCGCGGACCTGCGCGCCAGCAGATCTTGCGCTGACAGACCTGGATTCGTCATCGGTTGCCGCGCCGCCCGCGTGTGCCAGGAGCGGCGCGACCAACCCCGCGCATGGGCTGATCGCGGCGGCGCTCGGGCCGACACCGACCCGAACACAACCGAAGCCTCCCGGTCATCCGGCCCGACATCGCGAACCCTCGATCCCGGCCCGCCAAGGCCTGCCCTGGCGGCTGCGCCTGTCACGGCGGGGCTTGACCAGACCGGCACCGGACAGCCACAACCGGCGCGTCTTACGAGGTTTTAAATGACCGATATTGCCGCCCTGGAAACCGAGATTTCCCGCGCCATCGCCACAGCGCCGGACGAAGCCGCGCTCGAAACGGTCCGCATCGCCACGCTGGGCAAGAGCGGCTCCGTGACGGCGTTGCTGAAGACGCTCGGCGGCATGACGCCGGACGAACGCAAGACTCACGGTCCCGCCATCAACGGCTTGAAGGACCGCATCAACGCCGCGCTGCTCACGCGCCGCGATGCATTCAAGGGCGCGGCGCTCGACGCACGACTCGCCACCGAAACCGTGGACGTCACGCTTCCGGTGCGCGAGGCCCCCGCCGA
>Ga0070681_10005440_pt1 | contig 12302 bp, 18 predicted proteins | sample KBSC83BmetaG_FD_65650 | JGI IMG/M metagenome (GOLD analysis project Ga0070681, IMG submission 65650) | Corn rhizosphere microbial communities from Kellogg Biological Station, Michigan, USA - KBS C8-3B metaG | ecosystem: Host-associated > Plants > Roots > Rhizosphere | place: USA: Michigan...
CCCCTTGTCGCGTAGCCACTTCGGACGCGCAGATTAGCACCGTGGCGCGAGCCTCCGCATCGAGAAGTTCGCGCCCGACAGGGCTCGAACCTGTACCCCCGGCTTAGAGGGCCCTAGGTCTGAGGGACCACCCTCCAAGATGGCACTTCAGAGCGATGCCCATCGCAAGCGTCGAGAATCGGCCACATTTCGCAGATTACAGCGTTCCCATCGGTAAGTGCAGGCCGTAATATCAACGTCCGAGGGAGGTGCTACGGCGTTGATGTTGACGACATCTTGGACGGCGTAGTGTTTCGCTTATGCGCAGGTACGACTCGTTAACGGGTTATGGGTCTCATCGCCTGGAGGTCATGATGCAGAGCTCATTGTCGCAAAGACTGAGATACGCCGCGGCGACGCTATTCGCGTTCGGCTTCGTTGGAGTCTGGTTCGTGAGCACCGCGCAGGTGCAAACACGGAAGACGTTGACGACCGAGGAGGATTTCAATCGCGCCACCAAAGAACTGTCGAACTGGGGGCGCTGGGGTGCCGACGACGAGCTTGGCGCTGCCAACTTCATCACGCCCGCCAAGCGAAAACAGGCGGCAGCGCTCGTCAAGGAGGGACTTCCGATTTCGCTCGCGCATGACATCTTCCAGGAGGAGCAGCCCGATGGACGCGGGCACCTGGAACGCAAGGTCCTCAGTGCGCGGCCAGGCGGCGCCTCAGATCAATACGCGTTCGTCGGGACCTATCACGGGTCGATTTACAGCCATCTGGACGCCATCAACTGTCATCAGATGATCAACGGTAAAGGGTACAACGGGCGCACACTCGAAGAGGTGCAGGCTGCCGACGGGTGCCCGAAGGGCGGCATCACGGCTCTCAAAGATGGTGTAGTGACGCGAGGGGTTCTGTTCGACGCGACGTTGCTGCCCGGCAAGGCGCCAAAGGGATGGCTGGAACCTGGAACGGCCATCCATCGAGAGGACCTCGAGACGCTGGAGAAAATGGAGCACGTCAAGGTTTCGGAGGGCGATGTCATCCTCCTGTATACGGGTCGATGGAAGCATCGAGCGCAAGTCGGCCCCTGGAAAGCGTCCGAGGGTGGCGCGGGCTGGCATGCTGATGTTGCGTACTTTCTGAAAGATCGCAGCGTGTCCTTCATTGGCGACGACCAAATCAACGATGTGTCGCCAACGGGATTCCCGCAGCAAATGGGGCTGCCGATTCACCTGATGGCACTCTCAATTCTTGGTGTCGACATCTTCGATAATCTCGATCTCGAGCGCGCTGCCGAAGCCGCCAAACGTCTGAACCGATACGAGTTCCTGTTCTCGGCAGCGCCCCTGCGGATCGACAAGGGAATGGGATCACCTCTGAACCCGCTGGCCATCTTTTAACGGCGCACGTGCGGCTGGAGGCGCGCCATCGGCCGTGTCGGGGGGAATCTCGATTCTCCTCGCCACGCTGTGGCACCTTGCTCGGGTACTCGAGGTGTACGTTCGCGAGAAAACACTGTCGACGGTCGAGGACGCGGTGCGAGGGTCGGCGACTGACTGGCCGGCGATCCTGAGAGGCAAGTCATGAACGTGCTCAAGTGGAGCGCTATGCTGTTCGCTCTCTCAACCGTGCTCGGTGCGCAGGGACAGCCCAATCTCGACTGGCCTCGCATAGAGACGGAAACAATGCAGCACTACCAGGCACCATTGAGGTGACGGCAACCGGTACGTCTGGACACGGCTCGATTCCCCGGCTGGACAATCCAGTGGTTCATCTTGCGGCCGCCGTTGCGGCGCTCGGGAACTGGAAACCGCCGATTCGTTTGGCCATCACCATTACCTCGACTCCGCCGAGAAACGCCAGGAAGTGTTTCACCGAGCTAGAGGGTGACCGCTCTTGCTGGCGCCGCAATCCGGCCGGAATCCGCGATCGTGGAATGGGGTGTACAAATCTGGCGGAAAAAGCGCGCCCGACAGGACTCGAACCTGTGACCCCCGGCTTAGAAGGGCAGATCCGCAGATGGAACGTTTTCCTTGAGTTTCGAATGCTTCGGAATCAACCGGTTCTGGAATGCGGTTGAACGATATTGAACCTTGGGGACCTCACGTACTACAGAATCGTCTACATTGAACCAACTCGCCGTATGACTGTGAGCCTGGAGGCGTACGCCGGTTCGTGTCGGTTATTCGAGAGCGGGGAAGACATGATGCCCGTCTGCTCCAAGCGGTAGTTCACGCACCCATCGCACGGCGCTTCGTGGCATCGGTCCGTAGAGGTGCGGAAAGCGATCGCCGCCGCGCGACGTTTCCCACCGGAGATCCAGCGTGCTAATCGACGCCGCGACCAGCAGAAGGTCGCGGGCGCCGGCGAAATGTTTCGCGGCGGTAGCACGCACTTGCGGCGCCGTCGAGAAATGGATGAAGCCGTCCTGCTGATCAACAGGTAAGCCGGCAAAAGAGTCCGATGCTTCGCTGGCTTGCCAGAGTGCGGCCGGTACGATCTTATAGACAATCTCCGGCCACACGCGTTTGTCATTCACAGCGACGGTTGCGACCCATTCAGGATCCAACAACATCGTGTGACTCCGGTCAGGCGACAGTTCGTGTTCTGGATGAAGCTCGCGCACGCGCGTGAAGACCAGTCGGCCGCTGACGGCGCCGTTGAAGGACATGCCACCGAAGCTGACACTCGCGTACCCCTTCGCGGCGTCTGCGTGCACGATCTGGTCGGTCGGCAGCGAAATCCTGAGATCGCCGAGGATCACGAACGTACCCGGCGGTCCGTTTCTGACGATCGGCAGGTCAGACCGGCGGTCGCGTTCTTGCTCGAGGCGCGTACCCCAGGCGAACTCGATGTCACTCATGAGTAGTTCAGCACGAAGGACTCGAACGCGGGTCTACTCCATTGTGCCGGCGGTTGGCGTAAAGTCGACTCGGACGTTCTTTATCTCCTCGTCGTGGCAAGTGAGGGCATCATCCGCCGCCCATTCACGATCGGTGGCAGCCCCTTCACCTCAAAGAACGTTTCGGTGATGTAGCGCCGAATGCTGCTCGGATCATCGCCGGCGGTATTGGCGTCGTAGGGAGCCGTCAGGTTGGCGGCCAACACTTCGTCGAGCGTTTTGCCCTGATCGACGAGCGCTTTCACCTTCGCCAGGATGTCGATCAGCATCGCGCGGTACGGGAGGAGATCCTTCTTGTGGATCAGCGTCCCGTGGCCGGGGACCAATACGGTGCTGTCGTCGGACAGTGCGCCCATCATGTCGATGGCTTCAACCATACCGTTGATCGAGCCGCCATTCGCCTGGTCGGCGAATGGATAGCCGAAGTTTCGGTAGAAATCTTCGATGTAGATGACGTTGGCTTTTCTGAATTTGATGATGGTGTCGCCGCCCAGATGCGATGGCATCATCGGAATGAAGTCCACCGTTTCGCCGTTCATGCTGATCGTGACAGCGGGCTTGCCTTTGTTGGCGGGATCGTACTTGTAGGTGACCATTGGCAACGCCATGGCGCCCGTGGTGGCGCTGGCGGGACTCCCGGGCGGCATCATTTCCCGGCGCAGATCTTCCTGACCGAACAGAACGGCGCCCTGCTTCTGGACGATAGCCATGCCGCCGCTGTGATCAGGATGGGCGTGGCTGGTTACGAGAATGCGGATGGGCTCCTTTGAGAGCGTGCGAATGCACTCAATCGTCTTTTGGGTCAGCTCTTCGTCTTGAGAATCGACCATCAAGACCCCGTCCGGTCCGAACAGGGCCATCACGCGGCCACCGGCAGCGTCGGGGTGAGTCGTGTCGAGGCCCGGTGAACCATGCAGGATCGCAAGATTGTTCCCGTACTTGGTTTCAACCGTGATCTCGATCTTGTCCCACTGCGCGAAACTTCGAGGACCCGCGGCGGGAGTGGCGCCGGTCGCCTGCGCCTGCGCGAGCGCAGGCGTCAGCGTCGTCGCGATGATCCCTGTGATCAACCATGCTCGAATCGTCATCTGTCTCTCCCTCCCGCGCGCGACGGTCCGTGTCTTCACGCGTCTAGTTCATGCTGAGCCTAACACTGAAGTGAACTCGAATCTCGTCGTTCATTTCATCGGAGCGGAATGCACTGGGGGTCGACGGATTACGCACATGGACTATCGGGAGCCGCGATTTGAACGCGGGCTCCCGGCTTAGAAGGCCGCCTCACGCCTCCTGTAGAAACATGATGCCGATGTTGCACTTCGCGAGGCCAAGGTGCCTATTCTGCTGCGTGACGGTCGGATCGAAAAGAACCGGGAACTCGGTCGGCGGTGAGCGGCGGCGCGGCATGCCCTGCATCTAGCGCGAACTTAATGTGTTCGAGTAGTGAAGCGACTGAGAGCGCCAACGTGATCACGAACAGAATCGAAAAACGTTGTCTCACGGCGCTCTGAAGTGCTATTTCGGCCCTGGTCCCGTCCACTTGCTGGCAATCCCTGTATGAACGCCCTTTGAACCAACTTCGCTAACCGCACCAATCGGCACCGTCTTGTGGGCCGGCTCACTGACGACCTCAATGGGAACTCGATTGGCTGCGGCCTTCCACTCGTCGGCAGAGGGATACCCATCAGGTACTTCCTGGCTGATCCTGAAGGGGAAGTTCGTGTCGTTCACCGAACAATCGGCTTCCCCGAAGCTGTGCGTGTTCAATAGCGACCGGAGATTCTCGTTGGAAACGCCGTTGCCCGTCATCGAATGCCAGTCGACAATCGTAGGAGTGATCCATCGTCCTGCTTCGTTCTCGGCCTGCTCATTCTCCCCTGCGAATCGCATGCAATGAGTCGTCACGGAGTTCTTGTGGTACACGACCCTCACGCTATTGGGCGCACCCGCGTCAAAGTGAAGGTCGCTAATCGCCTTCGTTTCGCTTCCTTGGTGGGTACTCACGGTCGCGTGCGTCAGCACACCATTGGTGAGCCACACGAGTGCATATTCCCAATCGTGTCGATGGCCGAGTAGCCCTTGCGGCTGCCACGTGGGAACGTCCTTGTCCTTCAGAAAATACAAGGCGTACATGCGTACGACGAACAGGGCCCCGTCTTTGCGAATGGAGGCTGCCCGATGGTAGGTATTCGAGTTGGAAAGCTGTGACACCGCACGGCATCCGTCCACAAACGACGGATCCCAGCCCGTCACGCTCAGACCCTCATTGATCTCCCCGGTGGGCGAGATGGCCGCTGACGGGTAGCAGCTGTCCGTGTCGAAATCAAAGACCACGGCCCATTTGCGACTCTCTTCCGTAGACGATTCTGGCAATGCATCGACAGCCATAATTGCCTCCTGCGTGCACTCAACACTCCAAGTTGAATGGCTATGACGATCAGTTTCGCACCGTCCCGCGACCCGTCCGAATAAACGACGATCCTTACGCCGCCGAACGACTTGGAACCCTTCGCAGCCCGGGGAATTGGAGGATCTTTCTGAAAGACGAGGCTCCCTTGCGTCTAGACTGATCACTTTTTTCGATTTGTGTTCGCCGTGAATTTTATCGCGCAAGAAATCGGCGAATGTTTAGGAAAAAGCGCGCCCGACAGGACTCGAACCTGTGACCCCCGGCTTAGAAGGCCGGTGCTCTATCCAACTGAGCTACGGGCGCACATTGAAACTGCTGACCTGTAATCAGTTACGTGATTCAAAACCGGAGCGGTCGCCCCGGATTGAGCAGGTGACTGATGGACGCCCCGACACTGTTTGAGCAGTTCGTCCAAGCTGGATTGTATCTCCGCGGCTGGTCCCCGAAAACGGTCGTGATTTATCGCCGCGCGTTCGCCAGTTTCACGCGGAGCCAAGACAATGCCGCTGGCAGCACGGAGCTGACGAAGGTGAGCTTCGAGCTGTGGATTGTCCGTATGCGTCAGCGCGGTCTGTCGCCCGCTGGCTGCAACATCTACATTCGCGCGATGAATGCCTTCTCTTCGTGGTTGCAGGAGCAGAACTACATCGCGGAGGCCGTCGTCCTCAGACAAATTCGAGTGCCGCAGAAGCAGCTCGCCGTTTTTTCTGACGCAGAAGTCGCGGCAATCCTGGCCCATCGCCCCAAACGCTTCACGCAGATTCGTCTCTGGACGCTGATAAATCTTCTCATCGACACAGGTATGCGGATTGACGAAGCACTGACCCTCCGAACCGACCGCGTTGACTTCGACAACCTCCTCCTCGTTGTGGCGGGGAAGGGCGGACGAGAACGCAAAATTCCCTTTTCACCGGAGCTACGGCGGATTCTCTTTCGATTTCAACAAGCGATGAAGGCTCGCGGGCTTCCATACGAATGGTTGTTCTCTGCGCGTTCCGGCGGGCGACTGCGGTATAGGAATGTCTACCGCGACATCAAACGATTTTGTGAGCACCTCGGCGTTCGAGGCGCTCATGTGAGGCCGCACTGCTTTCGCCACTTTTTTGCAATCAGCTACATTCGAAACGGCGGCGACCTTTATTCGCTCTCTCGGATTCTTGGACACAGCTCAGTGAAAACGACCGAGATTTACTTGCGGTCATTGGCGGCAGAGCAAATCGCAACTATTCACAGACGAGTCTCACCGCTTGCGCGGTTGGCGATGCGTGAAGCCTGACCGATGACTTGAGCGCCAGTCACCAGAAGGTTTCGATTTTGAATCGGCTGGTGTGAAGCGGGCGCAACGGTCGATGCGGTCGATGTTTTGGGATGTGAGGCGAAGCGCTTTCAGTTCTCATCGCCAGTGGAGAGGGATTTCAGTTCCCTCCAGAAGGAATCAGAGAAGAGAACGGAAAACTCCCGGCCCAGAACATCGCCCGCGGCGCCCGCCGCCCGCTTCGCTGTCAGCCTTCCTGTCATCACGCCACCCCTACGGGGTGGTGGCGGTGATGGCAGTAACGAGGAGGCCGGGAGGGTGAAGGTGTCGTGATAGTTTCGTGACAGTTCGTGAAAGCTGCGCCGAATGCGAAGCGCCGCTGGATGCCTCAGGGGAGGCTTGCTTCAATAACTGGAGGAAGACCTTGGCAATCCTTCAATGGAATGTGTCTGTGGAGTTCTGGTCGCAAGGTGATGAAGCGGCCTTTTTTTCGTGGTTGGAGTCCATTGGCGGAGTCACTCGCGTCGAGGGCAATGGACTCGGGCTGCTGATTCACCTGCGGTCCACGCGGATTTCAAAAACGACACGAAGGGAACTCGTGGCCATCTACAAACGCTATGGCGGCGATTTGCAGGAACTGGCCGCGTTTGAAGATTCAAACTGACCCACTAACGCTCCGCGAATAGCAAGGCGCGACTCGGTCGCGCCGCGCAGCCCTTACAAAGTGCAGGGCGCCAGCCGGACGAATCTCATGGTGAAGGCAATGGTGGCGGGATGACCGCCGTGCCCAGGCACGTCCGGTTGAGTTCCACCACGCTCGGGGAGCCTACATCAAGACCCGCGGACGCAAACCACGCATCCCGTCGAGTCGGATTTGTTTTCGTTGTAGGACGCCGTCCCATTGTCTGGAGGGCGGGGGGGGTAAGATGCAGCGTTCCGCGGGGCGCTCATGTCCGCAAGCACTGCGCCGCTCTCCTCTCGGTTGCACATTCGTCGCGTCCTCATCGTTGACGGCGACGCCAATACCCGCGGACTGTATCGACAAGGCTTCACGGCACTGGGTTGGGTCGTCACCGAGGCGAGTGATGGACGCGAGGCGCTGGTGCGCGCCCTTTCCGAGCCGCCGTCTGTCGTTGTCACGGAACTCTCGCTGGCCTTCATCGACGGTGTCGCGCTGTGCCGACTCCTCCGTCGTGATTCGCTGACCCGCAAGGTGCCCATCCTCGTGGTCACCAGCCAAGGCGGCGCATCCTCTCTGCAACAGGCGGAGTGCGCCGGCGCGAATGCCGTGTTGGTGAAACCGACCACGCCGGACGTCATCGCGGCGAAAATGGACCGGCTGACGGAGTCAATCGCCGTTCCGGCAGCGCCACCCTCAGCGCGGCGCACATCGCTTGCGAAGCAACACCAGCGATTCGAAACCACGACACCGAACGACCCGACGCCCGCCTTGTTTTGTCCGATGTGTGCGAACAGCCTCATCTACGAAAAGACGTTCTTCGGCGGCGTGAGCCGGCGACATCCTGAACGCTGGGACTATTTCAAGTGTCCGCGGTGCGGAGATTTTAGCTACCGGCATCGCACCCGAAAGCTTCGGCACCTCGCTTGAGGCACTGGGCTTGTCGCCCAGCAGCTTCAGCGGGTTTCGCGCCGCAGTTGGGCGAGTGCTCGCCGGAAGGCTTCCATTGTCTTTGAGAGGTAGCCCCAGTAGTCCGGGTGCTTGTCGAAGAACGCGCGCGCAACTTTCACACGGTCCTCATTCCCCAGTTCAGGAAAAACCTCGCTTATCACTTCGCCGGCTTCTGCCAAGTTCATTCGAGGCCCAGTATTTGACTGTGTCAAACGAGTCGCAATCCGATGACGTCTGACACACGAGCGTCGTTGCTCGTTCGACGCGGGTGGACGTCTGGCACACGGCGTTGGCCCGATGCCGATGATTTAGCCGTTGATTCCAAGCTGACGAAAGATTTCGAGTCGACGTGAAGCCTTGGTGGTGGAAAAGTCGCAAGTGACCGACAGTTGCGTTCTCCGTCCCGTCTCAGGATGTATGGCAATGGCGTAAGCGGTCGCGCCGCTCGCGTCGACGCGAGGCCATGTCACTGTCCATCCAGTGCCGCGCAACGCGGCGCCAAGTTCGACTTCCCACAGTTCCGCAGTCATCAAGTCTCTTACGTCGGCTACATCCAACATCCAGCCGCAGTCGATATCAGCTCGTCGTTTGACGACCTGCTGGCTCGCGCTTCCAGCCGTTCACGCATACCCATCGTCACGAAGCGCCGGCTTCACAAACCGTCCGACCGCGGTCGTAACCGTCAGGTGGTCGACTCAGCGTTGGCGAAGAGGCGCACCGTGGCCTTCTCTGGACGTGTGTTGGTCCATTCGGTGTGGCACGACGGACATCTGAAGGTCAACACCTGTTGACCTCTGCTCACCGCGACTGTGACGGGATTGCCGCGCACAGTCTTGCAGACCGGACACGTGGATGCCCGACGTTCGGTGCTCCATTCGCCAGATTCACCACCCATAGCTGCCTTCAATGAACACGAAATGTGATTACCGGCGAGACTCGTTCCGACGCTGACTTCGTCGTGGTCTTGGGTCGGCGGTCTGTTGGAGGCGCTCGTTCAACTCGTTGAGGATTCGCTGTGCGTCCAGTTGAAGTCCTTCGACCTCGCGAAGAAGGGCACGAAGGTGCTCTATGAGGTCGTCGTCCACTGGTAAGATGCGCAGTCTAGACTGGTAAGAATAACAGTAGCAAGCTCATCCAATGGTGTATCCCCGGAGCGGCGCGTGGACATCGACCAGGAACATGAGCGGCAGCGACTTCGAAAGGAGCGCACGCGATTGAATCGGCAGATTGCCAATCTGATTGCGCAAAGCGCGGTGCTGAAAGAGTGGGGCGACCCGCTCGAACTCGAACAACACCGCGAGTTTTTAGAACAGCACCAACGTGAGTTCCGAGCATTCCGCCTTGAGCTCGAACGCTTTCAACGTCTCTACGGGCCCCTGGGCGAGTGAGCCAGCTCGCGATGGACCGCCCACATCCACGCTTCGCCGTTGGCGGTCGCATCAGATGTCATCTAGAGCCGCACAACGTCTCCCTCACGCTCGTCACTGTGGGTCGTGACGGCTTTGTCGTGCGCGCCCCCATGAAGTCTCGTGTTGGTGATGTTCACCGGATTCGTTTCAGGGTTGAAGGTCAGCGCGATGCCATCTTCGTGCTGTCGGCGCGCGTCGTTCACTGCACGGAGTCGGTGGCGAGCCCTGCGGCGCAGTATCTCATCGGGATGGAGTTCATCGACACCAACACTCAGGTGAGTCAGCGCGCGATTGCGCATCTCGTAGGTGTCGCGTCGAACTGAATCTCTGGCAGGCGGGTCGCGCAGGAACCTTGTGACTTACTGACGCGGCTTCCGACGCCGGTCAGGCTTGGGACGAAGAACGGCCGCACCGCGGTCGTCGTGCATGAAGATGGAGCGTTGGAGTTGGTCGGTGATTTCCTCGACCAACTTCTTGCTGCTGTCTCGAAGCGCAACCGCTTGGTCCCGCAGGTCTTGCAGCGTTTTTAGGGGCGGGTCGTCCACATCGGGAGTGTAGGACTAGCAATAATACCAGTGCAAGCTGGGCGGCGACAGAAGTGCCGCATATCCAACAGATTACAGTTTTCCAGCCCGTCTGGTGGTAAGGAATCCTCGCAACACTGATGAATCGGCCGGAAGCGCCGCCCCGTGTTGCCAGCGATGCTGACACTGGGCGCAGCGGTAATACAGCGTTCGGAATCCGTGTTCGAACACTGCGCTAGTAATCTCCCCGCGCATGTTTTGGCAGAGTGGACAGTTCGAGTGCCGCCGCTCTTCGTGAAGAAACGAGCGCTCGCCCACAAAAGTATCGTGCCTGAAACGACGGGAAATGCCTATGGACCTTTCGTGTGGCCCGAACCACGCAATCAGTCTTCAGCCGGCTGAACGGTGGCTATCCAACGTGACGCAGAGCCCGAGGCTCACCGAGTAAGGGCGATTGCAGATGATGTTGGTCAGCGGAAGTTGAAGGACACGGGCTACTCGAACCCCAAAACGTCAGCGTGGTGAAATGCTTCGGTCGCTCCGCACTTGCCGCAACGCCATCCGAGCGTTGTTTCAACGCCGCTGTATGGCCCTCTGAGTTTAGGACTGCCGGCGGTTTTCTCAACCCTCATCGCATCACCGCAGGCAAAACACCTTTTCTCAAATGGCTTGCGTGCGTGATTCCGAAAAGATGCGAGAGGGCCGTCGGAACCGACCGCGCAATACCGTCGACCGCACATCGCGCACAGATAGAAGTAAAGCGCCACGAGGTTGTCGGTGTCCTCGCCTATGCGACTGAGCTGAAATGGACCGAACGAGCTTTCATACACCAGGCTTGGGTGTTCCTCGCACACAGGGCATTCGTGTTCTGGAGGGTCGTTCAGTCTCATGTGGGCGAGATTGTAGCTGCAGGATTCCGTGTGGAACCGCACGTAGCAACAAACATTTCAATGTTACGCAGCCCTACGTCAGAAATGCGTCGCAATCCTGTTTCGCAAGTACGTGCTGCCAGAACCTTTCGTCTATACCTGCGCAGGTGGATTGCACGCAGGCCAAGGCATTCGCCATGCTTCCGCGCCGTGTCCGTGATTCCAATGCCCGCGTATCGCCACGACGCTTCATGTCCGAAGTGTGAGGCAAGTGCGCGCGCGCGACCTGGAAGGCATCGTCGGCAAGTGGCGCAAGGGGCGCTACGAGACGGATGGCGTTTCCACGTCGTGGGTGAAAATCAAGAACCCTGACTACTCGCAGATGGTCGGGCGGCGAGAAGTGTTCGAGCGCCGGAGCGATGGCGGACGACGGTCGAAATCAGATTGGCAACAGCCGCTCCTGCACCTCGGAGCAACAGAATGACGAGCGTTGGACGTGTCGCCGTTACTCGTCGGCTTCGATATCCTGATAGGTGAGCTTGTTTTGGCGGCGAACTGCCGTGACAACGACGCGGTGGTTGACCATCGGCCCCACGACGTCATCGAGAACATCACCAGCACCCTGCACGCGGGTTGGCTTCGGTGAGTCTCGTTCGACGATTTCAAGCCAATCTTGGTCAAGGTGGAGGCCGCGAAGAATCCCTTTGACTTGCACCACTTCTCCGTCCGCCTGTTGCACCTTGGGCGAGCGAAGTTTCTTCAGTGCCGCATTTAGCTCTTGTCGCGAAGATGCTTCGAGCGAAACAGGTTCAATCGCAGGCGCGCTTGCGTCTCTGATTTCCAGACGCTCAAAGGTCTTTCCAGTCGGTGCCAAGTTTCGCGACAGATTCAGAAAGGCTTCACGATAACCGCTGTCGGGGACCAACGCTGTCAACTCCACTTCCGCGTTCGATGCGCTGGCTCGCAAAACAGAGAAAAACGTGGATGTGACCTGCTCAACATTTGGGCGACTTTCGAATAAGTCCATCTGCGATGGCTCTTCAACGCGAACGGCAAACTGATAACTTCCAGCTGGTGCTTGGAACAGCCACGGCCGAAATGCGGCTTGAACTTCTGCGGAAGGTCCGCCGCGACGTCGGATTGGAGTTCCCAGCAGCATTTCAACAACACGAAAGAGAACGGCCTGCACTCCTTCTACCTTCTGTTGAATCAAGTCGAGCGGAGCACCCCCGGGAACAACAATGCCGCCCTTGACTGACACGAGCACGTCTCCGGGGACAAAACGTCGGCCGGCGTCATCTGCCGCCGCAGTGGCCCACAGCAT
>Ga0070681_10005442_pt1 | contig 12302 bp, 7 predicted proteins | sample KBSC83BmetaG_FD_65650 | JGI IMG/M metagenome (GOLD analysis project Ga0070681, IMG submission 65650) | Corn rhizosphere microbial communities from Kellogg Biological Station, Michigan, USA - KBS C8-3B metaG | ecosystem: Host-associated > Plants > Roots > Rhizosphere | place: USA: Michigan...
GGCGTCAGCAGGTTCATCCAGCACTGCGAACGTACCGCGCCGACGGTGACCGTGACGCCGCTTCCGGTGACGACGCTGCGTTCGTCGGCGACGGTCTCCTACTCAGCGACTGACGCGTCCGGCATCAGTGCGTACGACGTCCGCTGGCGCAGCGCGACGGACCGGACCGGCTTCGGTGCGTGGCACTACCCGTCGGCCTGGCAGAAGACGCGGTCGAAGAGCCAGACGCTCACCGGGATGGCGCCCGGCGGCACCTACTGCATGTCCGTGCGTGCCTATGACCGGCTGACCAACCGCAGCCGCTGGTCGGCGGAGACGTGCATCGCGCGGCCGCTGGACGACCGCGCTATGAGTGCGGGTTCGCGGTGGCACCGCCAAAGCGGCGACGGCTTCTACCTGTCGACGTACACATCGACGAGGACGTTCGGGGCGGCGCTGACACGCGGAAGCGAGCGGATGTCGCGCGTCGGCATCGTCGCGACCAGGTGCGCGACATGCGGCAAGGTTCGCATCCTCGTCGGAGGTCACTCGGTGGGCGTCATCGACCTCACCGCGTCGAGCCGACAACGACGGCGCACGTTGCTGCTGCCGGTCTTCAGCAGCCTGCGTACCGGCACGGTGACGGTGCGCGTCATCACGAGCGGCAAGACCGTGCAGATCGACGGGCTCGTCGTCTCCCAGCGCTAGCCGGCAGCGCGGCGAGCCACGACTGGATGGCGGCCTTCATCCGTGCACCGTGGTCAGCGCTCAACGACAGCAGTCAGGACGTTGCGCGGCGCACGCTGAGCTCGTCCTCGTAGGCGAACATCGGCGTGATCCGGTCGCTCTCCAGCAGCCGGGTGATGTGTGCCGGCGGCTGCGGCGTCGTGAAGAAGAAGCCCTGCGCCAGGTCGCAACCGAGCCGGCGCAACGCGTGCAGCTGTTCGAGGCTCTCGACACCTTCGGCGATCGTCGTCAGCCGGAGCGCGCGCGCCATACCGGCGACTGCGGCGACGATGGCCGAGTCGTCACCGTCGACCGCGAGACCGTCGACGAACGTCCGGTCGATCTTCACTGCGTCGACGGGCAGTCGCTTGAGGTACGACAGCGACGAGTAACCCGTGCCGAAGTCGTCGACCGCGAGCCGCACGCCGATGCCGCGCAACGACGACAGCGCCGTCACCGCACCCTCCGCGTCCTCGAGCAGCGCGCTCTCGGTGATCTCCAGCCCGAGCTGCGACGGCTCGACACCGTGGCGGCGCAACTTCTCGTCGACGAGGTCGACGAGACCCGGGTCACCGAGCTGGCGAGCGGAGAGGTTGACCCAGACGACGAGCGGACCGCCGTCGTGCCGCACGTTGCGCCACTCCGCGGCCTGCGCGAGCGACGCGTCCAGCACGTAGGCGCCGATGCCGGCGATCAGACCGGTCTGCTCCGCGAGCGGGATGAACTCACCGGGCGGCACGAGACCCCGCTCCGGGTGATGCCAGCGGACGAGCGCCTCGACGCCGGTGATGTGACCGGTACGCAGGTCGACCTCGGGCTGGTAGACGACGCGGAACTCCTTGTTGGTCAACGCGCGGTGCAGGTCGTTGGCGGTGCGCAGCCGGTTCACCGCATGCGCGCGGAAGTCCTCGACGAACAGCTCGGTGCGGGCACCGCCGCGCTCCTTGGCCCGGTGCAACGCAAGGTCGCTGTCGCGCAGGATCGTGTCCGGTGTCGACACGACGTCCTCGTCGGCACCGGACAGCGCGATACCGATCGACATCGACAGGAAGACCTGGTCGCCGTCGAGCGAGAACGGTGTCGCCATTGCGTCGTTGATCTGCTCGGCTATCGCGACGGCACCACCCTCGCCGGCGACATCGGTCGCGAGCAAGCAGAAGACATCACTGCCGAACCTCGCGAGCACATCGCCCGCCCCGAGCAGACCCTGCAACCGTTGCGTCACGAGTCGCAGCATCAGGTCGCCGGAGTCGTGACCGAACGAGTCGTTGACGAGCTTGAAGTGGTCGAGGTCGAGAAGCAGTACGGCGACCTGCGTCCCCGCATCCAGTGCGGCGTCCATCGCATCACCGAGCACCTGCATGAAGACGGCGCGGTTCGCTAGCCCGGTCAGGGAGTCGTAGAGACCGGCCTGCGCGAGCTGCTCCTCGAGGACCCTGCGCTCCGAGAGGTCGCGGGTGATGGAGGAGTAGTAGTCGATCGAGCCGTCGGGACGCCGGTGTGCGACGACGACCTGCGACACCGGCACCTCGCTGCCGTCCGGCTGAAGCAGCTCGACCTCGCCGGACCACACGCCGACGCGGTTGGCCGTCGGCAACGCTTCGCCGAAGAACAACGCGCGCACCGACGGCGCGTAGACATCGATCGCGCGCATGTGGCGCATCGCCTCGTCGTCCTCGATGCCGAACCGGAGCCGCGCGGCAGCGTTGGCGTAGGTGAAGCGGCCGTTGGTGTCGACCATCGCGACCAGGTCGGGCGTCGCCTCGAGGATCTCGCCGAACCGACGCAGGTCTGCCGTCGCCTGCGTCTCCTCGGTGATGTCGACGACCGAGCCGACCCAGCCGGTGATGACGTCGTCGTGCACGATCGGCCGGGCCTCGGCGTCGACCCAGCGGATCTCGCCGCTGGCGCGGCGGATACGGAAGCGGATGCGGCACGAGGTCAGCGCCGCGGCGGCCTCTGCCCAGGCCGCGCGCATGGTCGGCTCGTCGTCCTCGTGCACCATCCACGGCCGATCGAGCAGCTCGGCGGCGGACGGGTCGCCGGTGATCTGGACGAGCCGTGGGTTGGCGTAGAGGACCTTGCCCTCGGCGTCGGTCTGGAAGATGCCCGCCGGCACGGTCTCGGCGAGCTCGCGCATCCGCGCCTCGCTCGCGATGAGCTTCTCAGTCGTTGCGGAGAGCCGGCGCCGGTCGCGGCGGTTGAGAACAAGCAGCAGCACGAGAACAGCCGTCACGCCCAGGGCAATGCCTGCGACGATCCACGACGACGTCGTGGAAATCATCGAGCTGGCGAGCATTCGCGTGCCTCATGATCAGGGGTCGGGCTGGCCCACGAGTGGCAGTCTGCTTTGTCGTCGCGGCGGCGCTCAGCGTAGTCGTTGCTGACAGATATGGAACCGCGTTCGGCTCACGATCCGTTACACCCCAGGGTGGCGCTTATACGCATAAGCGGACAAACGCCTGACCGATCGGCCGGCCGAGCGAGCCCGCCCGTGTCAAGCACCCGGCTCGGCGCGCCGAGACAACTTCTGTCACACTCGTCACGTCTCGTATCAGGGGTTGCAGCATGCGCGCAGGCCGGCTCGGTGCGGTGACGCTCGTCGTCGCCCTCGGCTGCACGTCGCTCGCAGCGGTCAGCGCAGCCCAGACGACCCGCGTCGACACCTGCGCCACTGTGGGTCAGGGCGCGGTCGGCCCCGCGGTCGCGAGCATCCAGCGGCTGGTCAAGGCGGACGCCGATGGTGACTACGGCCCGTTGACGGCCGCCGCCGTGGCGAAGTGGCAGAAGCGTCACCACGTCCCGAGGACGGGCGTCGTCGACGCGGCGACCTGGCAGGCGATGCCCGCCGACGTCGCGCAGGCCGCCTGCGGTCAGCAGGTGCACGGCAACGGCGTCGCTCCCACGTGCGCGGTGCTCGCGATCGGCGCCCGCGGACCGGCGGTCGCGGTCCTCCAGCGCAAGGTCGGCGTCGACACCGACGGCGACTTCGGGCCGATCACCGCCGCGGCGGTCAAGGCCGCGCAGAAGAAGGCCAAGCTCCGCGCGTCCGGCAAGGCCGGTCCCGCGACCTGGGCGGCCCTCGGGCTCACCGGCACGCCTGCCTGCATGCCCGCGCCCGAGAGTCCGGCGCAACAGGCCGCCGACAAGGCCGCGCAGCAGAAGGCCGCCGCGGCGGCCAAAGCCCAGCAGGTCATCCACGACCAGGTCGTGAAGCTCGCCGCAGCCCTCTCCGACGCCCCGGGTACGACGACCAACCCCGTTGCTCTCGCCGCGATGTCGTTCGCCGGCGACCAGAGAGGCAAGCCCTACAAGTGGGGCGGCACCGGACCGGCGTCGTACGACTGCTCCGGGCTGGTCATGGCGTCGTACCTCTCCGCCGGCATCACCCTGCCACGGGTCGCGGCCGACCAGTACGGCGCCGGGCCCGTGGTGGCGCTCGACCAGGCACAGCGCGGTGACCTCTTGTTCTACGCGAGTGACCTGACCCGGCCGGCGACGATCTACCACGTCGTCCTCTACGCCGGTAACGGGCACGTGCTCGATGCCCCTCACGCCGGCGCCAACGTCGGCACCCGGACGCTGTGGACCACCGGCCTGCTGCCGGTCGCGGTCCGTCCGGCCGCCCAGCTGACCCTTCCGCTGGCGCCCGGCGCGAGCGGCTGGAGCGTCGCGCAGCTCCAGCAGGCGCTGAACCGCCACGGTGCGAAGGTCAGCGTCGACGGCGGCTTCGGACCGCAAACGGCGAGCGCGGTCCGGTCGTGGAAGGCCGCGCACAAGTGGGGCACCAGCGCCCGGGTCGGGGTCCGCGCCTGGCTGAGCCTCGGCGTCACCCCCTCGCGCTAGGGGCCTGGGCCAAACGGGCCACGACCCGCTCGTCGACGCTTGTTACACTCTGTCCTGCGGTCAGGGCCGACCGGAAATCCGCTCTGCACGTGCAACGCCTGGGGGATGCAGGTTCGAGCGGAGGACTGCTCACGGTGCCCACCGGTGGAGTGCAGCGGCAGCTGACGTTGCCGCCCGCGCCGGACAGCGCGCGCCAGGCGAGGCGATTCGTCGGCGAGGTCCTCACCGATGCCCGGGAGACGGAGCTTCTCGACGTTGCGACTCTGCTCACGTCCGAGCTCGTCACCAACGGCATCGTCCACGCGCACACCGAGCTGCGTGTCGTCGCCGAGGTGACCGACCGCTACGTCCGGGTCGAGGTCACCGACGGCAACCCCAACCTGCCCGCTCGTCGCGACTACGACGAGTCGGCCATGACCGGTCGCGGCATGGAGATGCTCGAGCTGCTGGCGCACGAGTTCGGCGCCGAACCGCTCGACGGCCAGGGCAAGCGCGTGTGGTTCCGACTCGTCCGCGGCGACTCCACGGGGGCCGCTTCGGGCAAGCCGGAGCCCCCCGCTTCCGAGGCTCACGTCGAGGTTCCGGACGCCCCTGTCCGCACTCGCACCATCGAGCTGCGCGGCGCACCTGCCGCTCTCTACTGCGCGTGGCAGCAGCACGCCGATGCGCTGCTGCGCGAAGCAACTCTCGTCGCGCTCGACGAGAACGGCGTGGCCACCGGCGACTACCCGCTGGCCGCGGAAGCCCTCCGTGCGCTTGCCGCTGCGGGGCAGGAGATGTTCGCCCTGCGCGACAACGGTGTCGCGACGGCCGACGTACCGATGGCGATCGCCGCCGATGCGATCCCGTGGTTCCCGATCCTGCGCGACGTGCTGTCGCGTGCGACGGCGCTGGCGGCATCCGGGCGACTGCTGACACCGCCGTCGCTGCCGGAGCTCGTCGCGCTTCGCAACTGGATCTGCGAAGAGGTGTCGCGACAGGCCGCCGGCCTTGCTGCGCATCCGTTCCAGGCGTTGCCGGTCGAAGAGATCGGTCCGGCTGCAGCCTCGCTCGAAGCTCTCACCGCCGTGCGCAACTCATCGCTTGCTCTGGTCGCTGCCGACGCGTCCAACCGGATCGTCGCCGTCAGCGAGGCAGCGAAGAACCTGCTCGGCTGGGAGGACGGCGGTCTCGAAGGCCGCCGTCTGGTCACGATCATCCCCGCACGCTTCCGCGACCGGCACGTCGCCGGTTTCACCCGGCACCTTCTCGACGGTACGTCGACATTGATGGGCCATGCCGTCGCCGTGCCGGCGTTGCGTCGCGACGGCACCGAGGTCGAGGTCGAGCTGCTGATCGAGCGCCGGCCCGACCCGGCGACCCGCGCGCTGTTCGTCGCGACCCTGACCCCGCGCTGAGCCAACCGGGCGAAGTCGCCCTGCGCGGTCATCCGCGCGAACAGTCCGGCCGGCAGCCGCAGTGGTCACACATCGCGCGCCGCCGAGCCGGTACGCCGTCCGACGCCGAAGATGTCGTAGGCCAGAGCGCCGGCCGCCACGACGGCGAGTGCGACCAGCCCGCCGGCGTAGGAGCCGGTGTGGCCGTAGACGCTGCCCATGAACAGGGGTGGGATGAAGCCGCCGAGCCCTCCGGCCGCGCCGACGACACCGGTCACGGCGCCGACGCGGTTGGCCGGTGCCCGTTGCGCGACGAGCGCGAAGGCCGCGCCGCTGGCCAGGCCGAGCGCGGCCGCCATCGAGAGGAAGGCGATCGTCCCGGCGGGTGCAAGCGCCGGCGTCGCCGACTGCACGAGCGCGAACGCTGTGACGACGCTGAACGCAACGGCGAGCACTCGCGTCGGTGCGATCCGGTCCGACAGCCAACCGCCGATCGGCCGCATCGCGACCGCTAGCAGCACGAAGCCGGCCATCTTGTTGGCGGCGTCGGCTTGCGTCAGCGTGTACGCCGTCTTCAGGTAGGTCGGGAGGTAGACGCTGAACGCGACGTAACCGCCGAATCCGACGGCGTACATCGCCGAGGCCTGCCAGGTGATGCGCAGCTTCGCCGTCTCTGCGAGCCGGGTCAACGCTGAGGCCGTCGGGATGACCCGGCCGGGTGCGTCGCGAAGGGTGAGCGCGGCGAGGACGCCGTAGCCGACCAGGACACAGGCGACGATCAGGAACGGTGTCGCGACGCCGTGGTGCTCGACCAGCTTCACCGTGCTCAGCGCGCTGATCGCGGTGCCGCCCATGCCGGCGCCGAAGATGCCCAGCGCGAAGCCGCGCCGCTCCGGCGGGAACCACGCGTTGACGAACGGGACACCGACCGCGAACGCGGTGCCGCCGATGCCGAGGAAGAAGCCGCCGACGAGGATGGCTGCGAGCGAGCTGTGGCCGAGATACCCGAGGAACAGCACGGGCAGCACCGTCGCGAACGACACGACCGGGAACATCACCCGCCCGCCGAAACGGTCGGTCAGCGCGCCGACCGGGATGCGACCGAGCGAGCCCACGACGACCGGCACTGCGACCAGCAGCGCCTGGTTGAAGCTCGTGAGGTGCAGCGCGGTCTTGAAGTGGACGCCGAGAGGTGAGAGCAGCGCCCAGGCCCAGAAGTTCACGGCGAAGCCGAGGGTGGCGAGCCCGAGCATGAGCCAGGCGCGGCGCGAGGGGGGCACGGACGGCGCCGGCGTGGCGGCGGCAGTCGTGGACAAGCCCGAAGCGGTCTCCTGCTGCCGGCGCCGTCGGTTGTCACGAGCAGTTGCGGTCGAGGTCATCGAGCCGTCACACCCCAGCCAGTGCTGAGGGGTTCGGCTCGACGATGCGCCCGGTGATCTGTCCGATCGTGATGGCGACGAACTGGTCGCGTCCGTCACCCATCGCGGTGATGACGCGGCCCTCGAGTGCGCGGGTGAGCGCGCTTCCCTCGAGGTGGCGAGCGACTCCGACGACGAGGACGCTCCAGCCGCTGCGTCCGTCGCCAGCCAGCTCGTCGACCTCGAACGCGACGACGGTGTCGTCGGCGGCGCGGGCGAGCATTCCGTCCATCTCGGTGCGGAACACGATCGTCGTCCGACCCGTGACGATGTAGTTGACCGGGACTATCGCCGGCAACGCGCGTGACGTCACCGCGATCCGTCCGATCGAGTGGTCGATCAGCCGACGCATGCACTCATCGCGAGTGAGAGATGTCGAGGGCATGCAGTCAGCGTCGGCGGTGCGGTGCTGATGCAACAGGGACCAAAGTCCCGGACCTCGCGCCCGATCGGCCCTAGCCGCGGCGACCTCCGTCGGGACTTTGGTCCCTCATGGTCGGGGCCACCGGCACTGTCTGGACCCGGGTCCGGTCGCCGAGGCTCTAGACATGACCACGACAGCGGGAATCGCCCTGGACGTCCAGCAGCTCCGCACCATCACGCAGTTCGCGGCTCTTGCGCCGTCGGTGCACAACACACAGCCGTGGCGGTTCACGGCTGACGGCCACACCCTCGAGGTGCGCGCCGACATGGAGCGGATGCTTCAGGTCCTGGACCCGACCGCACGCCAGCTTCACATCAGCTGCGGCATTGCGATCGAGTTCGCCCGACTCGCCGTCAGGGCTCTTGGCTACGACGTCGTGGTCAGGTTGATGCCGGAGCCCGACGGCGACCCCACCCTCCTCGCGACGCTCACCGTCGGCCACGCGATGTCGGCGACTGCGTCCGAGCGTCGGTGTATCGACGCGATCCCGCGCCGCTACACCGACCGTGGGCCGTACGACGCTACGTCGATCCCCGTCCACGTGCTCAACCACATCCGCGACGCAGCTGCCGACCGCGGCTGCTGGCTGCGGGTTCTCGACCGGCCTGGAGACCGGGCGACGGTAGCGATGCTGCTCGCCGAGGCCGAAGAGATCGAGCGCGCCGACGACGCCTACCGTGACGAGCTCGCCGCTTGGCGGCGTACCGGCTCGGCCGCGGACGGCGTCCCCGTGCAAGCCGCGCGGCCTTGGGACGACGGCATTGTCAGCGACGTCCCGCTCCGCGACTTCGTCGGCGCGGGGGGCCAGCCGACCCCCGGCGAGGTGGACGCTCCGCCATCGGTCGAGCGCGACCCGCTCGTGCTGATCGGCAGTGATGACGACACGCCTGTCGGCTGGCTGCGTACCGGCCGCGCGCTGGCCCTGGTGCTGCTCAGCCTCACCGACGCCGGCCTGACGAGCCAGCCCCTCGGACCGGTCGTCGACGTCCCTGCGACACGGGGGCGCCTGCAGCGGGCGCTTGGCCTGCTCGGCCACCCGCAGCTGCTGCTGCGCATCGGATACGGCCACCGTGCCCCCAGCACGGGCCGGCGGGACGTCGACGACCTCCTGACCGTCACGGCATAAGTTCTGGCTGTGCCCGCACAGCCTGCCGCGCACCTGCATCCCGAGCGGTTGCAGGCATTGCTGCAAGCCGTCGTCTCGATCGGTTCGCAGCTCGACCTCGGCGCCGTGTTGCTCCGCATCACCGAGACAGCGGCTGAGCTGGCTGATGCGGAGTACGCCGCCCTCGGTGTGCTCGACCCGAGCGGTGACAGCAGGCTGTCGGAGTTCGTCACCGTCGGCATCGGCGATGAGCTGCGCGCGAAGATCGGCGACCTGCCGCACGGCCGGGGCGTGCTCGGTGTGCTGATCCGCGAGCCGCGAGCGATTCGGCTCGCCGACCTGGCCGAGCATCCGGCGTCGTACGGCTTCCCGGCCAACCACCCGCCGATGCACACGTTCCTCGGCGTGCCGATCACCGTGCGCGGCGAGGCGTTCGGCAACCTCTATCTGACCGAGAAGCACGGCGGTGGTGAGTTCACCGATGGCGACGAGCAGGTCGTCATCGCGCTGGCCTCGGCAGCCGGCCTGGCGATCCAGAACGCGCGGCTTTATGAGCAGGCGCAGCGACGCCAGCAGTGGCTCGAGGCGGCGAGCGGCATCCAGACGCGGATGCTCGGGGGTAGCGATCCGGCCGAGGTCTTTCCCGACCTGGTGGCTGCGGCGCGACAGCTGGCCGACGCCGACATCGCGATGCTCGCGCTGCCCGTCGGTGACGGGACGCTGCGCGTCGCGGCCGTCGACGGCGAAGGAGCAGAGAAGCTCCGCGACGGGATCATCGCCGAGGAGTCGCTCGCCGTTGCCGTGATGCGTGAAGGAACGCCTGCGTCGATCGCCGATGCGCAGACCGATCCGCGGATCTGGCCCGGCCTGCTGCATGCGGCCGGCGTCGGGCCGGCCCTTTACGTGCCGCTCGGCTCCGGCGCCGGCGAGGCATTGGGCACGCTCGTCGTCGGACGGGTCGGCGACAAGGCGCGGTTCGGCGTCGAGGTGCTGCGGCTCGTGGAGAGCTTCGCCGGCCAGGCGGCTATTTCGCTGCGGCTCGGTGCTGCAGCCGCCGACCGCGAACAGGTCGCCGTGCTCGGCGACCGCGACCGGATCGCGCGTGACCTGCACGACCTTGTCATCCAGCGGTTGTTCGCGACCGCGATGTCGCTCGAAGGTGCGCTGCGCGGGATGCCGCCGGAGACGGCGTCGCGGGTGCGAACGGCTGTCGACGACCTCGACGCGACGATCAAGGAGATCCGTACGTCGATCTTCGCGCTCCAGAACCCCGCGCCGGCGGCCGGCGAAGGCGTGCGGTCGGCGGTCCTGGCCGCCGCGCGAGCGGTGGCGACGACCCTCGGCTTCGACCCTTCGGTGACGTTCGAGGGTCCGGTCGACACCGTCGTGCCGGCGGCGGTGGGCGAGCAGATGCTGGCCGTCGTACGGGAGGCGTTGAGCAATGCCGCCCGCCACGCGGCGGCGACAACGGTGTCGGTGACGATCGCGGCGGACGTGTCAGCGGTGTCGCTCGTCGTGGCGGACGACGGTAAGGGGCTGCCCGCGGAGGGACGCCGCAGCGGGTTGGCGAACCTCGCGCGACGGGCTGCCGACCTCGGCGGGACGTTCACGGCGGAGCCGGGTCCCCGCGGCGGAACAGTCGTGAACTGGCGCGTTCCGCTGTCCGGCTGACGCTGAATGAGGTCGCTCCCCTCGGGGGTGTGTCGGCGCGGTTTCGTGGGGGAGCACATCGTGCACGGTGCGGAAACCGCTTGGACGCGGCGCGAATTGATCTAGTCCGGGCCATAGCGCCCGCGCAGCGACGGCCCGGCCGGCCCGCTGACCAGCCCGCAAATCGGGGCAACAGCCTCGTCCATACGGCCGACAGCCATCCCCCACGCCGTAACTAGACCAACGTGTCCCAAGTGATCATGACAGGGCTAGCACTTGATGACTATCTAATGATCGGCGAATGTGGTCGATAAGGAGTGCATGCCCGCCACCCGTCGCCGCCCGACGACCCACGCCGTCGTCGCCACCGACGGGCTCGGCCGTGTCCGCAGCTGGGACGCAGGCGCCATCGCGATGTTCGGCCGCCCGGCGGCGGACGTCGTCGGCCGCCGGATCGTCGAGGTCGTCGCCTCCGACGGCGCGACGGTCATCGCCAACCACGCGATGGCGACGACGCTGCGCGGCGAGAGCTGGTCCGGCGCCTTCGTCATCTCCCACTCGGGCGACACGACCGGCGCCCACGGCCACACCACTGCCTGCCAGGTCATTGCCGAACCGGTCATCGACGGCGAGGGCAACCTGCTCGCAGCCGTCTGGACCTTCGTCGACGTCCGCAGCGAGCGGCGCAACGACAACGCCCTTCGCCGGCTCGCCGCGCTGATCGACTCGACCGGCGATGCCGTCGTCAGCATGACGACCGACGGCGCCGTCACGAGCTGGAACCTCGGCGCCGAGAAGCTGTGGGGCCACACCGCCGCGCAGATCGTCGGCCAGCCGGTCACCGCACTCGCACCGCCGCAGCGTGCCGAAGAGATCGAGCACGTTCTCGACAGCATTCGTCGCGGCGTTCCGCGGATGAGCTACGACGCGATTGGGCTGTGTGCCGACGGCTCCCGCGTCGAGATTCGCATCACTGTCGTCCCGGTGTTCGGCGCAGAGGGCGAGCTGGTCGGTATGACCGCACTCGCTCGCGACATCACCGCGATCCGTCAGCTCGAGCGCACGCTGTCGCACCGCGACGCGCACGACGAGCTCACCGGCCTGTTCAACCGCCGCGCGGTGGAGCAGCGTCTCGAGGCTTCGCTCGCCGAGGCGAAGAACATTGCCGGCGAAGAGGTCGCGGTGTTGTTCGTCGACGTCGACCGGTTCGCCACCGTGAACGACGCGTGGGGTCACGCCGCTGGCGACGTACTGCTTGCAGAGATTGCGGAGCGGCTCCGTCGTGCTGTCCGCGGTGTCGACGTGATCGGTCGGTTCGGTGGCGATGAGTTCGTCATCGTCTGCGAGCGCATGACGCCGGAGATCGCCGAGAAGGTCGCGGCGCGGGTCCATCAGCTCGTCGCCGAGCCAGTACTGCTCAACGGCCAGCGCCTCACGTGCACCGTGAGTGTCGGTGTGACGCTGTCACCGTCGTACGACGCCGAGACGTTGCTTCGCGACGCGGCCGCGGCGGTTGCCGACGCGAAGGCGAAGGGTCGCAATTGCACGCGGGTGTACGACGCCGACCTCGCGCGTCGCGCGAAGACGCGGCTGGAGTTCGCGTCGCAGCTGCGTGAGGCGCTGACGAACGACAAGCTCGAGCTTCGCTACCAGCCGATGTTCGACGTCAGCACGGGCGCCGTCCTCGGTGTCGAGGCCCTGACCCGGTGGACGCACCCCGAGGAGGGCAACGTCGCGCCGTCGGAGTTCCTCCGGCTCGCGGAGGAGACCGGTCTGAT
>Ga0070681_10005446_pt1 | contig 12298 bp, 14 predicted proteins | sample KBSC83BmetaG_FD_65650 | JGI IMG/M metagenome (GOLD analysis project Ga0070681, IMG submission 65650) | Corn rhizosphere microbial communities from Kellogg Biological Station, Michigan, USA - KBS C8-3B metaG | ecosystem: Host-associated > Plants > Roots > Rhizosphere | place: USA: Michigan...
GTGACGCTTGACGCCGACCTGCAGAACCCGCCCGAGGAGATCGCGAAGCTGCTCGCGAAGATGGACGAAGGCCACGACTACGTGGGCTCGATCCGGCGCCTGCGCCAGGACGCGGCCTGGCGGCGCTGGGCCTCGAAGGCCATGAACCGCATGCGCGAGCGCATCACGCACATCCACATGACCGACCAGGGGTGCATGCTGCGCGCCTACGACCGGCCGATCGTGGAAGCGATCCGCGCCTCGCGCGAGGTGAGCACGTATATCCCCGCGCTCGCCTACTCGTTCGCCCACAATCCCGCCGAGGTCGAGGTGGAGCACGAGGAGCGCCACGCCGGGGCGTCCAAGTACTCGCTCTACAAGCTGGTCCGCCTCAACTTCGACCTGGTGACGGGCTTCTCGGTCCTGCCGCTGCAGCTCTTCTCGCTCTTCGGCATCTTCGTCTCGGTGGTGTCGCTCGGCGTGTACGTCGCGGTGATCGCCTACCGCATCTACGCGGGCCTGGGCGACGGGCTGTGGGTGATCTGGGACCGCGACATCCTGCAGTTCTTCCTCACCGGCGTGCTGCTCTTCGGCCTCGGCCTCATCGGCGAGTACGTGGGCCGCATCTACCAGCAGGTGCGCGAGCGGCCGCGCTACCTGATCCAGGCCATCCTCGAGAAGGCCGACTGATGGACTCCGGCTACGACGCCGTCGTCTTCGCCTACCACGACGTCGGCGTGCGCTGCCTGGGCGTGCTGCTCGCGCACGGCGTGAACGTGCGCCTGGTGGTCACGCACCGCGACGACCCGGGCGAGAACGTCTGGTTCGAGAGCGTCGAGCGCCTGGCGCGCGCGAACGACATCGAGGTCGCGGCACCCGACGATCCCAACGCGCCCGCCTTCCTCGCGCGCGTGCAGGAGATCTCGCCCGACTTCATCTTCTCGTTCTACTACCGGCGCATGCTCTCCCCGGCCCTGCTCGCGAGCGCCATGCGCGGGGCGTTCAACATGCACGGCTCGCTCCTGCCCAAGTTCCGCGGGCGCGCGCCGGTGAACTGGGCGATCCTCGAGGGCGAGGACACCACGGGAGCGACGCTGCACGAGATGACGCAGAAGCCCGACGCCGGCCGCATCGTCGACCAGATGGCGGTGCCGATCCTGCCCGACGACCGCGCGATCGACGTGTTCCGCAAGGTCACGTTCGCCGCCGAGATGGTGCTCGACCGGTCGCTGCCCGCGGTGCTGGACGGCATGGCGCCGATGCACGAGCAGGACCTCGCCGCGGGCAGCTACCGCCGCGGGCGCAGCGCCGAGGACGGGCGCATCGACTGGAGCCTCGCCGCGCGCCGGATCCACGACCTGGTGCGCGCCGTCGCCCCGCCCTACCCGGGGGCCTTCACCGAGCTGGGCGGCAAGCGCCTGCGCCTCATGCGCACCCACGTCGAGTCGGCCCCGCGCACGCCGGGACAGGCGACGCTGCGCTTCGACGGCAAGCACCTCATCGCGCGCTGCTCCGACGGCGGCGTGCTGCGCATCCTCGAATGCGACCTCGACGGCAAGCCGCTCGACGCGGCCACGTTCGCGGAGCTCTTCGGCCGCGAGCCGGTACCCCTTGGAGACACCCCTTGAAGAAGATCTGCATCCTCGGCGTGAACGGCTTCATCGGCCACCACCTCTCCAACCGCATCCTCGCCGCCACGGACTGGGAGGTCTACGGCATGGACATGGGCTCGGACCGCATCGCCGATCTCATGGGCAACGGGCGCTTCCACTTCTTCGAGGGCGACATCACGATCAACAAGGAGTGGATCGAATACCACATCCGCAAGTGCGACGTGATCCTGCCGCTGGTGGCGATCGCCACGCCCGCCACCTACGTGCGCGAGCCGCTGCGCGTGTTCGAGCTGGATTTCGAGGCCAACCTGCCGATCGTGAGGAGCTGCGTGAAATACCGCAAGCGCATCCTCTTCCCCTCGACCTCCGAGGTCTACGGCATGTGCCGCGACGACGCGTTCGATCCCTACGCCTCCGAGCTCGTGCTGGGCCCGATCGACAAGCAGCGCTGGATCTACTCGTGCTCGAAGCAGCTCATGGACCGCGTGATCTACGCCTACGGGTCCATGGACCAGCTCGACTTCACGCTGTTCCGGCCGTTCAACTGGATCGGCGCGGGGCTGGACTCCATCCACACGGCCAAGGAAGGCAGCTCGCGCGTGATCACGCAGTTCCTGGGGCACATCGTGCGCGGCGAGCCGATCCAGCTGGTCGACGGCGGGGCGCAGAAGCGCGCCTTCACCTACATCGACGACGGCATCGCGGCGTTGATGAAGATGATCGAGAACAAGGACGGGGTGGCGAGCGGGCGCATCTACAACGTCGGCAACCCGAAGAACAACTTTTCCGTGCGCGAGCTGGCCGAGATGATGCTGGCGCTCGCGAAGACGTATCCCGAGTACCGCAAGAACGCCGCCAAGGTGAAGCTCGTCGAGACCAGCGCGTCCAGGTACTACGGCAAGGGCTACCAGGACGTCCAGAACCGCGTGCCCAGGATCGACAACACCCGCAAGGACCTGGGCTGGGCGCCGAAGGTGGACATGAAGGCGGCGCTGCGGCACATTTTCGATGCGTACCGCGGGCAGCTCGAGGATGCCCGCGCGCTGGCGGGCTGAACCAAAGCCGGAACCACAGAGGACACAGAGAAGCACAGAGAAGCCAGAGAGACCCTTGATCACGACCCGGACGAGTGCTGGCACGAACACCAAGCAGAGTCTTTCTCTGCGCCCTCCGTGGACCTCTGTGTCCTCTGTGTTTCCGGCTTTGAAGGGGAGCGGAGCGTAAATGGACGAAAAGCCGGTGGTGGGCGTGGTGATGGGCTCCCAGAGCGACTGGGACGTCATGCAGCACGCCGCGCGCATCCTCAAGGATTTCGGCGTGCCGTTCGAGACGCGCGTGGTCTCGGCGCACCGCACGCCGGACGCGATGTTCGCGTACGCCGGGGAGGCGCGAGCCCGCGGGCTCGCCTGCATCATCGCGGGCGCCGGCGGCTCCGCGCACCTGCCGGGCATGATCGCCTCCAAGACCACGCTGCCGGTGCTGGGCGTGCCGGTGCCCTCGCGCCACCTCGCGGGCCAGGACTCGCTCTACTCGATCGTGCAGATGCCCAAGGGCATTCCGGTCGCCACGTTCGCCATCGGAGAAGCGGGCGCGGCCAACGCCGGCCTCTTCGCCGTGAGCCTGCTCGCCGCCTCGGACGCGGCGCTCGCCGGCAAGCTCGCCGACTACCGCGAGAAGCTGCGCGAGCAGGTGACCGCGATGCAGCTGCCCGACGTCTTGTGATCCTGCCGGGCGCGACCCTCGGCCTGCTGGGCGGCGGGCAGCTCGGCCGCATGTTCACCGTCGCGGCGCGCACGCTGGGCTACCGCGTCACCGTGCTCGATCCCGATCCGCTCTCGCCCGCCGCGGAGTTCGCCACCGGGCACCTCAACACGCCGTACACCGATCCGGTCTCCCTCGACGCGCTCGCCGCCACCTGCGCGGCGGTGACCACCGAGTTCGAGAACGCGCCCGCCGAGGCGCTGGAATCCATCGGACGGCGCACGGTGGTGCGCCCCTCGGGCTCGAGCGTCGCGGTGGCGCAGGACCGGCGGCGCGAGAAGGGCTTCTTCGCCGAGCGCGGCTTCCCGGTGGGCCCGTGGGCGATCGTCGAATCGGAGGCGGATTGCGACGCCGCGCTCGCCAAGGTGAAGCTCCCCGCGATCCTCAAGACCGCGCGCTTCGGCTACGACGGCAAGGGCCAGGCGGCGATCCGGGACCGCTCCGAGCTCGCCGCGGCCTTCCGCGCATGGAAGGGCGTGCCGTGCGTGCTCGAGGAGCGCCTGGCGCTCGAGCTGGAGGTTTCCGTGGTGCTCGCCCGCGGGGAGTCCGGTGCGCGCGCGATCTTCCCGCTCGCCGAGAACCGCCATACGCGCGGCATCCTCGACGTGAGCATCGCCCCGGCGCGCGTGCCGGCGGCGCTGGCGGCCGAGGCCGCGAGCCTCGCCGCGCGCCTCGCCGAAGCGCTCGACTACATGGGCGTGCTCGCGGTGGAGATGTTCGTGGTGGGCGGCAAGCTGCTGCTGAACGAGATCGCCCCGCGCCCGCACAACAGCGGCCACTACACGATCGATGCCTGCCGCACCTCGCAGTTCGAGCAGCAGGTGCGCGTGCTGTGCGGGCTGCCGCTGGGCGATCCGTCGCAGCACAGCGCCGCGGTGATGGTGAACCTGCTGGGCGACATCTGGCGCGGCGGCGAGCCGCGCTGGGAATCGGCGCTCGCGCACTCGGGGGCGCACCTGCACCTCTACGGCAAGCGCGAGCCGCGCCCCGGGCGCAAGATGGGGCACATCACGGTGTGCGAGCCGTCCGTCGAGCGCGCCCTCGAGGTGGCGCTCGCCATCCGCCGCGACCTGGGCATCGCCGAATCCGCGTGAGCCGGGGCGCGCGTCCAACGGACTCCAACGCCACGCAGAGGACTTCCATGAAACCATCCCGCGTCCCCGCCTTCGCCGCCGCCCTGCTGCTCATCGCCGCGGCCACGCCCGCCGCCGCCGTGCTGATCGGCTCCGGGCATTCCGTCACCGAGGAGCGCGCCGTCTCCGGCTTCCACGGCATCGGGCTCTCGGCGCCCGCCGACGTGGAGATCGTGCAGGGAGCGGCCGAGGGCGCCACGGTCACGGCCGACGACAACGTGATGTCCCAGGTGCAGACCGTGGTCGAGAACGGCATCCTCAAGATCCGCCTGCGCGGCGACGACAGCCTCACGCTGCACACCCAGATCCGCGTCGTGGTGCGCGCGAAGTCGGTCGACCACATCGCGGTGTCCGGCTCGGGCGACGTGCGCGCGAAGACCCTCGACACGCCGCGCCTCAAGGTCGCCATCGCCGGATCGGGCGACGTCACGCTGCCCGCGCTCACCACGGGAGCGCTCGCCGCGCACGTGAGCGGCAGCGGCAACCTCACCGCCGCCGGCCGCGCCGACGAGTTCGAGGCCCACATGGCCGGCTCCGGCGACATCAAGGCCGCGCACCTCGAGACGCAAAGCGCCGACATGCGCATCGCCGGCTCGAGCGACGTGGCGCTCTGGGTGAGGAAGACGCTCAAGGTGAGCGTGGCGGGCTCGGGCGACGTGCGCTACTACGGAGACCCCAGCGTGCGCACCAGCGTCGCGGGCTCGGGCGACATCAAGCGGCTGGGCGCCTCTCCCCCCTGATGCTGTCGTGGCTCAAGCGCCGCTCGCGGGCGGCCCCGGTCCCCATCGACGCCGCGCTCTGGCGGCGCGCCGCCCGCGACTGGCTCTTCATGCGCGGGCTGCCGGACGCGCAGGCCGAACGCCTGCGCGGGCTCTGCGAGCATTTCCTGGGCAGCAAGCGCTTTTCCGGCGCCCACGGGCTCGAGGTGAGCGAGGCGATGCGGGTCGAGATCGCCGCGCAGGCGTGCATCCTCGTGCTCGAGCTGGGCATCGAGTGGTACGACGGCTGGTCGGGCATCGTGGTCTATCCCAGCCAGTTCGTCCCCGAGCGCGAGGTGGAGGACGAGGACGGCGTGGTGCACCTCACGCGCGATCCCATGGCGGGCGAGGCGTGGCTGGGCGGCCCGGTGATCCTCTCGTATGAGGACGTGGCGCTCGCGGCGGACGCGGGCGCACGCGTGGCGGGCTACAACGTGGTGATCCACGAGTTCGCGCACAAGCTGGACATGCGCAACGGGGATCCCAACGGCTTCCCGCCCCTGCACGCGGGCATGGCCGCCAAGGACTGGAAGGCGGCCTTCAAGGACGCCTACGAGGATTTCTGCGCGAAGGTGGACGCCGCCGAGCGCCTGCCCGAGCGCCGCGCCCAGGCCGCGCTCGACAAGCTCGCCATCGATCCGTATGCCGCGGAGAGCGCCGGTGAGTTCTTCGCGGTCGCCTCCGAGGCCTTCTTCGAGACGCCCGAGCTGCTCCAGCCCGCGTACCCCGCGGTGTACGCGCAGCTGGCGCTCTTCTACCGCCAGGACCCGCGCGCGCGCCTGAAGGCTACTTGACGCCCTCGCCCGGGTCCTCGGGCATGTCGTCGCCGGAACCCTTGGCGCGGCTGCGTCCCTGGCGCTCGGCCTCGTCCATCTCCTTCTGCTCGGCCTCGGAGCGCGGCGCCGCGTCGCGCGCCTCGCGCTCGACGTCGTGCGACTTCAGGTGCTCCTTGAGGCCCCGGTCGTAGTCGCGCGTGGCCTTGTAGTTGCCTTCGCCGTACTGCTGGCCGGCCCCGCCGCCCGCGTCCTGCTGCTGTTGCGGCTTGTCCGTGGATTGCTGCTGCGGCGGCTGCTGCTCGCGCCGCTCGTCGGAGTCGGGCTTCATTTCTGGCTTCCCCCTTCGCTTCCGGGGGCGACGGACGAGTGCGAGTTGGGCTGCCCTTCGAGCGGCATCTTCTCGCTCTCGGTCTGCTTGCGAATGTCGCTCTGGGGGCCGTCGACCGGCGTGGTGCCGGCCGGATCTCCGCTGGGCGGGGCGGGCTGCACGCCGATTACCTGGGTCGAGGCTTCGGGCGTGGTGGCCGCGGTGCCGTGATGGGCCTCGCGGTCGCACGCGGCGATGCCGAAAAGGGATAGCGTCGCGCCGAGCGCCAGGGTCGCGCGAATCGTGGTTTGCATGGTCGTTCTCCATCCTGTCGCCGGCCTGGCGACGGTCTACGACCATGATGGGGCGTCCCCCGGGCGGGGGTTATCGGACAAACCCGGTGCGGCGCGTAGGAAGCGGCCTAGGGACGCCGCGCGGCGCCCGCGGGCGGGCGCGGGGAAATCAGAGGAACAGGACGGCGGGAAAGACGGCGATCGCGAGCACGATCAGCACCCACTCGCAATTCCAGCGTTTGAGGTGCCCGGTGTAGTGCAGGATGATCGCGGCGATCGCGAAGACGTAGAAAGCGGCGAGAAGCATTGTTATTTCTCTCCCCCTGGCGTGGCGGCTAGGATACCGCAAAGGGCCCGGCGAGCCTAGACGGCCTCTTCTCCGGTCTCCCCGGTGCGGATGCGCACCACCTGCCCCACGTCGACCACGAAGATCTTGCCGTCGCCGATCTTGCCGGTGCGGGCGGCCTTCACGATCGCCTCCATCGCCTTCTCGACGAGCGAGTCGGCGACCACGACCTCGACCTTCACCTTGGGCAGGAAGTCCACGACGTACTCCGCGCCGCGGTAGAGCTCGGTGTGCCCCTTCTGCCGCCCGAAGCCCTTCACCTCGGTGACGGTGAGGCCGGAGACGCCGATCTCCGAGAGCGCCTCGCGCACCTCGTCCAGCTTGAACGGCTTCACGATCGCTTCGATCTTCTTCATGGCGGACGAGCGCGGTTCCTCGCGGCGGAAACGCGATGGTAACACTTCCCGCCCGCGCGGCGTTCCGCGCCGATGCGAAGCGCGTATACGGCCGCTAGCGCGTCGGCCGGAAGCCCGAGGTGATCGGGTAGCGCCAGTCCTTGCCGAACGCCCGCGGGGTGATGCGGATGCCCGGCGGGGCCTGCCGGCGCTTGTATTCGTTCAGCTGGATCAGGCGCACCACCTGGCGCACCGCGCGCATGTCGTAGCCCATGCCGGCGATCTGCTCGGGCGACATGTCGCGCTCCATGTAGCGCTCGACCACGGCGTCCAGCACCTCGTAGGGCGGGAGCGTGTCCTGGTCCGTCTGGTTGGGCGCCAGCTCCGCCGAGGGCGGGCGGTCGATCACGCGCTGCGGGATCACGCGGCCCTTGGAGTTGCGCCAGTTGGAGAGCCGGTAGACCAGCGTCTTCACGATGTCCTTGATCACCGCGAAGCCGCCCGCCATGTCGCCGTAGAGCGTCGCGTAGCCGGTGGCCATCTCGCTCTTGTTGCCGGTGGTGACCACGATCGAGCCCAGCTTGTTCGACAGCGCCATCAGCAGCGTGCCGCGGATGCGCGACTGCAGGTTTTCCTCGGTCTTGTCCGCCGCGCGCCCGGCGAACGACGGGGCGAGCTCGGCGAGGAAGGTCTCGAAGGCCGGCTTGATCGCGATCTCGGTGTACTCCACGCCGTGGATCTTCGCCATCTCGCGGGCGTCCTCGATGCTCATGGACGCGGTGTAGTCGGACGGCATCATCACGGCATGCACGCGGTCCGCGCCCAGCGCGTCCACGCAGATCGCGAGCACCAGCGCCGAGTCGATGCCGCCCGACAGGCCCAGCAGCACGCCGGGGAACCCGTTCTTGTCGACATAGTCGCGCACGCCCGTCATGAGCGCGCGGTAGATGGTCTCCTCCTCGGTGAGGGGAGGGGCGATCGGCCCGTTCACCGCCTTGCCCTCGAGCTCGACGATGTCCACCGCCTCGAGGAAGGTCTCGGCCTGGTAGGTGAGCATGCCCTCGCCGTCCAGCGCGAACGAGGCGCCGTCGAACACCAGCTCGTCCTGGCCGCCGCACCAGTGCACGTAGAGCACCGGGAGCTGCGTCTCCTTCACGCGCGCGCCCATGATCGAGTAGCGCTCGGCCAGCTTCGCGCGGTTGAAGGGCGAGGCGTTGATGCTGATCAGGACCTCGGCGCCGGCCGCCTTGGCCTTCGCCGCCGGCTCCGGGAACCACAGGTCCTCGCAGATGGTGAGGCCGAACTTGCGCCCCTTCACCTCGAAGACGCAGGGGCGGTTGCCGACCTCGAAGTAGCGCTTCTCGTCGAACACGCTGTAGTTGGGCAGCTTCTGCTTGAAGTACACCGCCTCGATGCGCCCGCCGCGCAGCAGCGCCGCGGCGTTGTAGCGGGTGCGCCCCTCGCGGTGGGGGTAGCCCACCACCACCGCGACGTCCAGGCAATAGGGCGCCAGCTTCATCAGCTCGGCGTGGCACTGGTCGCAGAAGTCGTCGCGCAGCAGCAGGTCCTCGGCCGGGTAGCCGGCGAGGGCCAGCTCCGGGGTGACCACGAGGTCGGCGCCGGCGTCGCGGGCCGCCTCGATCGCGTGCCGGATGCGCTCCGCATTGCCCGCGAAATCGCCCACGGTCGTGTTGATCTGGGCGACGGCGATCTTCATGCGGGGCGAAAGGGGCCGCGGAGCGGCTAGAATCGATCGAAGGCCTGATTATACGTGGCACGCAACCTTCGCATCCTCGACTCCCTGGAAGGCGTCGACGCGGCCGACTGGGACGCGCTCGCGCGCGGCAACCCCACGCTCGCGCACGCCTTCCTGGACAGCCTCCACCGCACCGGCTGCGCCGCGGCGGGGAGCGGCTGGGCGCCCTGCTTTCCCACGCTCTGGGAGGGCGAGCAGCTGGTGGGCGCCGCCCCCCTGTACCTCAAGTCCCACTCGTTCGGCGAGTACGTGTTCGACTGGGGCTGGGCCGAGGCCTACGAGCGCCACGGGATCGCCTACTACCCCAAGCTCCTCTGCGCGGTGCCGTTCACGCCCGCCACCGGCACGCGCCTGCTCGCCGCCGACGCGAAGGCGCGCGAGCGGCTCGCCCGGGCCCTCACCGAGCTCGCCCGCACTTCCGATGTCTCCTCGCTGCACGTGCTCTTCCCGGCCCACGAGGATGCGGCGGTGCTGCGCGGCCTGGGCCTGCTCGAGCGCACCGCCGTGCAATTCCACTGGCGCAACGAGGGCTACGGATCGTTCGAGGCGTTCCTGGCCCAGCTCTCCCACGACAAGCGCAAGAAGATCCGCCAGGAGCGCCGCCGCGTGGCCGAGGCGGGCGTGAGCCTGCGGCGCGTCACGGGACGCGAGGCGACCGGCGCCGACTGGGACTTCTTCACCGCGTGCTACCGGCGCACCTACCGCGAGCACCACTCCACGCCGTACCTCTCGCGCGCGTTCTTCGGCATGCTCGCCGAGCGCATGCCCGAGGCCCTCCTCCTCGTGATCGCCGAGTGCCGCGGCCGGCCCATCGCCGCCGCCCTCGACCTCTTCGGCGCCGGGGTGCTCTACGGGCGCTACTGGGGCAGCGTCGAGCACGTGCCGGGCCTGCACTTCGAGGCGTGCTACTACCAGGCGATGGAGTTCTGCATCGAGCGCGGCTTGACGCTCTTCGAGGGCGGCGCCCAGGGCGAGCACAAGCACGCGCGCGGCTTCCTGCCCGAAACCACGCGCTCGTTCCACTGGCTCGCCCACCCCGCCTTCAACCGCGCGGTCGACGAGTTCCTCGAGCGCGAGGGCGCCGGGATCGCGGCCTACGTCGACGAGCTGAACGAGCGCACGCCGTTCCGGAAATGACCGGAGAATCGGGGGTCGGAGTCGATCATTCGCGGCCGTGAATCGCCGCATGCGTGAATGATCGACTCCGACCCCGTCATTTCCAGGCGGCGAGGAATTCCTTCCAGTGCGCTCCGGGCTGGGCGGCGATGAAGTCGCGCAGCAGCTCGATCTCGCGTGCGTAGGCCTCGGGCGTGAGCAGCCCCCGGATCAGCTGGAAGCGCTGGAAGAGCGCGTAGGTATTGGCGACGTCGGTCTCGCAGTAGTTGCGGATCGCCTCGATCTCGCCGCGCTTCCACGCCGGGTACACCTGCGAGCCGTCCATGCCGAGCTTGCCGGGCAGGCCGCAGAGCTGCGCCACCTCGGTGAGCGGCGCCCACGCGCGGTTCACGTAGCCCGCGAGCAGGTCCATGAGGTCGATGTGGCGCGTGTGGAAGCGGCCGAGGTAGTTGTTGTAGCGGAACTCGCGGTCGCCGTCGCCCAGGTCCCAGTAGCAGCAGCCGGCCACGCCATGGACCAGCGCCCGGTAGTGCAGCACCGGCAGGTCGAAGGAGCCGCCGTTCCAGGACACGAGCTGCGGGGTGTACTTCTCGATGCCGTCGAAGAAGCGCTGGACGATCTCGCGCTCGCCATCCTGGGGTCCGCCCAGCGACCAGATGCGCAGGCTGTCGCGCTCGCGCAGCGCGCACGACACGGCCACCACTTTCTGCAGGTGCGTCGGGAGGAAATCGCTGCCCGTGGCCTGGCGGCGGCGCTGCATGGCGAGCTCGACCACGGCGTCCTCGCTCACCGCGTCGTCCAGCTCCCACACCTTGCGCAGCCCCGCCGCGTCGGGGACGGTCTCGATGTCGAAGACCAGGATCGGCGTCATGCGGCCTTCAGGCGGGGAAGACGCCGGTCGAGAGGTAGCGGTCGCCGCGGTCGCACACGATGTGCACGATGACGGCGTCGCGCGCCTCGCCGGCCACCTTCACTGCCGCCGCGAGCCCGCCGCCCGACGAGATCCCCGCGAAGATGCCCTCCTCGCGCGCGAGGCGCCGCGCCATCTCCTCGCTCTCGTCCTGCGTCACCTCGATCACGCGGTCGATGCGCGTGCGCTCGAAGATCTTCGGCAGGTAGGCCTCGGGCCACTTGCGGATGCCGGGCACGGAGGCACCCGGCGCGGGCTGCACGCCGATCACCTGGATCGCGGGATTGCGCTCCTTCAGGAAGCGCGAGCAGCCCATGATGGTGCCGGTGGTGCCCATGGTCGCGACGAAGTGCGTGACGCGCCCGTCGGTGTCGCGCCAGATCTCGGGGCCGGTGCCCATGTAGTGGGCGAGCGGATTGTCCGGGTTGGCGAACTGGTCGAGGATCACGCCCTCGCCCGCGTCGCGCATGCGCTCGGCCGTGTCGCGCGCGAGCTCCATGCCGCCCTTCTCGGGCGTGAGGACGAACTGCGCGCCGTACGCGGCCATGGTCTGGCGGCGCTCGAGCGAGAGGTGCTCGGGCATCACGAGGATCATGCGGTAGCCGCGCATCGCCGCCACCATCGCGAGCGCGATGCCGGTGTTGCCGCTGGTGGCCTCGATCAGCGTGGCGCCCGGCTTGATGGCGCCGCGCCGCTCCGCGCCCATGACCATCGAGAGCGCCGGCCGGTCCTTGACGCTCCCCGCGGGATTGTTGCCTTCCAGCTTGGCGAGCAGCACGTTGCCCGTCTCGCGCCCGATGCGCTGCAGGCGCACGAGCGGCGTCTCGCCGACGAAGTGGTCGAGGCCGGACGCGGTCATCGCTCGGCTCCGAGCCGCGCGGCGACGTAGTTGCCCACGCCTTCTTCCACGGTGAGGAAGGGCGCGGTGTAGCCCGCCTTGCGCAGCGCCGACACGTCCGCCTGCGTGAAGCTCTGGTACTTGCCCACGAGCTGCGGCGGGAACGGGATGTACTCGATCGCGCCGGCCGCGTGGAGCTCGGCGAGCGCGAGGGCCTTCTCGCCGCGCGCCGTGCGCACCGCGTTGACGGTGGCGCGCGCCACCGCATTGAACGTCTCGCCGCGCCCCGTGCCGACGTTGAACACGCCCGAGAGCGCCGGATGATCGAGGAAATGCAGGTTCACCTTCACCACGTCCTCCACCGACACGAAATCGCG
>Ga0070681_10005448_pt1 | contig 12298 bp, 7 predicted proteins | sample KBSC83BmetaG_FD_65650 | JGI IMG/M metagenome (GOLD analysis project Ga0070681, IMG submission 65650) | Corn rhizosphere microbial communities from Kellogg Biological Station, Michigan, USA - KBS C8-3B metaG | ecosystem: Host-associated > Plants > Roots > Rhizosphere | place: USA: Michigan...
GAAGCCGTTGACGGCTCCGTTGCCGGTTAAGTACCCGCTAGGTAATTGAAAAATAAACCCCGGGTGGAGAATACCGGGGTTTATTCTAGGAATATATTATGGGTTTTAAGAAATACTGTACGATGAAAGATTTAATGGGTAACTCCCAATTTGTGTCTAAACAACTGACACCAGTAGAGGCTTTTAACATACCCCAGCCTCCTGTAAAACAAGAAGTGGAAAACACCATGTCTGAGAATACGAATACTGAACGGTCTTACCTCACTCGTCGTATGGATGCAGCCTTGTACGAGAAGAACCGTAAACTGGCAACGCAGTTCCATATCGGAGAAAGAACTGGTCCTAAGACTTACCGTGAACTGATCGACTGGATCAAGAAGGGTAATTACGAACTAGATGAGAAGCGTACTAAGAAGATTGATGCTTACGTTGATAACAACGAATGGTATGGTGACTTCTTGGATGGTATCATCTGGACTGGTCGCGGGTTCATCGAAGATTACGAAAACTATTCCTTGGCTAGCCAAGACGCGAAGAAGATGTATCAAGATGCACTAGATATCATCATGACATCTGATGCAACCGAGGGTCTGAAGGCTCTAAAGGAATTCCAGAATTGGACTTACAAGTCCAAGAAGTAATTAGCCGGCATCTCCTCCCCGGCGATACTTGGCAATAGTGGTCACTAGCCAAGTAAACTAGCCCCCTAGGGTTCGTCCTTAGGGGGCTTTTTTTATGTCTATACGATTTTACAACTACTTAAAAGTATTGGTAAAACCTGTCACTACATATGGTTTTACTGCATATCTTCGGTCAGTAACATCGGTGATGGACCTTCAACTGGAGTAGGAAGATTGGCCGGGTCTATTTGGTGACTATTCTTAGCGATGTCATAAGCTTCTTCACGTGAGACAAATCTACCTTTTGATGTAGTAAATCCATCTTTGATCTTATTGAAAGTTATGTCATGACCGTGTTCTTTCAAGATTTGATCTAAAGCATCTCCGTGATTAATACCTTCATAGAGTTGATTACCAAACTTAAGTGCTGCACTGGCTATAGACTCAGTTTCAGTCTTTAATCCTCCACCGGAGACAGCCATACCCATTTTAATAGCTTTATCCATATCATCGGAAGTTATATCTCCATATTTAGAATGATACAAGACATCTGGCTGGTGCTCTATCTTGATATCATCTATTCCTAAGTCTTTTGCCATACCGGACTTATCTGGTTCAGGATTAGGTCTAGGGTGTAGAAAATTAGCAATAGGAGAACCTATGGTAGCAGCTAAGCCGCCTGCTACTCCTTTGACAATACCTTCATTACGTCTGTCTTCTATGTCAGAAGCTTGAAAGACGTTAGCCTGAGGTGGAGGACTAGGGATAGAGTTGTTGTCTTGACTGTCTAGATCAGGAGTAGTTTCTGGAATAATGATGTTATTATCTTCAGAAGAGAACTGCTTCTGAAACTCCATCTCATTAGGAAAGTAAGCTCCTAGAGAAGTCCCGATAGGCATTACTTATAACCTTTATGTGGAGGCTGTCTAACACGATTCTTATGTCTAGATACGACTACAGCCTTAACTCCCTTAAGCGTTCCTGTAGGATGGTATCCAACATGATCAAGTTCTTTCTTGTCTCCTTTACGGACCTTCCCTGCCTTCATAGCTTTTGCTCTGGCACGGTTTCTATTCTCACGTCTCTTGACTTGACGTGGACTATCCTCCCATTTATTTTCTTTGACGTAGTTTCTCACTTCTTTTCCTTAGAAGGATAGGCGGAAGCAATGGCTCTAAAGATACGTTGAGACGTCTCATCGCGAGGCCATGCTTGTTGCAAGGTTTGTAGTAAATACGAATCTATACCCGTGTCATCAGCTCCTTCCTGTCTTGCAATATTAGTCAAGCCCTTGAGATATATGTTGGCATTCCTAATCTGATCTTGAGAGCCCTGATCCATCTGAATAGGTTTACCTTTTAGATCAGTCAAACCGATTTCATGGGTCTTAGTATTCCAGGTAAAGTGATGGTTAGTAAGAGAGTCTTGAGATATATCTAAAGGTGAACCGGGGAAGAGTTTACTTCCGATATCAAGAATAGACGGTTTCTGTTTATTATTCTCTTCCATTTTGGCATTGTTAGCCCATGTAGCAGCTAATCCAGTTAGACTGGCAGCAGCTTCTTTAGTAGCCCATGCTTTGTAATTATCCCATGGAGTTTCATTACCGTCTTGACGACGTTTATATAAACTCTTAGTAATGTCAGGGGATGTCAGGTCTTGAAATGCACCTGATCTGCCCTTGACTGTAACTCTACGGGTGGGATCATAGTAACTCTCAGCAAAATTCTTCAACACTCCTTCGTTATTAGGATCATAGAAGAATGTAGCAGCATTATCAACAACTTGTGGGTTCTTCTCAGTCAATGCCTTATGAAGTTCAAGAACACTCTTGATGGCAGCAGCTTGACTGACATCAGGAGCGCTAGTTACAGCGGCTGCACGCTTTTGTTCATCTAAAGCCTGACGGAAAGTATAAGCTGAAACACCATTGCCTTTATCGACTGTACCACCAGTTTGGGCGATAGCTTGCTGACTTTGCGAAGTAGCAAACTTTGCAAGTGCATCTCCTTGACCACCACCAATGACTTTAGCAGCTACTTCAGGAGATAGTTGAGATACTCCCAGTCTACTCAATGCAGCCATGGTTCCAACAGCTTGTTTAATACTAGGATCAGCAAGCATCTTAGAGGTTACGTTAGTGACTCTATCTACTGCTGCATTCTGTGCAGCATGGACTAAACCGATGTCACCATTACTGAGATCAGTTAACTGTCTTTTGTAAAGACCATCTATGTTAGACTGAACGATTTCATTAATACGTTGAGGACCTAGAACATCTGCAACAGACTGACCATCACTGGTCTTAGTTCCTACAAGCATCATACGTAACTGTTGAGCACTTTGTGCAGCTTGTGCTTGTAGTTGCATACCAAGATTGCGTACAGCATTAGGATCAATATTCTCAGGATGAAGTTGAAGGTCTCTTATCTTATTGCTGACCTCATATGAAGAACCTATAGTAGGATCATTAGGATCACCACTACCTCTCATAAGGTCTCTGGAATAGAAGTTAGCAATAGCGGCGTGTCCTGCTGCTGAATTAGCTGCATCTTCTGCACGCTGCTTAAGATCAGCTGTAGTCTTACTAGCTAGTTCGAAGTTAGCGAGTTTTTGTTTAACTCCTTCTACTTGAGAATTATAAGATGCTAGTACGTGCTGGACTTTAGAGATATTACCAGTCTGATGAAATTCATCTAGTAGATTATTAGCTCCAGGCATCCCAGAGTTTACAATCTGTCTTTCCCAGTAATTACTTTGAGCTTGGGCATTAGTGCGAAGCTCATTCAGCTGTGCAATTTTATCTTGCACAAGCTTATTGGCTACGTTATAACCCATAATAGAACTACCAGTCTGATCGATATAGTCTCTATAGCCTGGGTAACGACTCCTGAGGTCTTTGAGAATAACACTGGCGTTGGTATCTAGATCAGTAGTTCTGACCTTACCTGAATACTGTTTAGCATTCTGGATAGTCTGTAGCTTCTGTAATCCAGTAGTGACATCCTGAGGCACAGGCTGTCCTTTATCTGGCATCAAGTCTTGGTCAGTAGCTGCCGCATTAGCATCAAGAGGATTAGGTTTATTACCTAATGCAGTATCTAAAGTCCTAGAGAAGTCATCCCGTTCTTGATTAAGACGAGTATACTCTTCATCTTTAATAGACTGCTTAACAGCAGTATCAGCTAATGCTGCACCACCTTCTATGGCATTACCTATAGTCTCCAACGTCTTACCAGTACTAGTATCAGCTATAGGACGTTCAGGTTGTCCTGACCTCGCCCAGAACCAGTAGTTAGGGTCTTGAGATTGGAACTGTGGGTTGAATGTAGCCATTACTGATTTTGCCTGTATGTTTCTTGGTATGCTTGAGAAGCCGCTGGTTGACGATATGTCGGAACCTTCTTGAGATAGTAGCTGTCGTTAGTACGCTTAAGACTTTCTTTATTAAGTGTAGCGTCTCTAGCGAAAATACCTGAAGCAACATCCCATGGAACGCCTCTTGACTTCAATGCAAAGATAGCATTCTGATTATAAATATCAGCATTAGTTGTATCATTGACATCAGCAGCCTGCTCAGCCAATCGTCTATAGTATTGGTATTCTTTTTCAGCGGTAGAGTACATTTCTTTCTCTTCCTGCTGAGTCATGTGTTTAAGATACTGGTCGTCTATCTTGACATCATTAGTACCGAGTATTGTCCTAAAGACGGCATCGACATCTCCAATATTCTGAATGTTCTGACCATGACGATCTATCCATTTACCGAATTCTAATGCGTATACAAGTCTTTCAGCATATCTCATTGAGTTGATATTACGCAGTCCTTGCTTCCAGCTATCGAAAGTCAAACGGAATGGATTGTCGTTGTTATCTGTAAATGCAGAATACATTGCATTAGTGAATGGAGTAAATCCAGCTAATGTATTAGCCATTGTAGAACCTGATGCACCTAGAATAATCTTCCAGAATGTGTTGCTTGGTTCAAACAGATCACGCATGACTTGATAGCCATTGGCACCATAACGGTTATTGTAGTTATAGAATGTACCTTTGCTTTCATCCAACGCACCAGTGCGGTACCATCCTGAGAGATAAGCTCCTGCCATGGCTAGAGGACCTTCCATCAATAGTGTTGACTTCCAGTCTTGCCCGGGAACGTATCCGTTCTCTAACGCTTTCTTCCGTAGAATATCCCCTGTAGGCAGCAGGGAGAGCCCTGTAGCGCCTGCGGGGCCAAAGGCGAGGGAATACATTAGTATCATTTGAGCGCGCTGGCGGGCTCGTAATTGCCATGTATTGTCCTTTCCAAAGACATCTCCGATACGCTTAGAGAAGAACATCTGACCTACGTTTTCAATATACTTGAAGAACTGTAACGTCATTGAGGTGACACCAGTGTTAAGTGCTGTCTTACTGTCTCTACCCATGTTCATGTACATATCGTTAGCACGACGTAGGACTTTACCAGTATTGACATCATTCATAACAGCGTTAGGAAACGCTCGTTTGAATTCATGATAAGCTGCAAACCATGCGCCTAGCCTGACATTAGTTTCAGCCATATCGAAGAAGATAGTTCCTTTACGAAGAAGACGTTTTCCTTCACTTACCATAAAGTTCTGCTTGTGTTCTCCAACATCTATAGAGAGTGTGTTACCAATCTTATGAAAACCTGTTGACATCAAAGCTTCACGAGCTTCTTGCCATTCACCGGGTCTCCAACCAAATGTACCAGCCAACTGATCTAGATGAGAAAGTATACTGGGATGAGCATTGACTTCAGACCAAATATGCATCCATGACCCAAACATAGCTGCTGGAGCATGGGTAGGTGACAATGCAAAGACATTGATCCAACCCATATTCTGGGCAGCAAGCTGCATCCAATTAAACAATCCAAGGTTCTCGTGGAATGCCATACTACGGACGAAATTAACTGGAGAATGAATTCTATCAAGCATCCATGTCGGTGTAATTAGTAAAGCTTTCTTGACTTTACTATCAGTCTCGAACATCTGGTCTGCCAGTTCCTGTTTAAGTCCATGCAGAAGTGTGTCTATTTTAGAGGGCATACCGATGAATTTATTGATTTTATATCGGTTGCTTTCTGCGATCTGGCCTTGAAGGGTACCACGAGAACCACGGGTGAGATCGCCATTCCTGAAATACCAGAACGGAGAAGCTCTCATACGTTTGATATCATCTTCATTCAGAATAGATTTATTCTCTTGGAGCCAGTGTTCTACAGCACTGATCTTATAGTCATCCATGTAACTAGAATTGACTATACGATTCAATGCACGAGTCATTGTAACAACCGGATCAGTCAACTCAGCTGGTTCAAACTTATACGTCGGATTAGATACCGAACCTTGTCTAATGGGTTCAAATAAATCACGACTGTCTCTTGCACCGGTGAACTCGACTTGGAAGTTACGATCTGGACTACCTTCTCTAGTAGCGTCTACGAAATTCCTGCCTTTAAACTTCTGACCAAATCCTTTATCATGTTCAAGAATAGTAAATCCTCTGGGAACTACTCTAAAGTCTTCATCGAGATTATATGTAGCAGGTTCGATCAGTCCAGTTTGTCTATTCTTTCTAGGATAAAAGTTCTTAACGAAGTCCTTCCATTCCTGATCTGAATAAGACATATGAACAGCTTTAGCCTCAGCTACTCGCTTGTCCTTTAGGAGTTGTCTAATTTCATTTAGTTTTCCTGCAATGAATTCACCGTCTTTATTCGAATGTATGGGGGCAAACGTAGCATCTCCGTCATAGTTAAGAGTTTCCTTCCCACCGAATACTTGGCGTCTAACTATGGGTTGTTTTATGTACCTTTCGTAGGCATAGTCCCAGTGACCACCGCCGCGATACTCAATCTGACGGTAACTGATTGGAGAAGACTCTACTGAATTAGAATAAACGTACTGAACACGAAGAGGATTGCCATTGTCATCTTTAAGATTTAATGGGTATTTATCAGGAGAATATAATTTAATACCTCTGTACTTCCCTGCATTGACGTCTGCCTTAAATAGCTTTTTATATTCAGGGTTCTTGTTGTTGTAATAGGAAATGTCCCCACTCTTGTCGTGAATAGCAACAACAGTATTACCTTCAGGGACACTGCCTTTAACCATCGCCCCTTCAAATGGTTGACCTTTGACTTTACCATCCTCTGTGATGTTAGTCAGGACATGACTCATCACACCTTGTCTGGCTTTGTTTCGGTAGAGAGCAAGACTACGGTAAATAAGGTCTTTATTCCATAGACGCCTGAATGCTAGATAAGCCTGTTGCTCAGGAAACGAAGCTTCACGTCCTAAATATCTCTGCCATGCATCCTGTATCTCAGCAGGAGTCTCAAAGAAGTAACCCGGTAGTTTAGTCACAGGATCAGGAAGTTTCTGGCTAACCTTAAGCATACGGACAAAGTCATTCCAGACCTTGGCATTCCTACCAGTTAGGTTCCCTAGATAAGACAGCGACTTACGTTTGGCGTAGTTACCTTCATCTAGAATACCGTGATACAGATTCTCTACATACTGCATATCTCCTTTAATACTTTCTAAATATCTGTTCTGAAGATACGCAGCTTTAGCTCTATTCTCAGCTTCTGCTTGGGATAAAGTATCCTGAGGTAGTCTGAAATAGCCAAATATACCATTAGTGATTCTACCTTCTTTACGAGTAGAAGCAGATGTAGTTCTAGAGCCTATTAGATTATCTCTAACTAAGTCTTGAGTTTCATCGAGAGGAATAGTCCACTTGATTACATAACCCATACCTTTGTTATCGACGTACATATCCGGCGTAGTCTTTTCGAACTTACCGTCCTTGAGATTAAACGGAAGATATGTCGGGTCAGGCTTAAGACTGGGTATGACTTCAGCTTCAGTTCCATCAGGATGGCCTAGAAAGAAACGATGCCCTTCGTCATTTGACTTGATGATAAAGTTAGGGTTAGGTCTCCATTCTTCAGTATCAGGAGTTGGGAAATGTCTTTCTAAAACAGCAGTCTTAGGAAGATAGACAATATCAGGGTCTTGACCAACTATATACGGATGACCATAGCCATTACGTTCAGCATGGTTGATAGCAAGTTGGGAATTGCTGAAGTTATTACCATCATAATTAAGAATATTGACTACATGGTGTTCTGTATTGGATACAGGATCATGGATGATTTCTACATCACCGATAGTATTTTCTTTACCACGGAAGTATTCTGAAATCTTATCAGCTATATCTCTAAAGCCATTCTCAGCCAGTTCGGGTAGACGGACTATCCGACTAGTCTTGACTAAATTCTCTACATCTTGTGCTTCAGATGCTTCACCAGCATCAAGGATACGTGTGTGTTGTTCACGACTGAGATTACCTGGAGCATTTCTGATAGCATCCATATTAGAACGATGCATACTCAAAAGAGTATCTACAGCTTCTTTCTCTGGGTCAGGATTAGTAAAAGATACAATGGATTTTTGGACAGCAGCTTCGGTGATATCACCCTGAGCTTCTGCGACATTGGCTTTACTGGGTGAAGCGGGAGATTGTCTTAAAACATCTTCAAGATTAGCTCTAGCTGATTGTAAAGCCTCACTCTCAGCAGCAGGTCCTAGATTGGCTAGAGAAGACCTACCAGCCCCTTCAAGTGCAGCTTTAAGTCCTTTAGCTGCTCCCAATGCACCAGCTACGTTAAGACCGGACATGACATTACGAAGCATGACTTCGTCGTTAGACATACCTACCATTGACATCGCCCATTGCTGAGCTAGTGTTGGGTCTTGTTCTTTGAGACGATTAAATGCTTTATCGAAGAGGTCTTTACCTTGCTGTAACGAAGGTTGAGTTAATAGCTCCAGTCCTTGATCTCTGAGATTACTGCCTTCAAATATACCTGACAATGCAGAGGTATCCGGCGTATTCCCTCGCATGAGGTATTCTTCACGGATGCCTCCATAGAGACCTAGAGTCAACCAATTCAATGCTGAAGAGTAAGGAGCGGTCTTAGAACCTACATCAATTTCTCCACCCGGTGTGAGTGGGGTATCAATGAATGGAACTCTGAAATAAGGATCAGCATCTACGTCAGGCTGAATGTTCTGAGCTTGAGTAAGGATATATTCCCTCAAAGCTAGAACATCATTGGCTTTACCCATAGAAGCAGACATCTGATCTGGATGTTGCTGCAATGCACCTACGTATGATGTATTATCCATACGTTGAGCTAAATCAGATGCACTTGTGATGTATTGATCTGCGTAAGCCTTTTCAATCACTGTATCAGGATTGGTTGGAGGCTTATTGATAATTCTATCTACATCTTCAGGTGAGACATGCTCTTGCTTAGACAGTTCAGCAAGCTGGTCTGGAACACTAGCTTGTTTCTTATAGTCTATAGTAGCAGCAGCTTTATCTCTGTACGTAGGTTCCTGACCCTGTATGAATTGATTATAGACATCATCATAGCCTTGGCCAGTTACACCATACAATCCCATCTCAGCTTTAGCTGCGCGATTCTGCAATACCTTATCGTCTAGAGGAACTTGAGTATCCCCTAGATATATCTGAGGTTGTTGTGATGGTTGGTCTAGAGTTAACCCGTCCAACTCGTAAATCCTTTAGTCATATTACCGAAGAGATTACCCATTCCTTTGCCACCACCCATGAGGTTGCCAATCATTGGACCAGATTTCATCAAAGCACCCCCAAGGCTTGCAATACCTTGATCAGTAGCTTCAGTGCTCTGATATTGGCTTTGAAGTTGAGCAAACTGTCCACGAAGACCTGTAAGACTATTAGTAAGACCGAACATACTCTCACCAAGCTGGAGTTCATTACGAACCCCTTGAACACCGAAAGCTCCTTCGTTAGTTACTTCGGCTAATCCACCAGCCGTGCCTGAGCCGTATTGAGCACCTTGATTGACAGCAGCATTAAGTCCTTGCGCCCTAGCCCGTTGAGTATTTCTAAGAACTTCTAATTGATTACGTCTGGCTGACATTTCCATAGCCTGCTGTCGGACAGCATTCTGCTGAAGTTCATTCTGAGTTATCTGTTGAGAAAGAGCAGCAGATTGTTGTGCATATTGTTTACTAGCAGATGCTCCAGAGAAACCTCCAAAAAGAGATGTTCCTAAACCTACTATACCAAGAGTTAAACTAATTGGGTCCATCACACACCTGCGTTGACAGTCTCAAAGATAGACCAACCAATGATATCAAAAGGCTGACCATCGACTGAATTAAACATTAATTGAAGCACTATCCCATTCCCACGCAACCTAATACGTCTAAAAATCATACCGGAATTAGAATCATTGAGTTCTATAAATTGGGGTTGAGACCATTTATTACTATCAAAATCTATTCCATAATCCCATGCAGATTGCACAGTATAAGCAGAATAGCCACTATTACGGGAATAGACATAAATATAGGGAATTTGAAATCTCTTCAATCCCTGGCCATGGAGTTTATATCCTGTAGTAAATGTACTGGTATAATTAATACTACTCCAATCTACGTAATTACTATCGTGCTCATCAGCTAATGATAAATTACTTCCAGTAGTACAGATATATTTAATAACTGGAATAGGAGTTGCAGAACCTATTGACGGGAAATTAATGTATATGATACCATTGATACTACTATTGATATTATCAATAGAATAGGGATAAAATGCTTTGTTATAAGTATTATAGTTGAGAATACCATCATAGGCATACCTATCTGTAACTGAAGTTTCTTGAGTAGTTTTATATACCCATTGCACTACATATGTAATAGGATTATAGGCAGCTTTTGCGTATTTCTTACTAACAAGAGGTATCTGGTTATAAAATGAAAGTATAGTCCCAACTGTTAATGGAACAACCGTGAGGCTTCCACCTTGAGCTGGAATGACTTGATATATTCCTTCTTCATTCCAGAAATAAGGAAGACCAAGAACATCTACAAAAGACTTTTGACTAAGGACTTTTACAGAAGATATTTTAGTAACAGTATAGTCATTAGCTGCAAATCCAATTCCTTGACTACCTGTAATAAACCATACACCATTGTTAGCAAATACAAGTAATCCATTAGCGATGGGAAATAATTTATGAATGGTTCCACTCCCTACGATAGTTATTACACCACCGTCTGTAGGAAGTAACCCATTCAGGTTTTGAGATGTAGGGTCGTTTACTTGATAGCAACTTCCAAAATCACTGACACCAGATACTACTTGTGAGAAGTAAATATTTTCAGTCCAAGTATAGAATGATGCATCTGATATAGTATCTTGAAATGCATTTACACCTGTATACCAAACTCTCCCAGCATACCATGTTCCAGTAGTAGGGCGTGAAGTAGTTACGGTAGATTGAACATTAGTTCCTGAAACTAATAAACGATTTTGATTAAAAGCAGGAAGAACGAAGTGACCTTGAGGGGCATTGCCTGCAACTTGTGTTACATTTGATAAAGTCCCCGCTGGATTAAAAGTATCCGTGTCGTCTTTAAAAGACCACCATATATCTGCATTACTTGGGTAGACATTAGCTGCCGTTGCAAAAGTCCCAATCATACCAGTAGTAGATGGAATTAACGACCAAGAACTAGGAATAACAGTTGCGACTGACCAAGCCGAACCAAGACTACAGTTAAGAACTAACGCTCCTGTAGCAGATGTATAAGAAACTACTGTTCCAATACAACCGGCTGTACCGGCAGTGAAGTTAACTAATTGAGTACTATTTTTAGCAGCAATAGTATTTCCTGTATAAATAACAGTAACTGAAGCACCTATGGATATAGTCAGTCCAGTTTGTATTATAAAAGTAAAGTCACCCGTTTGGAAACTATACGGAGTTGTTGATACCCCAGCCCAAGGTGCTCCTGCAACCCAACCTTGATTAAGAAGATTATATTGATGCTCAACAGATAATGTCGCCGGTCTAGTGCTTGGACCTAGATTATCGACACATCCTGTAAAATCACGAATATTAATTGTAATCAAAGCCTGGGTGAATGCGTGTGTTCCGGCATTATATGTTACATAAAATGGATCACACGAAGGATGGTAAACAAATAAAAATCCATTGCCATCAGTAAAAGCACATTCTAAAGTAGAATCAAAAGTAACACCAGGAACAGTCATACTCGAAATACTCAACTGTCCTAAGAATTGAGAGGACACAGGAGTGGTTAAAGTCACTGTTGCTATATTGTAAAAATATAGATTAGAACCTACTTGAATTACTAATAGTTTTGAATTTCCATCTCCACCGGGATTATTCCATACATATTCGGAAATAGCTAAATTAGTACGATCTATTGTTTGGGGTTGGCCATTGATTTCAACGTCAATGCCCTGACGTCTCACGACATCACCAATGAGTGTAAATTCACTATTGATGCAAGATGTTGCAGCATTCTCTGGAAAATTCAATCCCGTGGCTTCTGTTATTAAACCACGGGTGAAGTTATTCTCAGTAGTTGTAGTTACCTGTGCAGGCATTAGACCTGAGTAATCTCAATGTTACGTTGATTGTAATAATTTTTAGCAGCATCGAATGCTTGTCTAAAACCTGTATACCTTCCAGATAGAATAGGTGGTACAGAACCTTTATCGTATTTCAATGTCCACAGTGACGTATGTAAATCCATGATTGCATGAAG
>Ga0070681_10005455_pt1 | contig 12289 bp, 7 predicted proteins | sample KBSC83BmetaG_FD_65650 | JGI IMG/M metagenome (GOLD analysis project Ga0070681, IMG submission 65650) | Corn rhizosphere microbial communities from Kellogg Biological Station, Michigan, USA - KBS C8-3B metaG | ecosystem: Host-associated > Plants > Roots > Rhizosphere | place: USA: Michigan...
AAAGGCAGGAAAAGCGCTGAAAGGAAGCGATACGACCGAATTCAAGTGAAGAAGATCGTGTGGTGTAGATTTCAGGATGGCGGCTATGGCGGAATACCTGCATTCGGCGGGAGAAAGGTAGCGAACTCTTCCCCCATCAATCTCCGTCCATTTGCCGGGAGCAACGCCCGCATAAGGCTGAACATCGCCCAGATCACGATTTCGGGTCAGGACATGGAATTCAAATTGATCGCCCAGCGCGTGAACAAGATTCGTCGCCGCGAACTGCGATCCGCCTCCTTTGAAACCGGGCGCATACCAATTCGACAGAAGCAGGATGCGAGTGCGCGTCATGCCTATGCCTGTGACACAAATGCCGCCGTGTCAGGCCTCTGTTGCGTTAAAGTCTGTGCTTTGGCGCGCACAACAACGATGACCAGCGCAACCATAACCGCAAATTGCGGGGTCAATTCGTCGAAGAGGAGAGTGTTCGTGACCGCATAGGCCACGACGCCTCCCGCCAAGTAGGAGAGCTGTAGCCGTGTCCTTGCGAGGCGGCGAGACCAGAAGAGGTAGACCGGTGTGAAGATAAACCACAGCAACAGCCCGAGCCCTATGAAGCCTGTTGCGAAAAGATAGTGCAGATACAGGCTGTGATAGCTAACGACAAAGGGCGTGGCGCCAAAATTATTGCGCGTATAGATGTCGGTCAGGACCACATTGGCGCGGCCGAAACCGTATCCGAAGAAATGAATCGGCTGTTGAAGCGCGGCGTGGAGGATGTCGCCACGATCGGATTGCGCAAGTCCGCCGCCAAACAAAACATCGCCCGCGCGTCCGCCAACAACCTCGAAAAGCGTGAAGACGTTGATGTCCTTTCCCGAAGCGACGGCCGCAAACGCGAGTATTCCCAGAAGAAATGAGCCGACGAAGCCGCCGATAATCTTCCAGCTTCCTGCACGCAGCGGGTTGCCAAGCATTGCCGCGGCAAATATGCCGAGGCCGAGACCGGCGATGCCTGCCAAACTGCCTGTCAGAAGCATCGCGATCAGCATCACCAGAGTATGAGGATTGACCACACGCTTCTTGACCGCGAAAGAAACGAAAAGAGGGCTCAACAGCCACTCAGCGAGATGGCTCGGCTCGCGGAATGAGCCGAGTGCGCGGTGGAAATCGAATGTGAATGTGGTGGACTGTTCAGCGCCGCCTGTCCCCATGCGGTCGCGCGAGAGCTCTGGCAAGCCGTAGATTTCTGCGAAGTAGACATAGATCGCGTAAAGTGCACCGATGGTACCAAGCCAAACGATGAGCCTTGCCACCTTGTGGAAGGAATGACGCTCGGAGGCTGCGACAACGAGATAAGCGCAACTCAGCGGTGCAAGAATGTTCAGGAAGCGCAATGCGATGAATACGGGATAGGGGGTGGTTAGAAACGGCATGCGGATATCGATACTGTGATCGATATATCCGCCAACCGTCGTGACCAGGCCCCATTGGATTAACAAGGCAAGTGGGATGAACGCGGGAACATTCGGTAGCGTACCCGCGAATGTCATGACGGCAGCGCCGCCAATAAAGATCGCGCGACTCATCCAGTCGATCGGTATTGGGCCCAGCGCATAGGCGGATAGTAAATTGCTAATCAAACCCACAATCAAAACATAATAGGAGAACTTTCCCCATAAATTTCGTAATTCCGGCGTCCATGCCGGTTGCTGCGGCCAGTATCGCAATTGGACGTCGGTAACGCTCATTCCATGCGCTCGAATTGGAGGAAGGCCGCCTTTGGGTGAGCCAATATCATCCTCTTCCACCCCGCCCAAGGGTATTATAAGAGAACTTTCCGCCGAACGGCGGGCAAAAACGGCTTCGAGGGATCTCAAATGTGCGGGATTGGCGGAGTGGCCAGTCTGGCAGGCCCCTTAGGGCCGGACGCCAGAACGGCTCTCCAGATCATCAACCAAATTCAGGCCCATCGCGGTCCCGATGGCCATTCCATTTGGGAATCGGACGACCACCTTGCCGGATTGGCGCATCGCCGTCTGAGCATCATCGATGTGGGTGAGAACAATACCGGCGGCCAGCCCATGCACTCCGAGGCCGGGCTGAGCATCGCGTTCAATGGAGAGATTTACAACTACCTGGAATTGAAAAAAGAGCTTGAGGGCTTTTGGAAATTCAAAACCAGCAGCGACACAGAGACCATTCTCGCCGCTTACGCGCGTTGGGGCGACGAGTGCGTCCTGCACCTGCGCGGTATGTTTGCGTTCGCAATCTGGGACAAGCGGCGGCGGCGGCTTTTTTGCGCGCGTGATGCGTTCGGTATAAAGCCGCTCTACTACACTGTTCAGAAGGGAAAGCTCTATTTCGCCTCGGAAGCGAAGTCATTACTTCCATTCCTGCCCGAGATCGACACCGATCCCGAAGCTCTCCACGAATATCTAACGTTCCAGTACACGCTGGGCGAACAAACGATGTTTCGTGGCATCAAGCAGCTGATGCCGGCGCATCACCTGTCTCTCGAAAATGGCAAAATCGCTGTTGATCGCTATTGGGACATTCATCACCGCCCGGCTGAGATGACCGAGTCGTCGATGCGCGCCGAAATGCGGGCACATCTGACGGACAGCATCGCGCTTCACCTGCGTAGCGATGTGCCCGTCGGGAGCTACCTTTCCGGCGGTGTCGATTCCAGCCTGGTGGCAATCCTCGCCAGTCGAGCGGAGAGTTCCGGCCACAAGGCTTTCCACGGTCGTTTTCTCGAATATCCGGGATACGATGAAAGTTCATATGCGCGCCTCGCCGCAAAGAAGGTGAATTCGGAATTGCTGGTCACCGATATCACCGCGCGCGATTTCGAAGCGAATATCGGCAAGGTGATTTATCACCTCGATTTTCCCGTCGCCGGTCCTGGATCATTCCCGCAATTCATGGTGTCCGAGCTCGCGGCCAAGCATGTGAAAGTCGTGCTGGGCGGACAGGGAGGCGATGAGATGTTTGGCGGCTATGCCCGCTACGTCATTGCGTATCTGGAGCATGCGCTTAAAGCGGCGCTCTCCGGCAGCGGCGAGCGCGCCCTTCCTGTTTCGCTCGCCTCGCTCCTGCCCAATCTCGGCATGCTGCGCGAATACGTTCCGCTGATAAAACGCACCTGGGCAAGCGGTCTTTTCGACTCTCTCGACAAGCGCTATTTCGGCTTGGTTGACCGTTCATCGGATTTGCAGGATGAGATTCAATGGGCGGAGTTGGGCGTTGAGCGTGACAGTATATTCGAGCGGTTTTCGGCCATTTTTAACAGCCCAACGAATGTTACCCCTACCAGTACGTTCGATGCTCTAACTCATTTTGAATTCAAGTGCCTGCTGCCGTCGCTATTGCAGGTCGAGGACAGAATGAGCATGGCGCACGGGCTGGAATCACGTGTCCCACTTCTGGATCGGCCGATTGCCGAATTCGCCGCGCGCATCCCGGAAAGCATGAAATTCGCGGGCGGGCAGATGAAGCATGTTCTGCGATCGACTTTTGAATCGGACCTTCCGCCGGAGATCGTCAATCGCCGCGACAAGATGGGTTTTACCGTTCCGCTGAACGAGTGGTTTCAAAATGAATTGAAAGACCTTGTCTTCGATACTTTCCAGACCGCGAAATCTCGCCATCGCCCCTTCATGAATGTTGCCGCGATACACCGGGGACTGGACGCCACACACGGTTATTCTCGCAAGACCTGGGGGCTTCTCAGTCTTGAACTCTGGCATCAACAATTTCACGATCAGGCCGCACAGTGGCGTTCGCGCTTCATGAATGCGGACCGGTTCGTCGGCGAAAGCGTGTAATCAGCAGGAACAAATATGAGCGCATCTACGAAAGTCGCCGCTGACGTAAAGTCCGAGAGCGAACGGGCAGCGATCAACGAAGCCAATGCAAAATTCTGGGATGAACTCTGTGGCTCCGGTTTCGCGCGTGCGCTTGGCATCACCGATCGTTCGCAATCGTCGCTGAAGCGCTTTGACGACGCTTACTTGGCGTTTTATCCCTATCTTCTCGATCGCGTGCCGGTAACGAAGATGCGTGGAAAGAGCGTGCTCGAGATCGGCCTCGGTTATGGCACCTTAAGCCAGAAAATCGCGGAGGCGGGAGCAAGCTACAATGGACTGGATATCGCTCAGGGGCCTGTCGACATGGTCAATGAGCGACTTCGGATGCTCGGGCTTTCGCCGTGTGCTGTGCAAGGCAGCATGCTAGAGTGTCCGTTTCTTAACAATTCCATGGATTTCGTTGTTTCGATCGGCTGTTTTCACCACACAGGTGATACCCAGCGCTGCATCGACGAAACATTGCGGGTGCTGCGTCCCGGCGGACATGCCTACATCATGGTCTACAATCGATTCTCTTACAGGCAGTGGCGACGGTGGCCGCTTAAGACGCTTCTATCGGTTCTGGGCGTCGCGAAGACGAATGATGCGCAGCGTGCGGCTTACGACATCAATGCGGCCGGTCAGGGCGCCCCGGAAACGGAGTTCTTCTCAAAAGGACAGCTCAAACAGATGTTCTCGAAATTTTCGGCTTTCGATGCAAAGGCGGAAAATTGCGAAGATCTCATCTGGGGTGGGAAGATCCGGGCGAAGCGCCAGAGCTTGCTGCCGATCATAGGACCGGTTTGTGGCTTGGACGTCTACATAGACGCCGTCAAATAGCTCTAGAACGAAGCCCCGAAGCGCTCTGCCCAAATTCCGAAGCAGGCCACGCGCCACGGTGTGAAATCGAGTGTGCGGCGTCTCTCCAGCATGTCATCGACGATGGCATCCAGGCCGGATTGCGAAAATTGCTCTGGGAAGCGATTTCTTGTGGCGTCGATCGCATCAAGGATGCTCTTGCGTAGAGGGCCGCGAAGCCAGGCAGCTTCCGGGGTGGCAAACCCGAGCTTGTCCTTACGCAGCCGGACTTCCTCGGGCAACCGGTTCTTCATTGCTGACCTGAGGACCCACTTCGTCCAGCCATCCACAAGCTTGTGCTCGCCGCCGATGGCGATGGCGAACTCCACCAATGGGTGGTCGAGGAAGGGGACGCGCGCCTCAACGCCGTGCGCCATGCTGTTGCGGTCCTCCCAGTGCAGGAGCATCCGGACATTTCCCACCTGTGTGAGAGCAAGACACAGGTTGGCTATGTCGTTGGCGGGAGGAAGGTCGGCGTCTGCAAGCGCGCGATCGAAAACGCTGTAGGGCTGGGAGAGGCCGAAACCACTGTACCGAAGCCATGGCTCGGTTGAGATTTGGGACGCGCGCGATTTGCGCGCAAAACCCGCCATCATGGTTAATGGTATACGCAGCGGAGCAGGCGCGCTTGCCGTGAGACGGGACGCGCCGGAAGCCATCTGCGCGGAGATGGGCACGCCGAGCCATGCCGCGCGCCGCGAAGCAAGAATATAGGCCGCGGCGAGTTTCCATTGTCGGAGCAGTTCGGCAAACCGGACATCATATGCGCCGTGGTAGCCGGCGAGAATTTCATCGGCCCCTTGCCCATCGAGCATAACCTTCAGCCCATTCGCGCGCGCGGCTGCAAACACATGCCATTGCGCGTGAATGCTGGTGCTTCCGTATGGCTCGTCCTGGTGCCAGACGATGTCGGCCGCTTCCTGCATGATGTCTTCGGGGCGCGGGCGAGCAGCATGGCTGCGGGCCTTGGCAGCGGCGGAGACCATATCGGCGTATTTTGTCTCATCGACAGCAGTGCCTTCGAAGCGCGCTGTGACCGCGTTCAGGTTTCCGCCGCTGCCAAGTTTTTCCAGTTGCTCCGCCATGAGCATGACCAACGTGGAGCTATCGAGCCCGCCGGAGAGGCACGAGCCTACTTCCACGTCCGCACGCAGATGAATGCGCACCGAATCCTGAAGCAACGCGAGAAATTGTTCGGAAGCTTCAACTTTGGAGAGGCGAAGCGATCCGGGCTCTGGCAGTTGGTACCATCGTCCCGTGGTGATTTCCCCCGTTGCATCGATCTTCAGCCACTCGCCGGGGAGAATCTGCGAGACATCGGAAAACGTTGTCTCTGCGGAGTGGTCCTGAATTCCCGAAGCGAGAAAATCGTAAGCGCGGCGCGGATTGATGCGGCGAGAAACGTCCGGCAACATCAGCAGCTGCTTTATCTCCGAACCTGCTGCAAATCCTTTGGCGGTGGAGCTAATGTAGAGAGGTTTGATGCCGAACCGATCTCTGGCGAGCAACGTTGTCCCATCATTGCGGTCGTGGATCGCCAGGGCGAACATTCCCCGCAGCCGCGAAAGAGCATCGGTTTTCCACGCGGCGTAAGCGGCGAGAATGACTTCCGTATCGGAATGGGTAATGAACTGATAGCCTTTGGCCTGCAGCTCTTCGCGTAGCTCAAGATAGTTGTAGATTTCGCCGTTATACGTAATCCAGTAGCGTTCATCGGCGTAGGACATGGGCTGCACGCCACCCGCGCCGGTATCGATGATCGCCAATCGCCTGTGACCGAAGGCGAGCGGGCCGCGGCGCGTGTCGAACTCGCGCCAGCCATCACCATCCGGCCCGCGATGGGCTACGATATCGAGATGAGCCTTATTTGGCGGATAGCCCAGCGAGACCCAGATTCCGCACATGAAAATACCTAGACCTTACAATAGGTTAGAGATGCGCCGCGCAGTCAAAACGATCTATGGCACAAGAGCGGCTTGACCGGAAGGCGCGTCCTCGCGGGCCGGCATTGCGTGTCCGGATACGAAGATATTCGCGTAGAGATCCAAAAGCTTCTTTCTCTGCGTGGTCCAACCGTATTCGGCAATGATGGCTTGTTTTATCGCTAGAGTGGGGCGCAGGCTCTCCTTGTTGGCAATCACGGTCATAATCGCATTTGCGATTGCCTCGGGGCTCGTTTCGTCGGCGACGATGCCGGTGTGAAATCGGGCGACAAAGTTTTCCAACTCGATGAGGCGCGCGACCACCACCGGCACGTCTGCAAGTACACTCTCCAGGAGTTTGTTGGGAAAGCAGAAGTAATAGCTCAGGCATACGTTCTGGATAGCGATGACGCTGCAGTCGGCGTCGGACACAAACTCGGTCACCTGCGATGACGGAACTGCATCAACCAGATGAATACGATCGGTTACACCAATCTCTCGTGCCGCCTGCAGAATATCTTTTTCCGTTTCGATGTATCGAGGCCCGACAAAAGCGAAGTGAAGGCTGGGTGCGAAGGCCAGTGCTCGAACGCTTTCCACCAAGCCCCGATCGATCGTAACCGAGCCGACATAGACGGCAAGCGGTACGTCCCTGCCAAGACCAATCGCTGATCGCAACGTCGCTCTGGCAGAGGTTGTGGGTGCAGACTGCGTGAGGTTCGGGGTGTTGTGCACAACCACGGGCCTCTGAACATGATAGTTATCGTGCAGCCAGTCGGCGATGCTTTCGCAGACGGTGACAATCGCGACGCACCTTTTCACAAGCGTGCGCTCATACGTTTCAACCCAGCGGCGCATATGGGGATTGAGGCCCCAATAGTTTGTGTGGGTTTCCAACTCGTGAGCGTCATAGATCAGCGGAATGCTGGAAGTACGCGCGACGGCGTAACCGCCCGATAAGGTCACCAGATCGTGTGCATGTATCACGTCCGGCTTCAGGCTCAAGGCAAGCGGAGCGGCACGCACGCCAAACTGATTCAAATAATGGGCGGAATCTATCGCAAAGCGATGCCAGATGAATTTACGGATACCGCGAAGCAGTCTGCGGACAAGGCTTTCCGGCTGCACCGCATTTGACGGTGACGCCGGTCTCCTCATGAGCGCAATGAGGGGAAAAAAGAGAAGCAACGGCGTCAAAGCCATCACGATCAACACACCCGTCACCATTTTGGCGGCGAGCAACGCAGCGTTGGAAAAACGACGCCCTTTCCATGCCTGTGCAACGGCGGCGGCGGACACGCGCAAATGGAAGATCAACACACCGGGAAGGCGAGCCAGGTGTTCCCTGGGCTTCCATGCCGGCAGGCAATGATAGGTTACACCGGCAGACAGCACTTTCGTATAAGTGGCTTCGGCCTTATCGCAGATGACATGTACGTCATATCCGGCATCTGCTACAGCAGAAGCCTCGCGTATGACACGCGAGTCTATCTCCCAGTTGTTGGCGACGAGCATGACAACACGTTTCATCTTCAGGACCTGAGTTCTCGTCGAGAGCTTAACCGATGATCAAACGCTTAACTCTGATCACGGACTTGCGCAACGAAGGCGGAAGTCTATCGACAATCCGGGATATGGAGGGCGCCAGTCGCATTTTAACAATGAGGAGCCGCTCCTTTAAAGACGCATTTCCCTTCGTCGAAAGGGGCTTTGAATTGGCTGCTTCCGCAATCATCTGATTTTTGCGGGGCAACGCACAAAGCGCAGAGAGGATTTCGGAAAACTTCCTATCGTAATCATTCGCCGAAGCGACCGTGCGCAATTGCAGGGACAGGCCGTCCGATCGCCGGAGACCGGCCATTGCGGCGATGAACTCCCCGCTTGAAGAGGCAACCTGGAGGGGAGGAGATAAGGGAAGTAGCGGCCGCATGAAGCTTGTGACGACGGGAAGCCCTGTCGCGGCCATTTCCAGGGCCTTGAGCGGGAAGCCGTTTTCCGCGATGAGCCGATCACCAACATATGGGATCAATCCCATATCCGCCGCTCGATAGATCGCCGGAAGCCTCTCCGCCGGAACTTCGTGCTTCAGGCGAAGATTTTGAAATCGCCGCATCGATGATTGCAGCTGTAGAACCGCGCTCGCATTCAGATCGACCGGGCCGATAAGCAGAACAAGGGTTGTTGGATATGTCTGCGCCACTTGGTTGAGAAGCGCAAAATCCAGGCGATTGTTGATATTTCCCGCAAACACCGCGATGCGCTCAAACTGGGCGTGCAGAGCGGAAACTTCTCTATTCGCCTGAACATTCGCACCATAGAATTTGTAGTCACAGCCATTTGTTACGACGAGAAGCCGTTTGTCTTCCGTTAAGGGGCGCAAAGGATCGGCGCAGCCCGCACTGACCGCGACATTCAGATCGGCGATGCGCGTGACCTCTTCGGTACGGCGGAGGTAGTCCGGTGACATCTCTGGAAAATCGAAATAATTTTCCGTGACATGGTGAATGCGTTTGGCGGCCGGCAGCAACGCAAAGACCTCGGCGAAGTTGGCATTGTACAGCCAGAGAATGGGCTGCCTGTAGCCGGACCGTTTCATGTCCGCTTCAACTTGCCGAAGTTGGATGCCGGCGAGAGGGCCTGGGAGGCCGCCGCCATTGGGCACGACTCTCAGGATGCGCGCACCCTCGATGCGTGGTTCAGGCTCCTCCACCTGACCTGTCCGCACAGTGTCCGGAATTACCAGAACAACCGGAAGATAACGGGCCCACCGAGCCGCGAAATGCCACCGGTTGGCACGCTGTTCGCGCTTCCATCCGGGATGCAGGAACATGTAGACGGAATCCGCGTCCAGCTGGGAAGTAGCCGTGGCGGCAGTCTCTATGTCATCCGGTAGATCGTCTGGAGCCATGTGGGAATGGATAATGCGCTCTGCCTAAGCCGACAGGCCTTGGGGAATATATCCCCGGTAAGTTCCGGATACTATGGCTCATCCAGCTTCGCAAGATTTTGTTGAGCGAGAAGCAGCAGGCGTGATACCCGGACGCCGGTTGGAAGTTTATGATGGTATTGCCGGAGCAGTCTATGCGGTCACGTTTGCTTGTCGCTCATTCGACGGCGGGGATTCACGTCCAGACGACGCTCGACTACATCGCGGCGCTCAAGACGTATTCGGGGTATGAGGTCGAATATCTGCACGTAACCCACGACGCCGACGTCCAGGCCGATCTCGAAGCTTACGATGTCGTGTTTCACAACTACTGCGCGCGCTTATGTTTCTCGGGATATGTGTCGAGATCCTATCAGGACAAGCTACGCCAATTTCGCGGCGTTAAAGTTCTCGCGGTTCAGGACGAATATGACCAAACCAATGTCCTCAAAGCGGCAATCAAGGATCTTGGCTTCGATATCGTGCTCACCTGTGTTCCGCAGGAATCGCTGGAATATGTATATCCTCGCACGGAATTTCCGAACGTTCAGTTCATTACGGTTCTGACCGGTTACGTCTCTGACGAGGTCGCTGGGCCGGCAGTAATAAAACCTCTCTCCGAGCGTCCGATTTTTTTGGGATATCGCGGCCGTGATATCGGGGCAGCTTATGGACGGCTCGGTTTCGACAAGGTCGAAATCGGAAGAGGAATGAAGAAGATCTGCGACGCAAAGAATATCGCGACCGATATAGCCTGGGATGAAGACAGTCGCATCTATGGCCAGGCCTGGGGCGAATTTGTCGGGAACTGCCGGGCGATGCTCGGCGCTGAATCGGGCTCGAATGTTTTCGATTTCGATGGTTCCCTTCGCGCCAAGTTGGCGGAGCTTGCAAGGCAGGACGGCGGGCGGGCGCCCACATATTTCGAATTCCTTCCCTTCATCGAGCAGCGCGAGCGTGAGATCAACATGGGGCAAATTTCGCCGCGCGTGTTCGAGTGTGCGATGCTGCGCACACCTATGATCTTGTTCCGCGGGCGTTATTCGGATGCTGTAAATCCGGACGAACACTACATTCTGTTGGAGAAGGATTTTTCAAACGCCGAGGATGTCCTGCGCAAGCTGGAAGACATTCCCGCATTGGCTGCGATGGCTGAGCGTGCCTACACGCATCTCGTCACTTCCGGTAAATTCAGCTACGCAGCTTATTTTGCCGGCCTGCGCGAGGCCTTTGAGACGTGTCAGAAAAAAAAGGCCTGGCGAGCGAAACCGCCCACGGGAAAATCGTCATCTCCGCCCGTCCGTAACCTCGCCGAAGTGCGGCGCCTTGTGTTGCAAGAGAATCCGACTTCCGCGCCATCGCCATCGCATCGATTCAAGGAAAAGCAAACGGCGCTTTCCGCACTTAGTATCATGAAAGCCTATCAGGAGGTGGCTTCGATCTGGGGCAGGATGCGGACAGGATATATCGCAACGTTCAAAGCTCATGTGGATGTTCTGAACGATCTGGCATCTTCTGATGGAGTGACCGAAGAAGAGCAGGCCATCGTCCGCGAGATTTCGGAAACATGCGATCGCGTTTCTTCGGTTGCCGCTGAGCATGCCGCGTTTCTCGACCTAGTTCCGGCACAACTGTATGCCATGCGTTTCGACGGCGTCGGGCCGGAAACTCTCGCGATCTCGGAATCGATCGAAGCGCATGGGCGGGCCTGGATTGACTGTCATTCCAGATTTTTCGACGTCATCGGCGATCAGACGTTCGCCTTGCATGATGCTATTCGCTCGCGGATCGCGGGCGTAGCTCGTCGGAAGGGGCGGGGGGCGGCTTTAATTGCCAGTGGGAAGTTGATCGGCGCATTGTTCAAGGCGCCTATACCGGTGATGGCCGCTATGCTTTTGCGCCAAAATCCCACCGCAAGAAACTATGTCAGACGGGCAAGAGGATGGATTCAGCGGCTCAAGCCCGGCTGAATGCCTGCGGCGCAAATCAGGAAGTGGTTTCTTCCGATACTTTCCAGGAATGCGGATGTTGCACCAAGAAACCAGATTCTGCAGGCACATCGGAAAAGACATTGATCAGGAAGCTTCGAGACAATGTGTCTATTGGAGCGCTCACGATTTCGCCATCTTCCCTCGGCCCTTCGAAGATTTCTGCCGACAAGATGTAATCGCCGGCACCGAGAATGAGCGGATCAAGACGCAAGCGCGCTGACACTGCTTGTCCGGGATCGAGGTGTACGCACATCGGCTCTGACACGAAACGGCTCACGAAGGTGCCGTCGAGACCGAAAAAGAAAAAGCAGAATACGACAAGTTCGTTCACGGGCTTGCTTGCAATGACCCGCATCGTCAGCGTGAGGCCGTCTCCGCTTATGATGGCGCCTTCGCCCTCAGGCTCCGCGTGTACTTCCTGGATGGCAAGTCGGCCATCCGCGCTCCATCTGTTTATACCGCCGTCTGCGATCTTCAGTCCGCGTCCAGCCACCTTGCCCAGAACTTCTTCGTGCAGCCATTGGTTTCGTTCGTCACTCAACTCTGCGAGCTTTGTCCCCTCTCCATGTTGCAGGCGGCGGATATGGGCCTCGTATGATTTCACGATTTCTAGTGCAGGGCCGTCTGCCCTGACGCGGCCCTGGTCGATCCAGATGGCACGGTCGCAGAACTGCAGAATTTGCGCCGAAGAGTGGGAGACCAGCAGCAGCGTGCAGCCGCCTGAAGTAAGGTTTCGCACGCGCTGTGCGGCGCGCGCCG
>Ga0070681_10005456_pt1 | contig 12287 bp, 13 predicted proteins | sample KBSC83BmetaG_FD_65650 | JGI IMG/M metagenome (GOLD analysis project Ga0070681, IMG submission 65650) | Corn rhizosphere microbial communities from Kellogg Biological Station, Michigan, USA - KBS C8-3B metaG | ecosystem: Host-associated > Plants > Roots > Rhizosphere | place: USA: Michigan...
CGTGGCATCCCCTACCAGGGCAACTACTCGTCATGGTTGGTGCAGAAGCAGAAGCGGCTTGAACAGGAAGGCCGCGAGGACATGGCGCATCAGCGCACGCTCTCGCGCGAGCAGGAATGGATCTCATCGTCGCCGCGTGCCCGTCAGGCCAAATCCAAGGCACGCTATCAACGCTATGAGGAGTTGTTGGCGAAGGCTTCGGACAAGCAGACGCAAACGGCGCAGATCGTCATTCCCGTGGCTGAGCGGCTCGGCCAGAATGTCGTGGAGTTCACCAATCTCAAGAAGGGGTTTGGCGACAATCTTCTGATCGACGATCTGTCGTTCAAGCTTCCGGCCGGCGGTATTGTCGGTGTGATCGGCCCGAACGGCGCCGGCAAGACCACGCTGTTCCGGATGATCACCGGTCAAGACAAGCCCGATAGCGGGACCATCAAGATCGGCGAGTCGGTGCAGCTTGGCTACGTCGACCAATCACGCGACTCGCTGAACCCGAACAACAACGTCTGGCAAGAAATCTCCGACGGGCTCGACCAGCTCATGCTCGGCAAGCGCGAAGTGAATTCGCGCGGATATGTTTCGGCGTTCAATTTCAAAGGCGCCGACCAACAGAAGAAGGTCGGTCAGCTTTCCGGTGGCGAACGCAACCGCGTCCACCTGGCGAAAATGCTGAAGTCGGGCGCCAACGTCCTGCTTCTCGACGAGCCGACCAACGATCTCGACGTCGATACGTTGCGCGCGCTCGAGGAGGCGCTGGAGGACTTTGCCGGCTGCGCCGTTATCATCAGCCATGATCGCTGGTTCCTCGATCGCATCGCCACTCATATCCTCGCGTTTGAAGGCGATAGTCACGTCGAATGGTTCGAGGGGAACTTCCAGGACTACGAGACGGACAAGATGCGGCGGCTGGGTGAGGACTCCGTTATGCCGCGGCGGATCAAATACAAGAAGTTCAGCCGGTAATCATCGCGCGGCGGTTTGCCGCTCTGGAGTGGGTCCGGACCGAATCGCATATAACGGCGTCGGTGGCGCTTACGCCGTGCGGGGTGATGATCCGACCTCGCTCAATCAGGCTTCGCATTTGTGACGCTGCTCGGTCGTGGACCTTTCCGGAACGCTTCCCGCCCGCCGGGAGCCTAGCTTGGGGCCAATCATGTCGATGTCCGCCGACGAACCTGTGGTTCCGCGCGATGCAAGGCTGCGGCCGCTGCCGCAGCTCATCTTCGCATCGCGCTGGCTGCAGCTTCCGCTCTATCTCGGCTTGATTGTTGCGCAATGCGTGTATGTGGTGCTGTTCCTGAAGGAACTTTGGCACCTTGTTGTTCACACCCTGAACTTCACCGAACAGGAGATCATGCTGGTCGTGCTCGGCCTGATCGACGTGGTGATGATTTCAAATCTTCTCATCATGGTGATCGTCGGCGGGTACGAGACCTTTGTCTCGCGGCTTGAGCTCGAGCGGCATCCGGATCAGCCGGAATGGCTGAGCCACGTCAACGCCAGCGTGCTCAAGATCAAGCTCGCCATGGCGATCATCGGCATCTCGTCGATCCATCTGTTGCGAACGTTCATTTATGCCGGCCAGTTGGGCAAGGAAGGAACGCCGTACACCGAGACGGGCGTGATGTGGCAGGCGATTATACACGGCTTGTTTGTCGCCTCCGCCATCGGCATCGCGCTGGTCGAGCAACTCAGCCAATCGGCCTATGACAAAAGTCATCATTGAGAGGCGTGTGACACGGCGGCCGTCAGGCACCGCGACCGGATTCCGGTTTCGCGCGACGGCGCTCATGGTTGTGGCCGTCTGCGTCGTCTCGTTGATGCTGTCTGTCATACCGGCGCAAGCCGCCGACGCGGCGTTCCAGCAATTCCTGCAATCGGTATGGCCGCAAGCGCAGCAGGCTGGCGTTTCGCGTGCGACCTTCGATGCGGCGATCCGGGGGCTGGAGCCCGATCTGTCGTTGCCGGATCTTGTTTTGGGCGGTCGGCCGGGGCGGGCGCCGCAACAGCCGGAGTTCGTTCAGACCCCGGCCGACTATGTTCGCGAAAGCTCGATGGTGCGCTTGGCGGCGCGGGGCAAGAAACTCCTCGATCAGCACCGTGCAACACTGGCCGAGATCGAGCGGCAGTTCGGCGTGCAGCCTTCGGTCATCCTGGCGATCTGGGGCCGAGAGACCGACTTCGGCGGATACAAGCTGCCGCACGACGCCATCCGGGTGCTGGCGACGCAGGCTTATGCCGGCCGCCGCAAGGATATGTTCCGCGGCGAGTTCCTTGCCGCGCTGAAGATGCTGCAAGACGGCATTCCCCGCGAAAAGTTGCGAAGCTCCTGGGGCGGAGCGATGGGGCTGACACAGTTCCTGCCGTCGGAGTTTTACAAATACGCCGTCGATTTCGACGGCGACGGCAAGATCGATATCTGGAATTCGGTGCCGGACGCGCTGGCGTCGGCGGGCAAACAGCTGGCCGGCAAGGGATGGAAACGCGGCGAGCGTTGGGCCTATGAGGTCCGCGTTCCGGCAAGCGTCGATTGCACCATCGCGCAGCCGAGCCATGTGATGCCGATCGGCGAATGGCTCAAGCGCGGCTATACGCCGGCTTATGGGCGCAGGCTTTCGCCTGACGAACTCCGGCAGGATGCGTCCCTGTTGCTGCCCGAGGGCAGCTACGGCCCGGCGTTTCTCACGCCAAAGAACTACTACGTCATCAAGGACTACAATTTCTCCGATCTCTACGTGCTGTTCGTCGGTCATCTGAGCGACCGCATTCTCGACGGGCGTCCGTTCGAGAAGTCGTGGAGCAAGAACAGTCAGCTTCGCACCGAACAGGTCGAGGCGATGCAACGCACGCTCACCGAACGCGGACTGTACAAAGACAAGATCGACGGCAAGGCCGGCATGCTGACGCGTGCGGCTCTTGGCGCCTATCAGAAGGCGAACGGCCTGGCGCTTGATTGCTGGCCGACAGCCGCCGTGTTGACCGACATGCTCCGCCGCAAATGAAAACCCGGCGGGGCTTTCGCGCCGCCGGGCTTTTCTCTCAATCGACTTGTCTTAAGCTGGCGATCAATACGCCGGGCAGAAGAACCGCGGACGGCTCCAGCCGACCACGTTGCCGTATGGATCGCGCAGCGGACGGCGCGCCCAGTAACCGCCGGGGCAACCATAAGCCGGACCTGCTGCATAAGCCGGATAGGGCTCGTAGCCCGCAACCGGATAATACGAGCGCGGGTAGGCGTAGGCCGGCGAGTTGGCGATGGCGCCGCCAATAATCGCACCCGCCGCCAGACCACCAACAACGCCGAGGCCGATGCCGCAGCCGCGGCAGCGCGCATCGGCCGTGGTCGGCGCCAGCGTAGCGACCGCCAGCAGCGCGCTGGCCGCGATAGCAAGAAGGATCTTCTTCATAGTGATCTCCTGGATGCGGCCGGCCTGAAGCCGATCGCCGATGAACCGTTGTAGAATAGGCCCTCGTTGGACCCGGTAAAATAGGCCCCGCCAATTTGTCGGAAATTTGGTGAGGACAAGTCAGCGGCCGCCGGTTTGATCGCTGGCCCTGTAGAATTTGGTAAACTGAACAAAGGTTCAGCCTTAGGCTGAATATTGGTTCAGATTTCAATGGCTAAGGTGCTGGCGCTGCGGTGCAAACTGCGTCGCAGTGATTCGGCCCGTCGCGTCCCGACCGTGCGGACGGCGCTTGCGCCGACCATTCAGGGAATCGGCAGCAGCGGTTTCTTGCCGGTGTGCAGCTGCATGTCGACGGCCGTGAGCAATGCTGCGGTTCCCGCATAGTTACCCATCAGCATCACCAGTTCGATCAACTTGTTCGGACCGAAGACGGCTTTCAGTTTGGCGAACGTTTCTGATTGCACCTTGTGGTCGCGCCAGAGCTGGCGTCCAAGCTCGATCACCAGCGCGTCGGTTTCGTCGAGGGCTGCGGTGCTGCGGCGATATTTGATGACATCGATCGTGGCTTGCGGCACGCCTTCCTTCAGCGCTTCAGGCTCGTGCGCCACCCACTCGAATTGGCTGTCCATTTCGCGTGCGGTGGTGAGGATCGCGATCTCGCGAACATGCGGCGTGAAGCCGGCCTCGTAGCGCAGATAGCGGTTCAGCGCGGCAACATGGGCGGCCGTTTTCGGGCTGAACAGTTGGACGCCCGCCGGACCCTGCAGACCGGCGATGGTTGCGCCGGGCGACGTCGCGCGCTCGTACGCCTTCTTGCCGGCTTCATCCAGATCTTGCGGGTTTGGCAGCGCCAGGCGGAAACCCGATTTCGGATCGATATCGGAGGGCATGATGTGTCCTGCTTTGAAGATGCGTTGAGAAAAGATGCGTTGAGGGAAAAGTGTGTTTACCGGACCGTCGCGCCGATCTGCTCGGCGAACAACTCGAGTGCGCGCGTCGCGAACGCGAGCATGTTGGCGCGCCTGTCGTCGCCGCCGGTTCGCAGCGTCAAGGTTCGTTCCGAAGGCCCTGCGATGGCGATGCAGGTGTGACCGGCCGGATCGCCATAGCGGTTGCCGGACGGTCCGGCGGCGCCGGCTTCCGCCAGTCCCCAGGTGGTGCCAAGCTGTTCGCGGATGCGTTTTGCCAACAGCGCAGCGTAGGGCTCGCTTGCCGGACGAATCCCGCGGCGCTGCATGTCGTCCAGGCTGATGCCGACGAGCGCTTCGCGCGCTGCAGCGGTGTAGACCACGGCGCCGCCGACGAAATACGCCGACGCGCCGGGGACTGCGAGGAGGGCCGCCGCGATCAGCCCGCCGGCCGAGCCTTCGGCGACCCCTACGGTCTCCTTGCGCTCGGCCAAGCGGCTGGCGATGCGTTCAGCCAGCGGTTCGAGACGGTCCATCGCTGTGTCAGCCGAACTTCAGTCCGGCCGCCTTCACCAGTTCCTTGTTGGCGACGATCTCGCGTTTGATGAGCGCGTCGAATTCGGCCGGCGTGACAGGCGTCAATTCCATGCCTTGCGCCTGAAGCTTCGGCGCAACATTGGGATGCTTGACGGCGGTGTTGATCTCGGCCGCGAGCTTGTCGACGATCTCGCGCGGGGTCTTGGCGGGGAACAAGGCTCCGTTCCAGAAGCTGTAATCGGAATCCTTGTAGCCGGCCTCCAGCGTGGTCGGCACGTCCGGCAGAATGCTGGAACGCTTCGGCGTCGAGACCGCCAGCGCCAGCACCTTTTTGTCGGTGATGAAGGGCAGCGCCGAGGAAATTCCCATGCAGCAGAAGTCGACACGGCCGGTCATGACCTCCGTGGTCGCTTCCGGGCCGCCTTTGAATGGAATGTGCGTGCCCTTGAATCCCGCGCTCAGGCGAAAGCGTTCGGCGGCCCAGTGCGTTGCGCTGCCGACGCCGGCCGAGGAGTAGGTCATGTCGCGGGTCTTGGCCTTGGCGACGAACTCCTGGACGGTCTTGACGCCGAGCGAGGGCGCGACGACCAGAACGTTCGGCACGGTGCCGAACAACGCCACACCGGCGAAGTCGCCCGCTGGGTCGTAGGTGATGTGCGGAAATGCGGCGGGTGCGGCGGAGTGCGCCGCCGCCGTCACCAGCAGGGTGTAGCCGTCCGCATCCGACCGGGCGACTTGGCCGGCGCCGACCGAACCGCCGGCGCCGCCGCGGTTTTCGATCACGAAGTTCTGGTTTAGCTGCCGCGAAACTTGCTCCATCACGATCCGGCCCAGGATGTCGCTGCTCGAGCCGGCGGAAAACGGAATGACCGTGCGCACGTTGTGGTTGGGCCAGTTGGACTGGGCATAGGCCAGCCGTGTCACTGCGGGCGTTGCCAGCACGGCTCCAGATAGCTGAAGAAATTTTCGGCGCGTGGTCATCAGAACTCCTCCTCGTTGCGTTTCTCGATCGGACAATTTGGATGAGTCCAGTCCGTTCGGCCGGTCCCTTGCGAAGCCAAGTGTCGTTGGCTGCGGTGGACCGAAGTGCCCTAAAGTAACCGGGCTACGCGGCGAAGGGAAATCGGAAAAGTTTACGGCCCGCGACGGCCGGCCGCAGCCTTCGGCGCTTGCGTATCGGCTCGCGTCTCGAAGAAGCGGTTTCCGGGGCGCGGCAGGCCGAGATTGTCACGCAACGTTGTGCCTTCATATTCACGCCTGAACAGCCCGCGCCGTTGCAATTCGGGGACGACGCCATCGACGAAGTCGTCGAGTCCGCCGGGCAAGTAGGGAAACATGATAGTGAAACCGTCGCTGGCCTCGGTCTCGATCCATTCCTCCATCTCGTCGGCGATCGTCTTCGGCGTTCCGACCATGGCAAGGCCGGAATATCCGCCCAGCCGTTGCGCCAGCTGGCGTACGGTGAGGTTCTCGCGTCGGGCCAGTGCGATGGCGCGTTCGCGGCCGCTCTTGCTGGCGTTGCTTTCCGGAATGTCCGGCAACGGTCCATCGGGGTCGAACTTGGAGGCGTCGTGGCCGAGTGCGATCGACAGCGATGCGATCGAGTTGGCGTAATTGACCAGGCTGTCGAGCTTGGCGCGCTTGGCGCGGGCTTCATCCATTGTTTCGCCGACCACCACAAAGCAGGCAGGCTGGATTTTCATGTGATCACGATTGCGGCCGATCTTGTCCATCCGCCCCTTCACGTCGGCGTAGAATTTCCGGCCGGCGTCGATATCGCTTTGTGCGGTGAACACGGCTTCCGCGGTTTCGGCTGCGAGTTGCTTTCCGGACTCCGACGCGCCCGCTTGGACGATCACCGGCCATCCCTGGATGGGACGTGCGATATTGATCGGGCCGCGCACCGAGAGGAATTCGCCCTTGTGATCGAGCACGTGCATTTTGTCGGGGTCGAAGAACACGCCGTTGTCGACATCGCGGATGAAGGCATCGTCCGCCCAGGAATCCCATAGCCCGGTCACCACGTCGTAGAACTCGCGGGCGCGGCGATAGCGCTCGCTGTGCTCCATGTGCTCGTCGAGGCCGAAGTTCAGCGCGGCGTCCGGGTTGGATGTGGTCACGATATTCCAGCCGGCACGGCCGCCGCTGATGTGATCGAGTGAAGCGAACCGGCGCGCGATATGATACGGCGCGTCGAATGTGGTCGAGCCCGTGGCGACAAGCCCGATGCGCGTTGTCGCCTGCGACAGCGCCGACAGCAGCGTGAACGGTTCAAAAGACGTCGACGTGTGGCTGCGCTTGAGCGCGTCCATCGGCATGTTCAGCACGGCCATATGATCGGCCATGAAGAAGGCGTCGAATTTGGCCGCTTCCAGCCTCTGGATCGCATATTTGATGTGCGCATAATTGAAGTTCATGTCCGGCCAGGCTCCGGGGTAGCGCCAGCTACCGGTGTGGATGCTGGCCGGCCGCATGAAGGCATTGAGCTTGATTTGACGCTTGGCCATGAAAAGAGACTCCGTGCGCGCCTCGCGCATGATCGAAACCGGACTGGGAATATAGGGCCGGCGACACATTAGAAAAGCGGTGGGCCGCCGCGGGCGATTTTAAAGAATATCCATCTCTCGGAAGAGCCATGCGACATTGATTTCCCTTGTCGAACGTAGGGGTGGGGGAATAGTTTGCAGCAGCAAATCCGGCCATCTCCGGTCCCATTTTCCTGACCAAACGCTTGAGGCACACCATGCCGATTTCTCGCCGCACGCTCCTGACCACGCTTGCCGCAGCTCCGCTCGCATCGATGATGTCGCGGCCGGCGTTTGCCGCCTATCCGGACCACCCGGTTCGGCTGATCGTGCCGTTCGCGGCCGGCGGCAATGCAGATCTGGTCGGCCGTTTGATGGGCGAGGGGATATCGAAAGCGCTGAGTCAGCCGGTTGTGATCGAGAACCGCACCGGTGCGGGTGGAAGCCTGGGCGCAGCGGCCGTCGCGACGGCGGCCCCCGATGGTTATACGCTTCTCACCGGCTCGAACGGGCCTTTGACGGTCAATCCCTTCGTGCAGGCCAAGCTCACCTACGATCCGCTGAAGGACTTCATTGCCATCGGGCTCGCCAATCTCGCGCCGCACGCGATCGTGCTGCACAACTCCGTCAAGGTCAAAAACGTCGCCGAACTGGTTGCGCTGTCGAAGGAGAAGCAGATCACGCTCGGCACGTCAGGCGTGGGAAGCGCTTCACACCTGACGCTGGCGCGATTCAACGCGGCGACCGGCGCGAAGCTGGTGCATGTGCCTTATCGCGGCGGCGGCGCGCTGATCCCGGACGTTTTGGCGGGCAACGTGTCAGGCGCTATGACCGAGATGTCGACGCTCCTCGAGCACCATGGGCAAGGCAAGGTCCGTATCCTTGCGGTGGCCTGGACCAAGCGTTCGGTGCGCGCGCCGGACGTTCCCACCATGATCGAAAGCGGCGTGAAGAATTTCACCGCCGCGAGTTACGTCGGTCTTCTGGCGCCGGCAAAGACGCCGCCGGACGTCGTCGCAGCGCTGGAGAAAGCGCTGATAAAAACGCTGGCTGAAAAGTCGACGCAAGACAAGTTCATTGCCAGCGGCGCAGAACTCGTTCCCGACGACCTGCAGACCTCCAAGGGCTTCACCGCTTACATTCAGAAAGACTACGAAGAATCCAAGGAAGCGGTGAAGATCGCCGGCCTCACGCCGCAATAGGGAGCGGCGCTATTTCTGCTCAAGCTTGGCTGCGATCCGCACCTTGTCCCAGCGGGTGTATTCGTCGGCCATGAATTTGTCGAAGGCTTCCGGCGTGGAGCCTTGCACCAGAACGCCCGCCTTGGTCAGGCGGTCGCGGACCACGGGCTCCTGCAGGATTTCGTTCAGCGTTTTGTTGAGCTTGGCAATGACCGGCTTTGGCATGCCGTGCGGTCCGAACAGACCGTACCAAGTGGTTACGTCATAGTTGGAGAGGCCGCCCGCTTCCATCGCGGTCGGCACATCCGGCAATGCCGGAAAGCGATCCTTGCCCGTTACCGCCAACGCCTTGATCTGGCCGGACTGCACCGGACCGAGCAGGGCCGACACCGTATCGAACAGCACATCGACCTGTTGTCCCAACAGCGCCGACATCGCCTCCGGCGAGGTGCGGAACGGCACGTGAAGCATGTCGACACCGGCCACCTGTTTGAACAACTCGGCCGCCATATGCTGTGTTGCGCCGTAGCCTGGGCTTGCGAACACGACCTTGCCCGGCTTCGCCTTGGCGGAAGCGATAAGATCCTTGATGGTCTTGGCCGGATAATCCGGCCGCGTCACGATGACGAGGCCCGCTGTCGCGATCTGCCCCACCGAGTCGAACGCTTTGAGCGTGTCGTAGCGCGGCGCTTTGGTCATCACCGGAGCCGCGATCTGGCCGGCGGTCATGATGCCGAGCGTGTAGCCGTCCTTCGGTGAATTCGCGATCGCTTCGTTGCCGATCATGCCCCCGGCGCCCGGCCGGTTTTCGATGACGACCGGGTGGCCTAGCTTCTCTTGCATGCGTTGCGCGATGATCCGTCCGACGATGTCGGAGCCGCCGCCGGCGCCAAACGAAATGATGATTTTGATGGTCTGTGTGGGGTAGTCCTGCGCCAGTGCTGGCGGCGCAATGCCGGCTGCGAGTGCGCAGGCTGCGGTCATCATCAGCGATCGTCGATTCACGGCTTATCCTCCCCCCGGCGATGTTTTGGTCCGCGACCCTCCGGGTGACCGGCCGCGCGACGTTTCGGCCAGTCTGCAACTCAGGCGGGAGCGGTGCAAGTTGGCGCGTCGCCGCACAAGCTGGGGTAATTCGGCTATGATCGGCCACGCCGTGCGGTTGCATAACCGCATTTCGTCATTACATACGTTGTTTCATGAGAGGGCATGGCTTTGGCAGATGAAGTGAGCAAAATCCGCGCGGAGGTACGAGCCCGGCAAGCCGAGGACGGTCGCAAAGCAATGGCCGAATACGAAGCCAGCGTTATTGCCGTGCGGGTGAGAACGGAAAAGCTGCGAGCGCTTCGTCTTGCGCGTGAAGCTATTGAGGCAGCCAACAAACCTGTACCGGTTGCCAAATCCAAGGCGAAATCTGCGAGCAAAACCGCAAAGTCGGCCGGCAAGACGACGAAGTCTGCGGGCAAGACCAAGACCGTCAAAGCGGCGAAGAAATCCGGGGCCAAGCTGGCGGATTGGCTGGACGAACAACACAACAGCGGGCGCAATACATAGCGTCGGCACTGCGCGACGTCGGGTTGCGAACGGCGGAGAAAAGGGTGCAAATTCGCCGGGGTTAAGAGGTCGCGATGGGACAGCCCACAGAGATAGCCGCCGCCGTGCAGGGCGCGCCAAGCGCGGTCGTTCAGGACCTGTTTCGCGCGTTCGTCGGACGGTGGCAGTCCTCTGTCCGGATCGCAGGCATGATCGAAGAGGGGCACGGCCTCGCCGATCGGGCCTGCAGCGCCGGGCGATTGCGAAGCATCGTCGATGGGAGCCTGTACCCGATTTTTCAGGATTTAGGACCGGGATCCACCGCCTGTCATCTCGACGGTCGCGGTGCGCTGACGGCCGGCGAAGCGGTGCGCCGTGATCTGGCGGCCGGCTGCGACCTGGTGATTTTGAGCAAATTCGGCAAGCTCGAGGCGGGGCGCGAGGGTCTTGCGGCCGCTTTCACCGCGGCGATTGAGGCCGGCGTGCCGGTTCTGACCTGTGTGTCTCCCACCTTTTGTGACGCATGGATGCGGTTTGCATCGCCATTGTCGGTTGTGCTGCCGGCTCAGGCAGACGCGATTGATGGTTGGTGGCGCGCGGTGCGAAGCCGCGCCGAACGCGAGCGCGGCTTGCTTGCGCACGAGGATGCCGCGCCGGGTCGCGGCGCGCTGTAACAGCAGCAATTGTAGTTTTGGAGTCGCCGGCCGCTGGCCGGTAGCGTCCCGCCTATTTGACGGGCACGACGTCCTTGGCGCGCTTGGAGCCCATATAGACAGCGAGAAGGCGCGCCGGCTTCGAGCCGTTGTTGATGCCGAAATGCGCGACGTTCATCGCCTCCATGAAGGTTTGCCCTGGACCGTAGGTGCGCGTGCCGTGCTTGCCGTAGTTCACGGTCAGTTCGCCCTCCAGGATATAGGCGAACAGCGGCACGCCATGCTTGTGCAGGATGGTCCGGCCGCCCGGCGCGAGCGTCACGATGGCGGCGGTGACATGCGCGGGGCCTTTCGGGTAGCGGATCGTTTCGCCGACAATGGTGGTGCCGGTCGAAAGCAGCGGCGTGGCCGGGTAGGAGGGGACAGCCGCCGCCGCCTGCGGTGCAGCAGGGGATAGATTTTCGGCGGACGCCGAGGCCGTGGTTAAGGCGAGGGCAAACAAGGTCAGTGCAGCGGAGCGAACAAGCATCGACAATCTCCTCGGGGGAACGAAGACACAAGAGCACAGTCCGGCCGGCGATGAAACCGAACACGGCTGCGTGGCTGTGAAGGTTCACATGTAACCTCGCGAAATGAGCAAAGGCTCGTGTTGCGTTGCGGTATTCCGCGATGTCCAATTGCCCGGCTATCCTTCTGCTCGCAGCGCATTCGTGCGACGATGGAGACTCTGAGCGGCAATCGTTGCTCTTTCCCGATGAGGTCTTCGTGCTGACAGGTTGTCTTTTCCGCGCGCGTCCGGATGCTTCGGGCCGCTTGCGTCCGAAGGTGAAGCTGGCAATCGTTATCGCGGCATTGGCTGCGACGCCCGCACTGGCCCAGACAGCGCAGAGCGTAAGGGCCAACGATCCAGCTATCGTTGCGTGCGAAGCCGTGGCACGCGAACAGGCCGGTCGGCCGAAACAATATGTACGCGTCGGCGCCGATCTCCATGGCCACACGACCGTGGTCGATTATCGCGCGCTTGGCCGCCGCGGGCGATGGGAACTGCGGCAGGTGCAGTGCACGTTCCAACTCGATTCGAACACGGCGCAGTGGAAGTTCGACGAGACGAAACCCGCCGATGTGATGAAATGCGAAGCGACTCTCGATGCCGCGACAAGAGTTGCGCGACGATTGGGTCCGCAGCTTCGCCGATGCCGCGCAATTCTGAAAGCCGATGCGCGACGCCAAGCCGTTCGCGACCGTGCGATCAATGAGCTGACAAGCAACCAGCAATATCCGATCGTGCGAACGGACACGGCGCTCGTGGCGCGCTAGGCCTTTCCGGCAGCGAATCCCCACGCGCAATCCGCGCTGCGCGATGCGATTGCGCTTTGCGGTGGTGGATTGTGCTCGCGAACGCTTTGTCTCGCGATAAGGCCACGGATAAAACGCGCGACGCAATGTGCGAACGCTTGGACGCTCGCACCGATTTCTGCCAAGCTTGCGGCATTGAACATCGTGGTTCGTAAGAAGAACCGTAGATCAGGGGGCTCGATGACTG
>Ga0070681_10005457_pt1 | contig 12284 bp, 10 predicted proteins | sample KBSC83BmetaG_FD_65650 | JGI IMG/M metagenome (GOLD analysis project Ga0070681, IMG submission 65650) | Corn rhizosphere microbial communities from Kellogg Biological Station, Michigan, USA - KBS C8-3B metaG | ecosystem: Host-associated > Plants > Roots > Rhizosphere | place: USA: Michigan...
CCCCGGCTGCTCGAGGTGCGCGGCGAGGTGATGATGCTGCGGCGCGACTTCGAGGCGATCAACCGGCGCGCCGAGGAGCGCGGCGAGAAGACCTTCGTGAATCCGCGCAACGCCGCGGCGGGCGGCCTGCGCCAGCTCGATCCGCGCCTCACCGCCCAGCGCAAGCTCTCGTTCTTCGCCTACGGCATCGGTGCGGTCGAGGGATTCGCGCCCCCGCCCACCCACGCGCGGCTGCTCGACCAGCTGGCCGAGCTGGGCTTCCCGGTCGCGAAGGACCGGCGCACCGCCAGGGGGGCCGCGGGGCTGCTCGAGTTCTACCGCGCGGTGGGCGAGAAGCGCGCGAAGCTCGCCTACGACATCGACGGCGTCGTCTACAAGGTGAACCGCATCGCCGACCAGGAGCGCCTGGGCTTCGTCTCGCGCGCCCCGCGCTGGGCGATCGCGCACAAGTTTCCCGCGGAGGAGGCGACCACGGAGCTCGAGAACATCGAGATCCAGGTGGGCCGCACGGGGGCGCTCACGCCGGTGGCGCGCCTGAAGCCCGTCTTCGTCGGCGGCACCACGGTCACGAACGCCACGCTGCACAACGAGGACGAGATCCGCCGCAAGGACATCTGGAAGCGCGACACGGTCGTCGTGCGCCGCGCGGGCGACGTGATCCCGGAGGTGGCGCGCGTCTCGAGGCCTGGCCCGCGCGAGAAAGGCGACCGCTTCGAGATGCCGTCGAAATGCCCGATTTGCGCCTCGGCGGTGGTGAAGGAGGAGGACGGCGCCGTGGCGCGTTGCACCGGCGGCCTGATCTGCCCGGCCCAGCGCAAGCAGGCGCTGCTGCATTTCGCGCAGCGCCGAGCGCTGGACATCGAGGGCCTGGGCGACAAGCTGGTCGACCAGCTCGTCGACGCGGGCCTGGTGCGCACGCCCGCCGACCTCTACCGCCTCGGGCTCGCCAAGCTCGCCGCCCTGGAGCGCATGGCCGACAAGTCCGCGTCGAACGTGGTCGCCGCCATCGAGAAGAGCAAGGACACCACGCTCGCCCGCTTCATCTACGCGCTCGGCATCCGCAACGTGGGCGAGGTCACGGCGCGGGACCTGGCGCGCCATTTCGGCAAGCTCGAGCTGATCGAGAAGGCGAGCGTGGAGGAGCTGCAGGAGACGCCCGACGTGGGCCCGGTGGTCGCCGAGTCGATCGCCGCCTTCATGGGCGAGCCGCACAACCGCGAGGTGATCGAGCAGCTGCGCGCGGTGGGCGTGCGCTGGAAGGAGGGCGAGCGGGCGCGCGCGCCGCAGGCCGGCCCCTTCGCGGGTAAGATCGTGGTTCTCACCGGCACCCTCGGCACGATGACGCGCGACGAAGCGAAGGAGCGGATCGAGGCGGCGGGCGGGAAGGTCACCGGCTCGGTCTCGAAGAAGACGGACTACGTGGTCGCCGGCGCGGATGCCGGCTCGAAACTCGACAAGGCTCAGGAACTCGGCGTGCGCGTGCTGGACGAAGGTGAGTTCCGCGCGTTGCTCGGCGCATAGTCACAGGCGAATGCAGAAAATAACCAAGGCGGTATTCCCGGTGGCGGGCCTCGGCACCCGCTTCCTCCCGGCCACCAAGGCGTCTCCCAAGGAGATGCTCCCGATCGTCGACAAGCCCCTCATCCAGTACGCGGTGGAGGAGGCGGTGGCGGCCGGCATCACCGACCTGATCTTCATCACCGGCCGCGGCAAGCGCGCCATCGAGGACCATTTCGACAAGGCCTACGAGCTGGAGGCCGAGCTGCAGGCCCACGGCAAGAACAAGCTCCTGAAGGAGGTGCGCGGCCTGCTGCCCGAGGGCGTGTCGTGCACCTACATCCGCCAGGCCGAGGCGCTCGGCCTCGGGCACGCGGTGCTCTGCGCGCGCCACCTGATCGGCGACGAGCCCTTCGCGGTGATCCTCGCCGACGACCTCATCGATGCGCCGCTCGCCGTGATGAAGCAGATGGCGCAGGCGCACGCGCGCCATGGCGGAAGCCTCATCGCCGTGCAGAACGTGGCGCGCGAGGACACGGCTTCCTACGGCATCGTCTCGGCCGACCGCATCGGCCCGTCGATCGCGAGGATCACCACCATCGTCGAGAAGCCCAAGCCCGAGGATGCGCCGTCGACGCTCGCCGTGGTGGGCCGCTACATCCTCAGCCACCGCATCTTCCATTTCCTCGAGAACCTGCGGCCCGGCGCCGGGCGCGAGATCCAGCTCACCGACGCCATCGGGCGCCTGCTGCGCGAGGAATCGGTGTTCGCCTACGAGTTCGACGGGCGGCGCTACGATTGCGGCTCCAAGCTGGGCTACCTGCAGGCCACGGTGAACTACGCGCTGAAGCACCCCGAGCTCGCGGCCGACTTCCGCGCCTTCATCACCGCGACCGTCACGAGCCCGCCGGGCAAGCGCCCGTGAACCGGCGCGACGCCCAGCGCCTGCTGGACGAGGCCGACCTGCTGTTTCCCGCCGAAACGCTGAACGAGGCCGTGGTCCGCATGGCGGGCGAGATCTCGGAGAGCCTCGCCGACGAGTTCCCGGTGGTGCTCTCGGTGATGGGCGGTGCCGCCGTGTTCACCGGGCGCCTTTTGCCGCTGCTCGCCTTCCCGCTCGAGTTCGGCGCGATCGAGGTCACGCGCTACAACAACGACACGCAGGGGCGCGACATCGCCTGGCGCCTGGCTCCCCGCGACAACGTGCGCGACCGCACCGTGCTCGTGGTCGACGATATCCTGGACGAGGGCATCACCCTCGCCGCCATCCGCGCCCGCCTCCTCGAGATGGGCGCGCGGCGCGTGCTCTCGGCGGTGCTCGCCGACAAGGACCTCGGCCGCGCCAAGCCCGCGCACGCGGACTTCGTGGGGGTCACGGTCCCGAACCGGTACGTATTCGGTTTTGGAATGGACGCATACGGGTTGTGGCGCAACCTGCCCGCCATCTACGCATTGAAGGAATGAAAAGGCCAGGAACGCAGATGAACGCAGATGAGACGCAGATGAACGCGGAAAGGCAAGGAGAACGGGTCATGAACGTCCGGAACACCATCGAGATGATTGCCGCATATCCCTTTATCATCCGCGTTCATCTGCGTTCGCCTTTTCCGCGTTCATCCGCGTTCCCAGGCCTTTTGCCCGCATAACTCATGATCGCCATCATCGGAGGCAGCGGGCTCGCCAAGCTCGCCAACCTGCAGATCACCCACCGCCAGATCGTGCGCACGCCCTACGGCGAGCCGTCGGGGCCGCTCACGTTCGGGCGCATCGGCGCGGGCGAGGTGCTGTTCCTCGCGCGCCACGGCTACGGCCACACGCTGGCGCCCCACGAGATCAACTATCGGGCGAACGTATGGGCGCTGCAGTCGAAGGGTGTCACGCGCGTGATCTCGGTGTGCACCGTGGGCGGCATCGCGCCCGCGCTCGCCGCCGGCACGATCGCGATTCCCGACCAGATCATCGACTACACCTGGGGCAGGCCGCAGACGTATTTCGAGGGCGCCGAGCAGCCCGTGACGCACATCGATTTCACCTATCCTTACAGCGAGCCCACGCGGCGCATGGCGATCGCGGCGGCCGCCGAGGTGGGCATCGCCGTGGTCGACGGCGGCACGTACGCCGCGGTGCAGGGCCCGCGCCTGGAAACCAAGGCCGAGATCGACCGGCTGGAAGGCGACGGCGCGACCATGGTCGGCATGACCGGCATGCCGGAGGCCGCGCTCGCGCGCGAGCTGGGGCTCGAGTACGCCGCGCTCGCGGTCGTGGTGAACGCGGCGGCGGGGCGCGGCGCCAGCGCCCGCGCCATCTCGATGGACGACATCGGGCGGGTGATCGAGGAGACCATGGCGAAGGTGCGCATGATCGTCGCGAAGATGGTGGAGCGCCATGGCGGCGCGTGAGGTGCTGCGCATGGGGCACCCGGTGCTGCGCGAGCGCGCGCAGCCCGTGGAGGGCTTCGGCACGCCGGAGCTCCTGGCGCTCGTGGCCGACATGAAGGACACCATGGCCGCGAAGAACGGGGCGGGGCTCGCGGCGCCGCAGATCGGCGTGTCGCAGCGCGTCGTGATCTTCGGCGTGGACAGGAACCCGCGCTACCCCGATGCCGAGGAGGTCCCCTTCACGGTGCTGGTGAACCCGAAGATCGTGCTGCTCACGCGCGAGGTGGAGGAGGGCTGGGAGGGCTGCCTCTCGGTGCCCGGCATGCGCGGCGTGGTGCCGCGCTACACGAGGCTGCGCTACTCGGGCTTCGACGAGCACGGCCAGCCCATCGAGCGCGAGGCCGAGGGCTTCCACGCGCGCGTCGTGCAGCACGAGTGCGATCATCTCGATGGCATCCTGTACCCGCAGCGCATGACCGACATGAGCCGGTTCGGCTTCAATGAAGAGCTGTTCCCCGGAGAGGACCTCGTCGATGAGTGAGACCGCCCAGGCCGCGCCGGCCGATCCGCCGACCGGCACCGCCCACGTGATGTACCTGCTGCACGTCATCTCGCCCTTCACGCTCTGGACGCTCGCGCTGGTGGCGCTGGTGGTCGGCGCCGTCACGCGCGACTCGGTGCGCGGCACCTGGGTCGAGACGCACTACGCGTGGCTCCTGCGCACCTGCCTCTGGGGCCTGCTCTGGCTCGTGATCGGCACCTTCGTCTTCGCGATCACGATCATCGGCATCTTCGTGATCTTCGTGCCGTGGTTCGTGCTCACCGTCTGGTACCTCTACCGCGTGATCCGCGGCTGGCTGAGGCTGAACGACCGCAGGCCGGCGCCCGGCTAGGCACGGGGGGCCGGCCCCGGTGCCGGCGCGAGGAATGCGAAGTCAGCCGCCGAAGGGCTCGAGCCGCCCTTCGCGATAGACCGCCACGGGCACGATCCGGCCGCCCTTCATGCGCAGGATCGTCATCTCGGCGTCCTTGCGGTCGCCCTTCGCATCGAAGGCGATGTGCCCGGTCGCCCCTTCCAGGCTGGTCGCGCGGATCTTCGGCGCGAAGCTGGCGGGATCGACCGAATCGGCGCGCTGCATCGCGTCGATGACGACGTTGGTGGCGTCGTAGAAGTAGGCCGCGTAGAGCTGCGTCGGGCCATAGCGCGCGGCGAAGGCATCGCGGAAGGCCTTCGTGGCCGACGCGGCCGGGAGGCCCGCCTGCGAGCACGCGAGGCCTTCCCCGGCGGCCCCCGCGAGCTGCGCCATCTCGTCGGTGCACGCGCCGTCGCCGAATGCGAACGCGGCCTTCACGCCGAGCTCGCGCGCCTGCTTGAGCATCAGTCCCCCGGTCGCGTCCATGCCGCCGTGGAAGACCGCGTCGGGCGCCTTCGCCTTGATGCGCGTGAGGATCGCCTTGAAGTCGGTCTCGCGATCGGTGGTGCGCTCGCGGCCGACGATCGCCACACCCCGGGCGCGCAATGCCTTGTCGACCTCGGTGGCGAGCCCCTCGCCATAGGCCGTCTTGTCGTCCACGACGGCGACCGTCTTCGCTTTCAGCGCGTCCGCGATGTACGCCGCGATCGCGGGACCCTGCTGGTCGTCGCGGCCGATGGTGCGGAACACGCCCCGCAACCCGCGCTCGGTGAGCTCCGGGCTCGTCGCCGATCCGGTGACCACCGGAATGCCGGCCTTCGCGTAGATTTCGGAGGCGGGGATCGTGACGCCCGAGTTGAGGTGGCCGATCACCGCGGCCACGTGCGCGTCGACGAGCTTCTGCGCGGCGAGCGTGCCGACGCGCGGGTCGCCCTGGTCGTCCTCGCTCATCATGCGGAACGCGATCGTCTTTCCGCCGATGACCAGGTGCTTCGCGTTCGCCTGGTCGATCGCGAGCGCGACGCCGTTCTCGTCGTCCTTGCCCTGGTGGGCGATGGGGCCGGTGAGCGGGCCCGCATGGCCGATGAGGACCGTGACGGCCGCGGAGGGCGGGGCGGGCGCCGTCGCCGGGCGGCCGCATGCGGCGGCGAGCAGGGCCGCGAGGACGGCTAGGAAGCGACCTTGCACAGGTCCGCGATGATCCGCGCGCGCAGCTCGGGATCCTCCAGCTCGGGCCCGGTCACGACGAAGACGTCCTCGGCGCGCGCGCCGAGCGTGGTGACGCGCGCATCGACCAGGTTCAGCCCGTGCTCGAGGAACACGCGGGCGAGCGAGGAAAGCAGGCCCGGACGGTCGGCGCAGCTCACGTTGGCGAGCCACTGGCCGCCCGAGCGCCCGCCGACGATCGACACCATGGGCTCGATCGGGAAGTGGCGCACCCAGCGCGACACGCGGCCCGAGGGCGCCGGGTCGAGCGGCTCGCCGGGGGCGATGCGCGCGGCAAGACCGGCCTCGACCTTCTGGATGAGGTCGCGGTAGTGGTCGCCGGCGCCGCGCGAGCGCAGCAGCACCTGGAAGCTGTCCAGCGCGAAGCCGTGCCCCGTCGTGTAGATCTTCGCGGCCGCCACGTCGAGCTGCATGCGCTCGAAGAAGCTCGTGATGCGCGCGAAGAGGCCGGGCTGGTCGGGCGCGTACACGAGGACCTGCAGGCCTTCGCCCACCGGCGAGAGGCGCGCGCGCACGATCGGCTTGTCGGGCGTCACGCGCGACCACAGCGTGCGCGTGTGCCAGCCGGTCTCGTTCGCCTCGAAGCGCTGGAAATAATTCTCGTCGAGCTTGGACCAGAGCGCCGCTTCCTTGTCCGGCTGCGGCACGTACTGCCGGAAGATGCGCAGCGCCTCCTGCTTCTTCGCCGCGATCCACGACGGCGCGTAGGCGGCCTCGCCGCGCAGCACGCGGCGCGTGAGCCGGTAGAGGTCCTCGAGGAGCTTGCCCTTCCACGCGTTCCACACCGCGGGGCTCGTGCCGCGGATGTCCGCGACCGTGAGCAGGTAGAGCGCGGTGAGCGTGCGCTCGTCGCGCACCAGGGTGGCGAAGCCCGAGATCACGTCCGGGTCCGAGAGGTCCTGCTTCTGCGCGGTGGCCGACATCGCGAGGTGGCGCTCGACCAGCCACGCGACCAGGTCCGCGTCGGACTTCGCCATCCCGTGGGCGCGGCAGAAGCGCGCGGCGTCGGCGGCGCCCAGGTGCGAATGGTCGCCGCCGCGTCCCTTGGCGATGTCGTGGAAGAGCGCGGCGAGGTAGAGGACCTCGACGCGGCCGAACTCCTGCATGAGCTGCGAGCAGAACGGGTACTCGTGGTCGAAGCGCGGCACCCGGAAGCGGCGCAGGTTGCGGATCACCATGAGGATGTGCTCGTCCACGGTGTAGACGTGGAAGAGGTCGTGCTGCATCTGGCCCACGATGCGCCCGAACGCCGGGATGAGCCGGCCGAGCACGCCGTAGCGGCTCATGCGCCGCAGCGTCCACGTGAGGCGGTCGCTCCCCATGATCTGCATGAAGCGCCGGCGGTTGGCGGGGTCGTCGCGGAACGCGCGGTTGATGCGCGGCAGCGCCCGCGAGAGCGCGCGCAGCGTCACCGGGCCCAGGCCCACGATGCCGCGGTTGTCCTGCAGGCGGCGGAAGGCCTCGAGGATCATGCCGGGGCTCTGCTCGAAGAGGTCTTCGTTGCGCAGCTCGAGCGTCATGTTGTCGACGACGAAGTCCTCGTCGAGCTTCCTCACCTTGCGCTCGGCCTCGGGCGTGATGCGCGCGAAGAGGTTGGAGAGCAGGATCTGGTTGAAGCGCCAGATCGCCTTCGCGGCGAGGTAGTAGCGGCGCATCAGCAGGTCCGAGGGCGCCATCGCGGCCCGGCCCTCGAGCTTCAGCTGCCGCGCCATCTCGATCTGGTGGTCGAACACCAGGCGGTCCTCGCGCCGGCCCGCGAGGTAGTGCAGGCGGATGCGCAGGTCCTGGAGCACGCGCTCGTTGGCGGCGATGCCCGCGGCCTCGCGCGGCGTGATGAGGCCCTCCTGGGCGAGCGTCTTCCACGAGGTGCCGAGGCCCGCGGCGCGCGCGAGCCAGAGCACGGTGTGCAGGTCGCGCAGGCCCCCGGGGCTCTCCTTGATGTTGGGCTCGAGGTTGTAGGCCGCCTCCTGGAAGCGCTCGTGGCGCGCCTTCTGCTCCTGGAACTTGGCCTCGAAGAACGCGCGCACGTTGCGCTGCCCGCGCAGGCGCCGCTCCATCTCCGCCAACACCGCGGCGTCGCCCGCCACCAGGCGCGATTCGAGCAGGCTCGTGTCCACGCTCACGTCCTTGGCGGCCTCCTCGACGCACTCGGCGACGGTGCGCACCGCGTGGCCGGGCTCGAGGCCGCTGTCCCAGAGCGCGCCGATGAAGCGCTCGATCGACGCGTCCGGGGTGCGGCCGTCGGGCAGCAGCACCAGCACGTCGACGTCGGAATGGGGGAAGAGCACGCCGCGCCCGTAGCCGCCGACCGCCACCAGGGCCAGGTGCGGATCGCTCACGTGCTCGGCCCAGAGCTGCTGCAGGAGCTGGTCGACCGCGGCGGCGTGGGCGGCGAGATCGCGGTGCGGATCGGGGCGCCGGAAGTAGCGCCCCTTCAGGTCCTCGCGCCGCGCCCGCATCCACGCGCGCGACGTGGAAGCCGGCGTGGCGAGCTCGGGAGCGAGGAGGGCGTTGGTCACCGAAATGGGGTCAGGTTAATTTTTGAACCTGTCCCCATTTCCTTTCGACTTGAGATGCCAAAAAGGGGACAGGTTCAAAAATTAACCTGACCCCATTTTGTCACGCGTGCGCGCGCTCGGCGACGAAGGCGGGCGGCGCGGGAGTGCCGGCGGAGACCGTGAGGATCTCGTAGCCGTCGGCGGTGACGAGCACCGTATGCTCCCATTGCGCGGACAACGAGTGGTCGGCGGTGACGATGGTCCAGCCGTCGGCGAGCTGGCGGATGTCGCGCTTGCCGGCGTTGATCATGGGCTCGACGGTGAAGGTCATGCCCTGCTGGAGCTTGAGCCCCTGGCCGGGGCGCCCGTAGTGCAGGATCTGCGGCTCCTCGTGGAAGCGCCGTCCGATGCCGTGGCCGCAGAATTCGCGCACCACGCTGAAGCCGGCGGTCTCGGCGTGGCGCTGCACCGCGGCTCCGATGTCGCCCAGTGTCGCGCCCGGACGGACCACCGCGATGCCCCGCCACATCGCCTCGTAGGTCACCTCGCACAGGCGCCGCGCCTGCACCGAGGGCTCGCCGGCGTAGAACATGCGGCTCGTATCGCCATGCCAGCCGTCCTTGATGACGGTGACGTCGATGTTCACGATGTCGCCGTGGCGCAGGATCTTCTCGCCCGGCACGCCGTGGCACACCTGGTGGTTCACCGAGGTGCAGACCGACTTGGGATAGGGCCGGTGCCCGGGGGGCGCGTAGTTGAGCGGCGCGGGGACGGTGCCCTGCACGCCCACCATGTAGTCGTGGCAGAGCTTGTCGAGGTAGCCCGTGGTGACGCCGGGCTTCACGTACGGGGTGATGTAGTCCAGGACCTCGGAAGCCAGGCGGCCGGCCACGCGCATGCCCTCGATGTCCTCGAGTGTCTTCATGCGCTGCCCGTTGTCTGGCTGCCGGCCTTCCATGGCTGAATTATACCGTCAGCGTTAGGCTTCCTGCCTCGACGCGGGTTCCCCCGGCCCCTACAATGGCACCTGGGAGGGGAAGTCCCCAAAAGGGCGCGGGCATGGGACGGTTCGGGTTCGCATTCGTGGCCATGGTCGGCGCGGCCGGTTGCACCTGCGCCCTCGCGGGGGCCGCAGCGCTGCCGCGCTGGAGCAGCGTAGGCCCGCCGGGCGGGGCGGGCGCGATCAGCACCGATCCGGCCGATGCGAAGCACGTGATCGTGCTCGGTGCCGCGGGAGACTTCTTCGAGACCCGTGACCGCGGCGCGACCTGGACGCAGGGCACGGCGAGCTGCGCGTCCAATGAAAGCGTGATCATCCGCGATGCGGCGTACTACCAGATCTGCACCGACGGAATCTGGCAAACGCTCGATGATGGCCGCGACTGGCAGCCGCTGAAGCCCGTGCAGTCCAATCCCAACGGCTGGCAGGGGTTCCGGCAGCTCGTCTTCGAGCCATCCGACGCGAGCCAGGCCCTGGTGGTCGGGACCCTCGGCACTCTCAGCACGGCGCTCCTCGCTTCCCACGACGCGGGAGTGCATTGGGACCAGAAGACCGCCGTCCCGCTGCCCGCCACCCCGACCCTTTTCGCGTTCGATCCCTCCCAGCCGGGACGGCTCGTGACCATCGCGAGCACCAGCAAGTTCACCGACCCCGTCTCCCGCGCCAGCGCCTGGGAAAGCCGCGACATGGGCGACACCTGGCGCCAGCTCGGCGAGACGTATGCGTGGCCGACCCAACAACCATGCGGTGTGTCCCATATCGCGGCCGATAGCGCGGGCGGCCTGTACTTGCTCACGGGCTGCGGCCTGCAGGCTTCGCACGACGGAGGCATCACGTGGTCCTTCACGTCCACGGCTGACCTCGGGTCCGCCCCGGGCGAGGGACTCGGCTTCGGCGCGGACTTGCGCGTCGATCCGTCGGTGCCGGGGCATGCCCTCGCCCTGGGCGAATCGACGATGGTCGAGACCCATGACGGCGGCGCGACCTGGAGCAAGGTATCGCGTCCGGCGGATGCATACGCGCTGGTGGAATTCGGGCGGGACGGCGCCGCATGGGCCGCCAGCTTCTACGGAGTCTTCCGGCGCGAGCCGGGCGCACAGGCCTGGACGCAGGTGCCGGTCGAAGGGTTGCGATACGGCGCGCAGTTCCAGATCGCGATCGGGGGAACCCGGGGGGAGGTTCTGGTCGAGGGCGGCACCCGATCCGCGGACGGGGGACAACACTGGATGCCCATGCCGGTCCACTTTCCGATCGCGGTAGCGGGGCAGCCGCGCGCTTTCTACGCGCCCGATCCATCGGCGGGGCCGCCTCTGTGGACCTCGTATGCCTTCTCGAGCGATGCCGGCGCGACGTGGCAGCCCGCGAACATGGTGCTCACGGCGCCTTCCGGCGACCCGATCGACAACCTCGCGCCGGTGGGACCGCAGCCCGGCGTGATCTACGCCACCTCCATGCGGCCGGGCGACTGCATCGGGGGCCTCTGCCTCTACGACCCCGTCGCCGTGGTGCGTTCGGACGACGGCGGGAAGACGTGGCGCTCGATCGACGCCGGCCTGTCCGGGCGGACGCGCAGCGTCGCCGTGACGGCCGCCGATCCCGCCGTGGTCTACGTTTCGAGCGGCGGGATCGTCTACCGCAGCGCCGATGCGGGCGCGCATTGGACGGCCCTCACGGGCTTGAAGGGCACGCTGGTTCCGGATGCCGTGGATCGATCGACGGCATACCAGTGGGGGGCGGGCATCTCGTACACCGTCGACGGCGGGGCGCACTGGACGGCGGGCAGCTTCCCCAACGTGCGCGGGCAGTACTGGTTCCTTGCCGATCCCCAGCAGGCCGGGCGCGCCTATCTCGTCAGCTACGACGGGACGATATTCGAGACGCGCGATCGCGGCCTCACGTGGCGTCAGGCCGCGGTGGGTGCGGCGCTGCGCTTCCACGATTACCCGCCGGTCATCGCCACGGACGGAGCTGACCGGATCATCGCCGGCACGGACGGCCTCGGGGTCTACTCGATCCGCCTCTCGGGCGATCCGTTGATCGTCGACACGGACCTCTGGTGGGATCCTGCGCAATCGGGCTGGGGCATCAGCGTGGCGCAGCACCAGAGCGGCAACATGTTCGTCGTCTGGTACCGCTACGACGCGCAGGGGATGCCGACCTGGTCCGTCGTGCCCGGAGGCACGTGGACCGATGCACGCACCTTCACCGGCACGCTCTACGACGCGACCTATGCCCCGACCGGGCCGCCGCTGCAGAAGGGCGGTGCGTTCGATCCCGCTCAGGTCCACATGACCGCGATCGGCAAGGCGACGCTCGCGTTCGCGGACGCCAATACCGCGGACGTGGCTTTCGCGATGGACGACGGCACGCGCTTCGACCACCACGTGGTACGGCAGCTCTATGGCCCGCCGACGCCGTTCTCCATCACCAACATCGGGGACCTGTGGTGGAATCCCCAGCAATCGGGTTGGGGCCTCGGCCTGCACCAGCAGTACGGCACCGTGTTCGCGACGTGGTTCGTGTACGACGCCGACGGACATCCGACGTGGCTCGTGATCCCGTCGCTGCAGCTTGGCAACGGCCTGTACTTCGGGGACCTCTATGCGATGACCGGCCCCCCGTCCACCGGGCCGTTCGATCCCTCGAAGGTGGTCGCGACCAAGCTCGGGAACGTCTCCCTGGTGAGCAACGTCCGCGGATTCACGATGCTGTTCCCGACGACCTTCGGCCACACCTCGTCCGTCGTGATCAGCCGCCAGCCGTTCTAGCC
>Ga0070681_10005459_pt1 | contig 12282 bp, 7 predicted proteins | sample KBSC83BmetaG_FD_65650 | JGI IMG/M metagenome (GOLD analysis project Ga0070681, IMG submission 65650) | Corn rhizosphere microbial communities from Kellogg Biological Station, Michigan, USA - KBS C8-3B metaG | ecosystem: Host-associated > Plants > Roots > Rhizosphere | place: USA: Michigan...
TCCGTACGCCTTGTTTTATGAGTTTGCTGCGCCCCTGACGTCCCCCTGGTCGGGAGAACGACGCACCGAAAATCACGTCGGCGGGAACAACGTGCGTGCGATCTCGACCGATCGCAAAAGCACGAACACGGAGATCACGGAAAAAACAGGCGGCCACGGTCAGTCAATTGACGTTGCCGTGAACCTCCGTTCGTCTCCGTGTCTTCCGTGTCAGAGCTTGTGCATCGTGCTGCTAAAAGAGGAACTTCGCCGCGAACTGCACTTGCCGGGACGACCCCGAATCGCCAGTGGGGAACCGCGTGTTCGTAATCACCCCGAATGCGGTACTGCCAACGAGCGCGGTGCGGCCCGGCTGACCGAGGTTGGCGACGTTGAACAGATTGAAGACCTCGGCGCGCAACTGCACGCGCGCTTGCCCTGACAGCGTGAGGTTCTTGATGAGCGACAAATCAGTGTTGCTGAACGCCGGCCCGTAGATCAGATTGCGCGGCATGTTCCCGAAGTGAAAGACGCCATTCGCCGAGACCGGATACGCGAAGACCGAGCTCGAGTTACAGGACCCGGCGGCCGGCGCCAGAATGCGCGGATCGCACACTGACGCGTTGAACCACTGCGTGGCGGACTTGGCGCCTTTGGGATCGCCGACCAGGTCGGGCCTGAGCGAAGTGACGCCCGTGAACGTGTTGAGGTTTGTGATGATGTTGACCGGGCTGCCGGACTGCAGCTGGAGGACGCCTGTCACCTGCCACCCTTCGGTCAGCCTGCTTCCATGGAATGGCAGTTCGTACGTTCCGTTCAGGCTGAAGCGATGCCGCACATCGAAGTCCGACGGGCCGTAACTGTCGGCGAGGTCATAGCTGTTCTGCAGTGAACCATTCGCATTGGCTCCGGTCGCGTCGTACGAATTCGTGTCGGTTGATTTCGACAAGGTGTACGACGAGGACAGCTGCAGCCCATGGCTCATGGGGCGATTCACGGTAATCCACAGTCCTTTGTAGTGCGACCAGCCCGCGCTCTGGATCTCCGTGATATTGCCAAGTACCGCTCCTGGGGAAATCGGACTCGCTGACGACAAGGTCGGGTACGGGCGCAACCCGTTGACGGGCTGATTGATGTTGACCGGAATCCGCAGGCGGTCCCCGTAAGAACCGAAGTAGCCCACCATCACGCCGTTGCCCGCAATCTCCTTCTCGACGTTCGCATTCCAGGTCTGCGTGCGTGACGGCAGAAAGTTCGGGCTTGTCGTCGTTGGCGCGAGGCCCGACGCCTGGGCAGTCGCGAGCGCGGTATCCAGTTTGACCGCAGCCGACACATTGAGCGGCGTTGCCAACGGAGGATTGGCGGCAGAGCCTCCGATATAGCCGGTGTTCGTCTGGTTGACCATCACGGCATATGCACCTCGGACGACGAGATCGCCGTTGCCGGTTGGATTCCAGATCACTCCGAGCCGCGGCTGGAAATCGCTGCCGTTCTTGTGGATCTGATCGATCCCCGATCCCAGTCTGACGAGCGCGTCCTTCGCGGCGTCGAAGACCACCAGCTTGTCGTTGGGCTCGGTCGGCGAGGCGATGAAGTCATAGCGAAGGCCGAGATCGACTTTCACATTGCCGCCGAGCGACAGGCTGTCCTGGACGAACCCTCCAACGGCAGGAATGATCAGTTGCGCCGACCGGTCGCCGAGCGTGATGGTGAAGGCCGTGCCTACGCCGGTGGCGAATGTTGCGGGGCTTGCGTAGGTGAACGTGCCCGGATCGTTGGTGAACGACGACACCGAGGCACGTCGGTACTCGCCGCCGAACTTGACGATGTGGTTGCCGCGTAGATACGTGGCGGTGTCGGAGGCCACCCAGGTCGTCACCGTGCGGCCTTGCGGGAAGTTCGCGGGGCCGCCAAAGTTCAGGCCGAGGCTGGTGATCGTGATCTGCGGCAGCGCGAGCGGTACGGTGATGCCGTCACTGATGCCAAGATCCGTCGGGTTGACGACGACGTTCGGATTGAAGTTGATTTTGATCCGGTTGTACCCCGCACGCGCTTCGTTGACGAGCGCCTGCGTAAAGACGTGCGTTTCATTGAGCGTCATGACCTGACGCTTGCCGCCGCGCGTATCACCGTAACCCGGGACGGTGTTGAGCTGGGCGTTCGGCTCCTTGCGCAAATCCTTTTGATACGCGTAATAGCCGTGCAGGTCGTCCTTGGTGCCCAGGTTGTTCCGCACGTCCAGCGTGTACTGGTCGATGTTGACGGGCGCGATGCCCGAGGCCAGCAGCCGTGCCTGGCCATTGGCATCAGTCGTGTTGCCGAGCGGAATGTACTTCAGAAGATTCTTCGCGACTGGATCGGTCACGGCCGCACGCTGCGCGTCAGTCAGCACGCCCGCGTTCAGATCGACGCCTTGCGTGTGCCGAAGCCCCTCATAACTGAAGAAATAGAACGTCTTGTTCTTCTTGATTGGCCCCCCGAGGTTGACACCGAACTGTTTCCGATTGAACGGCGATTTCGGGTTGGGCTCGGGGTTGAAGAAGTTTCGAGAATCGAACGAGTCGTCCCGATAAAACGCGAATCCCTCGCCGTGCATCGCGTTAGCGCCCGATCGAGTGGCGACGTTGACGATCGCGCCGGAATTGCGGCCGTATTCCGCGCTGAACGTGGAATTGTCGACTTTGAACTCCGACACGGTGTTAATCGACGGCTGGAACGTCACCTGGCTGTTCGACAAGTCGTTGAGATTGATTCCGTTGATCATGAAGTTGACGGCGGTCTCGCGGTTCCCTGCGGAGAAAAACGAGAACCCTCCCTGACCTCGAAGCGGGGCACTCAAGGCGGCGTTCTGTGGCGGCGTGACCCCGCCCGGCATCAGCGGTCCGAGATCGACGAAGTGGCGGCCATTGAGTGGAATCTCCTGCACGGTGCGCTGCGCCATGACCTGGCCCACCGAAGTCGTCGCCGTTTCGATGAGCGGCGACAATCCGACGACCGTCACGTTCTCGGCGAGTGCCTGGACACTCATCTGCAAATCGAGCGAAACCGTCTGCGCGACGCCGAGCTCTATGCCACGTGTCTGATCGCGGAAGCCCTCGAGGTGCGCGACGACGGTATAAATGCCGGGAGGAAGCGATGCCGCGACGTATTTGCCGGACCCATCGCTCACGACGGTCCGTTCAGTGCCGGTGGCGTTGTTGCGGATGGCGATCGAGACTCCGGGCATGGCGGCGCCCGACTGATCGGTGATCGCGCCCTCGAGCGTGGCGGTCGACTGGGCTCGAGCCGTGGCAGCGACGAACGTGAGAATCAACGCGAGAACAATCGACTTCATGCACTCACCCTCCAGGCAGCGTGAAGTGACAGAACGTGGAAGCGGCGATTCTAAAGTCGTGTTCGGTGTGACAAACGCAAGAAACCGGGGGTGGCGCACGCTTTCGTTGCAAGCGTTCAAAAAGTCGAATCGCCTATCTCTTTCGGACGAACCGAATTGTGGCGTCTTGTGGCCGACCGACCGGTCTGTCGGTGTTCGGGCTAGCTCAACCGGTCACCTCGGGGCTGGTGTCCGTCCCTGCATCCGAATTGCTCTTGACGGCGGCGGTCCATGGCGAATATATTCGCGCACGGCGAAATAATTCGCCATGCCACGCATGTCCAAACAGCTCGCTACCCATCTGACCCGTCGCGAAAGCCAGATTATGGACATCCTGCATCGGCGTCATCGGGCGACGGTGGAGGAGATTCGGTCCGAACTGCCTGACGCCTCGACGCCGTCCAGCGTTCGAAAGCTCCTCGACATCATGATCGAGCGCGGACTCCTGAACCGCGAGTACGACGGTCCCCGATTCGTCTACTTCCCGCGCGCGAAACCTGAGGAGGCCGGACGGTCGGCCGTGCGGCATCTCGTGCGGACGTTTTTCAACAATTCACCCAGCTCCGCGATCGCGGCGCTGATCGATGTTACGGAGGAGCCGCTGTCGGAGTCGGAGTACAAGCGGCTCTCGGCGTTGCTGAAACGTGTGCGCGACAAAGGAGAGTCACGATGATCCTGCTGCCGTCTCTCGCGAAGGCAACGCTCATCATCTCCGCTGCGGCTGCGGTGTTGGCCCTGCACCGTCGATCGTCGGCGGCATTCCGCCACTTGATCTGCGCGGTGGCGATTGGCGGCTTGCTCGTGCTGCCGATCCTGTCGGCGGCATTGCCGGCGTGGGAAGTGTCTGGTCTCGGTCGTGCTGACCACCTCCGCCAAGGCTACGGTGGTCAAGAGGCCTTGTCTCGCCGAAGCCGCGAGGCGAAGGCGGACGGACACGACGACTTGTCTGGTCCGGCTGAAGCCGGACACTACGACTCCTTTGGTCCGGCTGACGCACGATACTACGTACTGCCGTGGGTCTTGATCGCGGTCTACCTGGCTGGCGTTTTGTTGCTGGTAACGCGCCTTGTTGTCGATCACTTCAACATCCAGCGGACAGCGCGGCACGCGACATCGTTGAATGATGCCGGTTGGCAGGCGCTTTTCCACGAATGCGCTGATGCAATCGGCGTTCGGAGAGGTGTGCAGCTGTTGCGCAGCATGGATCGAGCGACGCCGATGGCCATCGGCATTCGCCATCCCGCGATTGTGGTGCCTGCGCTGGCCGACACCTGGTCCGAGGAAATGCGACGCGCTGTCTTGCTCCACGAGCTCGCGCACATCGCTCGTCACGACTGCCTCTCGCAAACCGCGGCGACCGTCGCATGCGCGTTGTATTGGGTTCATCCCGGTTCCTGGTGGCTGGCGAACCGCTTACGGATCGAACGCGAGCTGGCGTGCGACGATCGCGTGCTGTCGGCGGGCACCAATGCCCACGACTACGCCGGTCATCTCCTCGAGGTCGCTTACACGCTTCGATCTCACCTCACGCCCGCGCTCGCGGTCGGTATGGCCGCACCTGGCCAGATCGAAACCAGGATGCTGGCGCTCCTGGATGCCGCTCGCAATCGCACCATGCCGACACGGTTTGCCAGGCATACGGCGATCGCCGTTGCCGCCGTTCTGCTCTTGCCGATCGCCGCAGCTACCGTCGCGCGTGCGCAGACCGCGGACAACTCCGCGGCCGCGCAAGCCGATTCGACACAGGCCGTCGGATCCGAATGGGCTCGTCGATTCTTGAGCGTCGACTTCTGGCGGCAGGCCGCGGCCGAAGGACTCAGCCGCCTGGCCGATCAGGCGAACTATCTCGCCGAAATGCGACAGCTTGGCTATTCCGTGACGAATCCGGATGTGCTGTTCAAGCTGCGTCAACGCGGTGTCACGCCCGACTTCATTCGCAGTCTCTCGGCCGAAGGACTGTCCGACTTATCGAGCGACGACTTGCTCAAGGTGGTCGACCACGGCATCACGCCTGAATATATTCGCGACCTGAGAGGCCTCGGCTATCCGGGGCTCGATCTTCCGGTGCTGATCCGCATGAGCAGCCACGGAATCGATGGCGATTTCATTCGCGATACGCGGACGTTCGGCTACCGATGGTCGATCGACGAACTCGTGCAGGCCTGTTCGCACGGCATCGACGCCGATTTCGTGCTGGCACTCTCATCGCTCGGGTATGAACACCTGACGCTCGAAGAGCTGATATGGCTTCGAAGCCACGGCGTGACGCCCATGCGGATCCGGACGGCGAATCAGCGCGCAGAACGGCATCTGGACGTCAACGAACTCACGACGCTCGCGTCGCACGGCTGGAAGCCATGAGATCTCGTCGGTGGACCGGAATGGTTCTCGGGGCGATGCTGCTGGTATCGGCCGCATTCGGCCAGGCCCAAACCCCCGCCGCGAGTCATATGCCGCTTGCGGTGGTGCAGGCGACGCGCATCGACCACCCGCCGGTGATCGACGGTCGTCTGACCGACGAAGCCTGGGAACTCGCCCAATCAGCCACTGAATTCACGCAAAAGGATCCAGACGAAGGGCAGCCTGCCAGTGAACGCACTGACGTCAGAGTCGTGTACGACGATCTGGCGGTCTACGTCGGGATCCGGCTGTTCGACCGTCAGGCGACGCTGATTTCCGGACGAATGTCGAGCCGGGATGCCGACGCGGACGCGGACTGGGTCAGCGTTTATCTCGATCCCATGCACGATCACAAGACGGGCGTGCTGTTTCGGGTCAGCGCGTCGAACGTTCAGTCGGACAACGTCATCTTCAACGATCAATGGGATGACTCGACCTGGGATGCCGTCTGGCAGTCCGCGACCTCCCTCGATGGCGATGGGTGGTCTGCGGAAATCCGCATTCCGCTTTCCCAACTGCGCTTTACGTCCGCCGATCGCCAGACGTGGGGTTTCAATGTCGCGCGATTCATCCGGCGCAAGAACGAAACATCATGGCTCGAGCTGACGAAGAAGACAGACAGCGGTCTGGCCTCGCGCATGGCGCACCTTCAGGGCCTGGACGGCCTCAAGCCGAAACGTCACCTCGAACTGTCGCCGTATACGGCCGCTCGCGAGGAACTGATCGCGCCGGAGTCGGTCGGAGATCCGTTCAACAACGGATCACGCGCGTTTGCCTCGGTTGGCCTGGATGCGAAGTACGGCATTACCAGCAATCTGACGCTCGATGGCACGGTGAACCCGGATTTCGGCCAGGTCGAGGTGGATCCCGCGGTCGTGAACCTGTCGGCCTTCGAAACGTTCTTCGATGAGAAACGTCCGTTTTTCCTCGAGGGTGCGCAGACCTTCAACAATTTCGGCCGCGACGGCGCGACCGACAACTGGGGCTTCAATTCCTCCGATCCGAACATCTTCTATTCCCGCCGGATCGGCCGGGCGCCCCAGATCTCACCGTCCGTCGATTTCATCGACGCGCCCCACTCGACGACGATTCTCGGCGCGGCAAAAATCACCGGCAAGACCGCGGGGGGCTGGACGCTGGCAGCCCTCGATGCGGTCACCGATCGCGAGACCGCGCGTGTGCGCACCGGCCTGATTAGCGATCGGACGACCGTTGAACCGTTGACGAATTATTTCGCCGCACGTCTGCAGCGAACGATTGGCCGACGTGGAGGAGCCGGGCTCATCGCCACCATGGTTGCCCGGCGCCTCGACGAGCCGGCGCTGGCCGACGCGCTCACCGATCAGGCCTACGTCGTCGGCGGCGACGGCTACTGGTTTCTGAGTGACGCACGCAACTGGGTGATCAACGGAAAAGTGGCGGGCAGCCGCGTCAGCGGCGGTGCCACAGCCATCGATACCCTGCAAGAAGCTTCACAGCGCTACTTCCAGCGCCCCGACGCGCCGGAAGTTTCGTTCAATCCGGCTCGAACCTCGCTCGCCGGTTACAACGGTCGCGTCAACCTCAATCGCAACAGCGGGACGTGGCGCTTCAATGGCTCATTGTGGGCTGTGAGCCCGGGGTTCGAGGTCAACGACCTTGGGTTTATGGGCAGGGGCGATCGTGCTGGAGCGCACGCGGTGACGACCTGGCGAAAAGTGCAGCCAGACCGCCTGACACGATCGCGATCTTTCTGGGTGGCGAAGTGGTACACGTGGAATTTCGGCCATCAGATTCAAGGCGACGGCTTGCAGGGGAACGCCAACGCCACCTTGAACAACTACACTGGTTTGGGCACCGGGATGGGGTTCTTTCGGCGAGTACAGGACGATCGCCTGACACGCGGCGGACCGTCAGCCGCAAACCCCTCGAGCCGATTCTGGTTCTTCAACGTCAACAGCGATCAACGAAAGCCGTTGTCCGTCCAGATCAACACCAACTGGAACTGGAGTGAGTCCGCAAACGCTGCGCGGTCCTTCGCCGTCTCAGTCAGCATAAAGCCTTCGTCGCGATTGACGATCTCGACAGGCCCGGAGTGGGACTGGACGCATTCGGTCGCGCAGTACATCGATCAGTTCGACGATCCAACCGCCGCAGCCACGTTCGGTCGCCGTTATGTCTTCGGCGCGATCGATCAGAAGCAGCTGACCCTGACGACCCGCGTGAGCGCGATTCTCACGCCGCGTGTCTCGCTCCAGTTGTTTGCCCAGCCACTGCTCGCCAGCGGCGACTATTCGGATTTCAAGGCTTTCGCGGCGCCTCGCACCTACGATTTTTCATCCTTCGGAAATGGCCGTTCGACGCTCACCTTCAATGCGGCCGACAACCAGTACACGGCGGATCCCGACGGCAATGGCTCCGCGCCGTCGCTGACGTTCGACAACCCCGACTTCAACATCAAGTCTCTCAGGGCGAACGCCGTATTCCGGTGGGAGCTGAAACCAGGCTCGAATCTCTATGTGGTGTGGACGCGCATGCAGGAAGACGACCGTTTCGCGGGCGATTTCCGTCTCGGGCGTGATCTCTCCGCGATGTTTTCGGCGCGCGGCGATGACGTGTTCCTGGTGAAGATCGCGTACTGGATTGGCCGGTGACCATCGGTCGCTGTCCCTGGCGAGAGACGTCGCCCATGCCGCCAACGCCCAACAGGCCGATGACTTCCAACGAGCCCGATCTTCGATCCGGTCGAAAGCGTCAACTCAGTGCCGGTGGGCTTCCATGCCGAGGCGCTGCGCGGTGTCGCCCTCGAAGTCGAACTCGATGATCACGACCGGTTCTTTCCCAACGACCCAGCCGTCGTGGCCCGGTTCGATCGCGACAATCTGTGGCGCCTTGTGCTCGACGACGCAGCCATCCGCGTATTCGATGTGGATTTCGCCGTGCGCGAGAAATCCGGCGTGGGCGTGCATGCAGAGATCCGTGCCGACGACGTGCTTCATATCCTTCGACCAGCGGAAACCGGGCGGGTAGATCATCCGTTTGACGCGCGCGTTGCCGGCCCGGCCGACATCCAGCCGCACGTGGCCGAGATAGCGATGCGTGGCGCCTTTCACCGTCGCGAAGAGCGCATCGTGTTCGGCGGCGGATGTGGCCGGCGGCTTTCGCGTGGCAGATTTCTTGACCGCTGATTTCTTGACCGCTGATTTCTTCACGACTTTCTTCACGGTTTTCTTCGTCGCTCGCTTCTTGGCCATGGCGCCTCGCTGTGGCCGGCATTCTCTCACGAAGCGCAGCCGCGGACCGCCTCGGAGCCTCTGGTCATTTGGCCATTTCGTCAAATGCTCGAGGGTGAAGGCGGATCCCGCAGAAAGGCGGTGCTATGCTCGCATCGTGAAGGCCGGCCTCGCGCTGCTGGCGTTGACCGCCGCTGTGCTCGCGCAGGCGCCGCGGTTTCGCGGCTACGAAGACCGCTTTCATCCCGGCCCCAACATTCCGTACGACGGACGCTTCACGTTCGTGCGGCTGAATTACACGACTCTTCCGGGCGGATATTTCTACGGTGGCCTGCCGGCGTGGGCGCACGGTTATCCGATCGCCGAACAGAACCTGATGCGGATCATGAACGAGGTCAGCTATCTCCGGCCGCACATCGACGAGATCAACAGCGTGAGAGCTGACGATCCCGAGCTGTTCCACTATCCGCTCGCGTATGTCATCGAGGTCGATTGGTGGGACATGACCGAGAAGGAGGTCATGAACCTTCGCGCCTATCTGAAAAAGGGTGGTTTCCTGATCGTGGACGACTTCAAAGTGCGCGGCGCGTTCGGAAGATTCGGCGGGCGCGGCGCCGACGTCGGTGGAGGAGGCGGGCTGGAAGCTTTCGAGGGCAACATGAAGCGCGTGTTCCCCGAGGGACGATTCGTGCCGCTCGATCCGGCGCTGCCGATCTTTCACTCCTTCTTCGAAATCAAATCGCTCGACAATTTTCCGCAGGCCTACATCGCCGGGCAGCCGGTCTTTCGCGGCTTGTTCGAGGACAATGACCCGCGCAAACGGCTGATGGTGATCGAAAACTACAACACCGATATCTCGCAGTTCTGGGAATGGTCGGGCCGCGGGCTGCGTCCGTTCGACGACACGAACGAGGCCTACAAACTCGGCATCAACTATCTCATCTACGGGATGACTCACTGACTGGGGATAGGGTTAGGGATTAAGGATTAGGGATTAGGGACTCAGGTCACGGTTCGGCAAGACAAGCGAGGGGACCCGGCTGTAGCGCGTGCCGCAAGGGACGGCCTGAAGGCCGTCCCCTACAGTTGTTGTGCGCGCTCCTCCCGCTATGAACTCTTTACACACTGGAGAGCGACTGTTCGCTTGAGTAGAATCGTCGCGTTTTGAGGGGCCACGGGCGCTGGAGAGTTGCAGGCACTCACGTGACAGACACCGCCCGGATCCTCGCCGTCGCGATGCTGGCCGCTGTGACGGCCGCTGGATGCAGCGCCGACGGGAGGGCCCTCCCGCCGCGTACGGATTCACCGACGCCACCCGGAGACTCCGCCGTCGTCGTGGCGGCTGCTCCGGTGATCGAGAAACCGATGCCGGTCGCGATCGATGCCATCGGCACGGCCGAACCATTTTCGGTCGTCGCGGTTCACTCTCAGATCACTGGTGAGCTGACGTCCGTCAATTTCAAAGACGGCGACGAAGTGACGAAGGGGCAGGAGCTCTTCACGCTCGATCGTCGTCCGCTCGATGCGGCGCTGCAGCAGGCCCAGGCCAACCTCGATCGGGATCTCGCGCAGCTGGCCAACGCGAAAGCGCAGTTGCAGCGCTATCAGGACCTCGCCGATCGCGGCATTGCCACTCGCGAGCAGCTCGATACGAGCCGCACGACGCTCGCGGCGCTCGACGCGACGACGGTCGCCGATCGTGCGTCGGTTGAGAATGCGCGGGTCCAACTCACCTACGCCACGATCAGCGCGCCGATCTCGGGTCGCGTCGGGAAACTGCTCGTCAGCGTTGGCAATCTCGTACGCGCCAACGATACGACACCGCTCGTGGTGATCAACCAGGTGGCGCCGATCTACGCGGTGTTTGGCGTGCCCGAAGCCCAGCTGCCCGACTTGAAGCGCTACATGGCGCGCAGCGCACTCCGTGTGGAAGCGGGACCTCCAACCTCGTCGGAGCCGCCATCGGTCGGACGTTTGGCCTTCGTGGACAACTCTGTGGATCAGACCACGGGCACGATCGCCGTGAGGGCGACATTTCCGAACGATGATCGGCGCCTGTGGCCCGGTCAGTTCGTGAACGTGACGGTCACCCTCGACCGCGATCCGTCGGCGATCGTGATCCCGTCAACGGCTATCCAGGACAGTCAGCAGGGAAAAATCGTGTTCGTCGTCAAGCCCGATAAGACCGTCGAGCAACGCATCGTCCATATTCGTCGAACCGCGAATGCCGAAACGGTCGTGGCCGATGGTGTGAAGGCGGGAGAGATGGTCGTCACTGACGGGCAACTGCGGCTCGTTCCCGGCACGCGCGTCACCATTCGATCGGCGAGCCCGTCAGGGAAAGCATCGTGAACCTTTCCGCGCTCTTCATCGAACGTCCCGTGACCACGACGCTGATCATGCTGGGGATCGTCGTGTTCGGCGTGATGGCGTACCGCATCCTGCCGGTCAGCGATCTGCCCAACATCGACTTCCCGACGATTCAGGTCAGCGCGGGACTGCCCGGAGCGAGCCCTGAAACGATGGCGTCGGCGGTGGCGTTGCCGCTCGAGAAGCAGTTCGCGACGATTGCCGGCGTCACCTCGATGAATTCCGCCAGCAATCCCGACTCGACGAACATCACGATCCAGTTCGACTTGAGCCGCAATATCGACGCCGCCGCCCAGGACGTCCAGGCGATGATCGCGAAGACGGCCCGTCAGTTGCCGCCGCAAATGCCGGCGCCGCCCTCGCTGCAGAAGGTGAATCCCGCGGATCAGCCCGTGCTGTTCCTCGGCCTCAATTCGCCGACGCTGCCGCTGTCTGTCGTCGATGAGTACGCCCAGACCATCACGCAGCGGATCTCAATGGTCAACGGCGTGGCTGCCGTCAACGTGGCCGGCTCCGCCAAGTACGCGGTGCGCATCGATGTGGATCCACGGCAGCTGGCCGCGCACGGCATCGGGCTCGATGAAGTCGCCAACGCCGTATCGAACGCGAACGTCAATCTGCCGACCGGGACGATCTACGGCGCCGATCAGACCTACATGCTGCAGGCGAACGGCCAGATGTTCCGCGCCGATGCGTACGCGCAGACGATCATCGCCTATCGGAAGGGCAATCCCGTTCGATTGGGGCAGGTCGCTCGCGTCTACGACGGCCTGGACAATGACAAGCTCAGTGCTGTCGTTCAGGGTGAAGGACGTCCACCGGTTCGCTCACTGAATTTTTCCGTCCAGAAACAGCCCGGCACGAACACCGTGGCGGTCGTCGACGCGGTCAAGCAATTGCTCCCCTCGCTGCGCGCGACGCTGCCGGCTTCAGAAGACTTGATCCTGC
>Ga0070681_10005460_pt1 | contig 12280 bp, 7 predicted proteins | sample KBSC83BmetaG_FD_65650 | JGI IMG/M metagenome (GOLD analysis project Ga0070681, IMG submission 65650) | Corn rhizosphere microbial communities from Kellogg Biological Station, Michigan, USA - KBS C8-3B metaG | ecosystem: Host-associated > Plants > Roots > Rhizosphere | place: USA: Michigan...
TAATGTCCTCGGGAGAGACAAGCCGGGCGTCGGACTTGGGTGCGACGTGCTCGGCGAAAAGCTCGAGTACGTACTGATATTTCTGGTAGGTCATCGGCTTGCGAAACGTGCGGACGTCCTGGAGAAACGCGTGGATGGTCGCGCCAAGCGGCAGGGCATCCCCTTCCGCCTCTCTTTCGGGATCGTGGACTGACAGACCGCTCGAACGCGCCTCTAGTTCCAGGCGCTTCCTTTTTTGCGCCTCTAGCGCTTCGGCAGGGGTGGTCCCGGCGGCTTCGCGGAGGCGACTGCCGTTTTCGCGCCATTCAATGAGGAAGGGGCCGCCGGAGGGCCACTGGATGCGCCTTTTTGTATTTCGCTTGAGAGCGACGTTCGCCCAGCCCTTGGATGTCTTGATCCGCCGCAGGATATTGACCCGTGCCACAGTGCCGCTCCCTAGAAAAGTGGACACTATTATGGACACTAAATGATTATCAAGTCAATAAGTTGATGAAAATAAGATGTTTGTGGCAGCCGGACCTGTAAGCCGAATTCTGTCTGCCGGATTGCTCCGGCAGGACGGTCATTCCTCTGGGCCGAACATTACTGCGCGGCTCAAGCGACCTACCCGGAGGTTGTGGCGCGCCGAGCCGGCACGCGCCCGGGAGGCTTATTCAGCCGGCTCCAGGCTCCCTCCCTATTTGGTCTTGCTCCGTGTGGGGTTTGCCCTGCCCGCCGCATTACTGCGACGGCGGTGCGCTCTTACCGCACCTTTTCACCCTTACCCCGACGTTGCCGCCGGGGCGGTATGTTTTCTGTGGCACTTTCCGTAAACCGGGTTTGAACCCGGCCTCCCGGACGTTATCCGGCACACTGCTCTGTGGAGTTCGGACTTTCCTCCCTCGCCGCTTGACGCAGCGAGAGCGACCGTCCGGTCCAGCTGCCAACAATTCATTGTAACAGTCGGGGAGGCAGTCCCTGGCCGTGGGTCGTCGGTCGTTGGCCAAACTTCATGTGGAGACCTTGGACCGCAACAACCGACGGGCAAAGGCCAAGGGCCAAGGACGAACGACCAACGGCCACGTCAGTTCGGCAGGTTCTTATCCAACTTCTGGATCTTCCAGAAAGCGTTAGGCCGGCGTTCGTTGACCGGTGGAAGTGGATAGAGCTTCTGGTGCGGTTCGGTCTGGTACCAGAAGGCCACGCTGGTGTAGTCGTCGGAGCGGTCGTCGGCGTGGCCGTGTTCAACGGTCGCGCGCAGCGATTTCTGAAAGTAGATTGGGTCTTCGATGTGAAATCGGTACATGGTGTGGCTGCCGGTCCAGTCCCGGTTCCCCTTTTGCGCGTAACCGATGAATGGGTAGTTGAATTCGTTTTGGAAACCCCATGCGTTGTTGAAGTAATCTTCCATGCCAGTCCCGTTGATGGTGGCGTGAGCGCTCTCTCCATCCACAAAGAACATATCGTCGCCTTCTCCCCACCATCCGGTTGAAAGCCCGAACACATTAAGGATGGTTCCCATGTACTGGCCCTTGCCCTTGGCCTCCATGAATACGTAGTTGTTCCTGCCATCCACGTTCTTGCCGCCGGTTTCTGATTCGGGGACGGCTCTGGTGAGTTCGTGCCGCCACTGGGCGTGAAAACGGCCCAGGTTCGAAACTGACTGTGCGCTGCGATACTCCTGATAATCAATGTGGAAGTAGAGATTACGCACGGCCTGGGTCCCCTCATTGGTGAGGGTGATGCGCGCGCCATTGCCAAACGGCATCTCGAAGTAGCAGTTCATGGCGCGGTCCTGCACCGTGATGGGCAGGGACCACCAGGAATGGTATTTCTGGCCCTCATCGGCCATTTCGAAGCCGGTCCCGAAGAAGTCGCCAATTGGCACTTCGACGCTGGGATCGGTTTCGCCGTCCCAGTACATGCGCAGCACCAGTTCGCGCAAATGATATGGACTGGGGGAGTTGATGGTGAACCAGATATGCCGGATGGAGCCTGCGCCCTTGATATCCGCAAGGGTAGCGGTTGACCCGGCCTTCACTTCAACCCAGTCCGCGTTGCCGCCGGAGAGGTCCGCGCTTGAGGCCCGCCTCGAAACCGCATCACTCAGATTGGCCAGTCCATCCAGGGGGCTGTTCTGCTGTCCCAGCGCTAACGCTGAAAAGCACACGAAAAAGACAAGCATCCTGATCATGGCAATCCTCCCGCAGAATTGCGGTAGGAACGTTATCACAGGCGTCGAATGTTATGTGGTCGCTTAGGCAGGTCGGGAGCCGCCTCCGAAAAGCCGTGCGATTCAGCCTCTCCGCGGGAACTGCTAGACTTGATGCACGGTTGTCGTTGGAAGCGCCTGAAGACTGACGCCTGAAGACTGACGACTGCCCTATGACTACCCTTGAAGCCATCCGCATTGCGCTCTTGTCGCTCTGGGCGAACAAGCTTCGTTCCGCGCTGACTCTGCTGGGCGTGGTGATTGGTGTGGCCGCCGTAATTGCCGTGGTCACCTTCGTGAACGGAATCAATGGCTATGTGGCGGAGAAGATTTTCAATCTCGGGGCTGATGTTTTCATCATCAGCAAGGTCACTCCGGTTATCACCAACGTGGACCAGTTGCTCGACGGCCAAAAACGCAAAGACCTGACCATGGAGGACTACCAGGCGGTGCTCGAGTACTGCAGGCACTGCGCCATGATCGGGGCGTCCACCATCAACACCTCCGGGCACATACGATATGAGGAACAGTCCATTACCGACACCTGGATCCGGGGACTGACGCCGTCGATGGCGCCGATTCTTGATCTCGATCTCACCTCCGGCCGCATGTTGAACGAAAACGATGAGGAAAACCGCTCGCAGGTCGGCGTGATAGGCACCGACATCGTGGACAATCTTTTTCCCACAGTGGACCCACTGGGCAAGGAGATTCGCGTCGAAGGCGAGGTGTACCGGATCATTGGCGTGGGCAAGAAGCAGGGAACCACGCTGGGACAGAGCCGGGACAATTACGTGGCCATTCCGATCACTACATATTTAAAACAGTTCGGATCGCACACCAGCATTCGTATTTCGGGCAAGGCCAACGGCGTGGGCACGGAACTGGATGCCGCCATCGACGAGGCCCGCGCCGTTCTGCGCGCCCGGCGCCATGATCTGCCTGGACGCCCGGACAGCTTTGCGGCTGAAACCAATGCCAGCTTCCTGAGTATCTGGTCGAACCTGAGCGGAACGTTTTTTATCGCGATGATCGCCATTGCCGCAATTTCTCTGGTGGTTGGCGGCATCGTGATCATGAACATCATGCTGGTATCGGTGACCGAGCGAACGCGCGAGATCGGCATACGAAAAGCCATGGGAGCGCGCCGCCAGGATGTGCTGTTGCAGTTTCTGATCGAGTCCGCAACCATGGCGATGGTGGGCGGCCTGCTGGGAGTGCTGTTCGGAATTGCTTTCGCCAAGGGCATTACCGCGATCATTGGTATGCCCTCTGAAATCAAGTTGTGGGCGGTGGCGGCAGGCCTGCTGGTTTCCGCCAGCGTGGGCGTGTTCTTCGGCGTGTACCCGGCCCGGCGGGCGGCGACACTCGATCCCATCGCGGCCTTGAGATTTGAGCTTTAGAAAGCCAGTTTCTAGTTTCCTGTTTCTGGTTTCAAAACCAGAAACTAGAAACCCGAACCTCGAAACCAGATTTCCATGCTGCGTAGAAGCGATTACGGCGAAGTGGTCCAGATGGCGCTGGACACCATCCGCTCCAACAAAATGCGGTCCGCCCTGACTGTGCTCGGCATCGTCATCGGTGTCGCCGTCGTCATCGGCATTTCTTCGGTGGTGCGCGGTCTTAACGACAACGTCAGCCAGGTCATCAGCAGCCTGGGCTCTAACATCGTCTTTGCCTACCACCAACCCTTGACCTTCGGCCGGCCTACGGAGGAAATTCGAACCCGCAAGGAACTCACGTTCGACGATTTTCAAGCGGTGCAGCAGTTGCCGCATGTAAAAATCGCCACCACCGGGCTACGCTATTTTCGCCAGGAATTCGGCACCGGCACCTACGAAGTCAAATACAACGGCCGCAAAGTCAAGAACACGATTCTCGAGGGAGACACCGGTACCTGGAAAGATGTGTTCGATCTCGACATCGCGGCCGGACGCTGGATGAATGAGATTGATGAAGAACATCATTCACCGGTCATCGTTCTAGGCTCGGACACGGCAGAGGAGTTGTTCCCCAACGAAGGGGCCCTGGGCAAGGAAATCAACATCGATGGCCAGCTGTTTACCGTGATTGGGGTGGCGGCGAAACGCAAGAGCGTATTCGCCGGGGGGAAAAATCCGGATGACAACATCGTTTATTTCCCGCTGGCTACGTTTCGCAAGCTGCATCCCGAGCTGAAGCAATTCTGGATCAGCGTCAAAGCTACTTCGCACGACGATATGCCCAAGGCGATCGACGAGATCCGCGAACTGCTGCGCCGCCGCCGCAGAGTCTCGGCGGACAAGCCCGACAACTTCGCGGTGTTTACCCAGGACTCGCTTTCCGACGTATGGAACCAGGTCACCGGCGCTGTCTTTATTTTCATGTTTGCGGTTTCGAGCGTGGGTTTGATCGTGGGCGGCGTCGGGGTGATGAACATTATGCTGGTTTCAGTGACCGAGCGGACGCGGGAGATCGGAGTGCGCAAGGCCATCGGCGCGCGCAAGCGCGACATCCTGCTGCAGTTCACGCTGGAGGCCATTACCCTCACCGCGCTGGGCGGAGTTCTGGGCGTGCTGCTGGGGGCGATCATTACCTGGACGATTCCCGCCATCTGGAGTTCGCTGCCGGCGCGGATGTCATTCTTCTGGGCCGCATTCGGATTGGGTTCGGCGGCCGCGGAAGGGCTGTTGTTTGGAATCTATCCGGCGTGGAAGGCCGCGAACCTGGATCCGATCGAGTCGCTGCGCTACGAGTAAGACGATCTGAGAACTGAGATCTGAGATCTGAAATCTTCAATCTCAAATCGGCAAGGATGCTAAGGTACACCAAGGAACCAACCGGGTGATTCATCGCATTGTTGCCGTCGCTTCGACTGCTGCCGGGGCGTTTACCGTCTGTAGCATGGCTTATTACCTGGTCTGCCTGTATAGCGCCGCTCGATTTCTCGGCGAGCGAAAAGCGGCGGGCGAGGGCGCCCGCCCCCCACTGCCTGAACCACCCGCACCACCGGTTTCCGTTCTCAAGCCGCTTAAGGGTACCGACCCCGAGATGTATGAGAGCTTTCGCAGCCACTGTTTGCAGGACTATCCCGATTACGAAATCATTTTCGGAGTCAGCGATTCTGTCGATCCAGCTCTGCAACTGGTGGAAAAATTGAAGCTGGAGTTTCCGCAGCGCGCCATCCGCGCGATAGTTTGTGCGGAGAACCTCGGTTCCAACACCAAGGTGAGCAATCTGGCGCAGATGCTGCGGCAGGCGAAGCATGAAAACATTCTTGTCAATGATGGCGATATCCGAGTTCCGCCTGACTACTTGCGGCGCGTGATGGCTCCACTGGCCGACCCACAAGTGGGGTTGGTCACCTGCCTTTATCGCGGCATCGCCAGCCCGTCGCTGGGTTCACGGCTGGAAGCTCTGGGCATCAGCACGGATTTTTCCGCCGCCGTGCTGGCGGCGCGGGAACTCGAAGGCGGAATTCGTTTTGGACTGGGTTCCACGCTTGCCTTCCGTCGCAGCGATCTTGAGGCTATCGGCGGCTTTGAGGCGTTGGTGGATTACCTGGCGGATGATTATGAAATCGGCAGACGCATCGCCGAGCGCGGGTTGAAAGTGACGCTTTCCGACGTGGTGGTCGAAACGTTTCTTCCCGCCTACACCCTGCGCCAGTTTGTGGACCATCAACTGCGATGGGGACGTACCGTGCGTGATTCGAGGCGCTGGGGATATCTGGGGCTGGTGCTGACTTTTGGATTCCCCTGGGCATTAGTGGCAGTCGTGGGAACGCACGGTGCGCTCTGGGCGTGGGCCCTGCTCGCCGCGGTCCTGGGCCTGCGAGTCGCGGTGGCCCTGGTCGTGGGATCGTTGGTATCGGGCGATCGGCAGGTGTTGCGGCTGATGCCCTGGCTTCCATTGCGGGATTTGGTCGCCGTGGTGGTCTGGTTGGCAAGCCTGACTGGGCGCAGGGTAGTGTGGCGAGGTAACTCTTTCACTTTGAAGGGTGGCAAGCTGGCGCGAATCGATTCTTAGTGTGATGCGACAGGGATGAGCTTGGGAAGGGCAGGGCTTCAGTCGTGCCCTTCCCCAAAATCCACTTATGCTTCCACAAGCCACTGAGCACGGCTTCATGTGCTGCGAAAATCGCCTCTCCGTTCTTACAGCTTCGCTCCCACGGCGCTGTTCGCGGTCCGGTTTTGCGGAATGATTCTTCCGCCCTCGCTGAAGCGGTAGGTTTCTCCGCGCCAGAAAAAAGTGCGGCTGCCGAAGCTGGCCAGCCAGGTAAAGAAGCCCAGCAGATCACGCGCGGGATAGACCCACGAGAGATACAAAGCGCGACGATCGCCAATGATTCCCCATCCGACCGCGATCGATTGCACGACCCGGTTGACGAAGGCCGCCGCCAATAGTCCGATCCCCAGCCTCCAGTGGCCGGTTGCGGCGGCCGAGATCAGACCAAGCACTCCGAAGGGCATGGCATAAGTGAGACCCGTTCCGACGTGGCCCAGGGGGCGGGAGAAACGCGTGCTCTTCATCCAGCGCAACTGGTCGCCCAGGGTGCGCTTCAGCGAGCGTGGGGTGAGCACGTGCTGGATGATGTGATGAGAAAAAATAACTTTATAGCCGGCCGCCCAGATCAGGTTGCCCAGAACGAAATCATCGGAGTAGTAGTCCGCAGTCGCCGCGATGCCGCCAATTCTCTCCAGCGCGTCGCGACGTAAGGCGACAGCCGGGCCCAGGGCGAAGCGGATGCCCTCCAGCATGTCTGCGACCATGACCCCGGAGGGCATTTCTACTGACATTCCCAAGGCCTCCAGGGTTGACCAAAAATCACCTGCCGTCACGCCACGGTAGGGGCAGGTCACCAGGCCGATTGCCGGATCGAGCAGCGCTGGAATCACATTGCGGAGAAAATCCGGCGAGACCCGCACATCGCTGTCGCTGATCACGAAGTAATGGTTGGTGGAACCGGGAATCATCTTGCTCAGAGAGAAGACTTTGGCATTGGGCCAGGCTGGTGGGCCTGAGACTACGATCCGGCTCCTGACGTGCGGATATCGGCGGCAAATCTTCTCTGCAAGCAGCAAGCCTGCGTCGGCCGCATCGCGGGCCCCCAACACAACTTCGAACGCCGGATAGTCCTGCTGGAAGAAGCTTTCCAGATTTTCTTCCAGTTGGGCCTCCATGCCGTGCACCGGTTTGAATATGGTGACGGCGGGCAGCAAAGATTCGGGAGTGGACGAGGTCGCCTGGCGGGCTGCGCGGGCGCCGCGACGCCATCGGGCCGCCGCTATCAGGACCATCATCAAAAAAATTGTGGAGCAGAAGATGCCCAGGAGCGCGATTCCCAGCAGCACATGCCACAGGGCCACAGCCGTCACGAGGTTGACTTTCTGAGGGCAGGGATGGGCATAGGCGAGGCGGCTGTCAGGTCCATTCTTTATTCCGGAAAGAATTATACGAGGGATGGAGTTGCAGGGAACAGTTCGCGGCTGGCGCTTTCAGAAGCTACGTAGCGCCGGCGTCTCGCCGGCTGTCGGGCGGGCATCCTGCCCGCCCCCCGGGGGCAAGATGCCCCCGAGCCAGCGGTAGGATGCCGGCGCTACAGGTACGGCGCTACAGCCTTAGACGCCGGCCGCGGCGGCGAGCGCGGGTTTGGCTTGGTCGAGAACTTCGCGGACCTTGCGGGCCAGGGTCTTCAGGGAGAAGGGCTTTTGCAGGAAGCGTGTGGTTACGTCAATCGCCCCGTGGTGCTGGAAGGTGGTCTCGGCATAGCCGGAGACGAAGAGGACCCTCATGTCCGGCCGGTCTGCCGCCAGTTCTGCCGCCAGCCGCGCTCCCCCCATCTGAGGCATGACTACGTCCGTGATCATCAGATCGATGACGCCGTTGTACACCCGGGCCAGGGCCAGCGCTTCGGTGCCGTTCTTTGCCTCCAGAACGATATAGCCACTCAGGCTGAGAAATTCCCGCGTGGACTGCCGGACGGCGTTTTCATCCTCGGCCAGCAGCAGAGTTTCGCAGCCTCGCGGGCAGCCCTCCACCAGCACCGGAGGCTGCAGCGCGAGCTTGGCCTGCCGCGCCTGGGGCAGATAAATCTTGAACGTGGTTCCCAGGCCCGGTTCACTGTACACCCAGATGAATCCGCTGTTCTGCTTCACGATGCCGTAAACCGTGGCCAGGCCAAGCCCGGTGCCTTTACCTTCCTCTTTCGTGGTATAGAAGGGCTCGAAGATATGGGATAGATGCTCGGGCGCGATTCCCGACCCAGAATCGGTGACCGTCAGCTGGACATAAGGGCCGGGGGGGACCATGGAGTGTTCCTGAACATATTCGTCCTCCAGGCGCAGGCTCGCGGTCTCGATGACCAGCCGCCCACCCTTGGGCATGGCATCGCGTGCATTGGCGGCAAGGTTCATGAGAACCTGCTCGATCTGCACCGGGTCCGCTTTTACCTTGCCGAGTTTTTCTCCGGGAACGAATACCAGCTCGATATCTTCTCCGATCAGGCGAGGCAGCATTTTGTTGATGTCCTCGATGATCCGGTTCAGATCGAGCAGTTGCAGGGTCTGCATCTGCTTGCGTCCGAATGCCAGCAGCTGCCGGGTTAGGTCGGCGGCGCTGCGGGAAGCTTTCTGAATCTCATCCACATTGCGGCGCAGGGGATGTTGAGGTGCCAGGGTATCCAGCATCAGCTCGGCGTAGGAGCTGATGACCATTAGCAGATTGTTGAAGTCATGCGCCACGCCTCCGGCCAATCTCCCGATGGCGTCCATCTTCTGGGCCTGCTGCAGCTGATCTTCCAGCCGCCGGCGGTCGGTGATGTCCCGATCGTTGGAGATAAAATGTGTGATCCTGCTTTCAGCGTCACGCAGTGGAGTTACGGTTTTCTCGGCGACGAAGACGTCTCCGTTCTTTTTTCGGTTCACCATGGTGCAGCGAAACACGTTCCCCGCAAGAATGGTTTGCCACATCTCCTTGTAGAGTTCAGCATTCTGCTGGCCGGATTTCAGGACCCGCGGGGTCTGGCCCATCAATTCTCCGGGAGTGTAGCCGGAGACCGCCTCGAAGGCTGGATTCACGTACTCAATCACCCCCTCGCGATCGGTAATCATGACCAGGTCGGCCGACTGCTCGACGGCGCGCCATAGCTTGCGCAGAGTGTCCTCTGTCTTTTCGCGTTGCCGTTCCTTGCGATAGACATCGATGGCATGGCGGACGTTGCCAGGAATCGCCGGCTGATCTGGGGCGGATGTCGCAGGAATATCTTGGGCATCCTCTTTCAGTGCCATCTCTACCGCGATTTCATCCATGTGGTCACTGAGAAAGATCGCGGGGGCGCCCGGACAGTTTCGCCGTAATTCATGCAGCAGGCGCCGTGCCGCGCCCTCTTCCGGCCTGTATTCGCATAACAACAGATCGTAAGTGGACTGGCTCAGGCGTATCAACGCTTCTTCTGTAGAGCGCGCATGGTCCAGACCCAGCTGTCCCTCGCAGGTCTGGCTCAGAAGTTTGTGCAGATAGCGGAAGTCGTCGTTGTCTCCCACCAGCAACAAGTGAATCGGCGCATTGCTGAGGGCGGAGCTTGCGGCACTTTCCATAGAGAGCCGATCACGTCTGCTACTTGCTACATCGGAGGGGAATGGTGTGCGCATGGCGGGAAGAGCGCCCGTCACGGAAAGAAGGCGAACGCGGCATTGTCGGATTGGGAGCAGTGCAGCTTCGGGAGTGCCCCTTGGCCAGCGTCAGCATGGTGCCCTACCCTCGTCTCTCCGTTTCTTGGAGAGACAGGGTGGGTGGGATAGCGCCACCGAACGTCCCCGCCCTGTCGTTCCAAACTACGGAACGACGCGGACGGGGCACCCGGCTTCATCGTCCTGGGGAATGCCTGCCTGCGAATTAACCAAGGTCGTTTAAACTGGGAATTCCTTGTCCGGGTCGCGGATGGCAATCGAAACCACGTTCTTTCGGGATCTCGCCTATATCTTCGGCGCCGCCGTGCTGGGCGGCAGTATGGCCAAACTGCTGCGGCAGCCGTTGATCCTGGGATATGTTCTCGGCGGATTTCTGATCGGGCCCTTTACCCCGGGCCCGACCCTGTCCGAGGTCCACCAGTTCGAAGTGCTGGCTGAAATCGGCGTCATCCTGCTGATGTACTCGATCGGCCTGGAATTTTCCTTCAGCGAGCTTCTGCAAGTGAAGTGGGTGGCCATCTTTGGAGCACCGCTGGGAATCCTGCTCTCCATTGGCATGGGCGTGGGGGCGGGCCGGTGGATGGGCTGGCGCCTCCCCCAGGGAATTGCAATGGGTGCAATCGTTTCCGTCGCCAGCACCATGGTGCTCTCCCGCCTGCTGTCGGACCGCGGCGAATTACGCTCGTCCCACGGCCACGTGATGATCGGCATCACGCTGGTGGAGGACCTCGCAGTCGTGGTCCTGACCGTTCTGCTGCCTTCTTTGACCAGTCTTACGGGAAGCCATTTTCTTTCGCTCGGGATCGCGGTGGGCAAGGCCCTGCTGATTATTACGCCGGTCATGTTCGTGGCGGCGAAGCTGGTGCCGCCGTTGATGAAGCGGGTGGGCCGGGCGGGCAACGAAGAACTCTACGTGCTGGTCGTGCTGGCGCTGGGCTTTGCCACCGCCGCGGTGACCCAGGCGGTGGGATTGTCGCTGGCGCTGGGCGCATTTCTGGCCGGCCTGATCGTCAGCGAGTCGGAAACGACTCACAAGATGCTGGACAAGCTGTCGCCCCTGCGCGATGCATTTGTGGCGTTATTTTTCGTCACCATCGGAGCGCTGGTGGACCCGCGCATTCTGGTCTCCAAGCCGGCGCTATGGGGAGCGGTTGCGATCATGACCGTGGCTGGCAAGTTTGCCATCTGGACCCTGATCGTCTGGCTGTTTCGCTATCCTCCGCGGACCGCGCTTCTGGTTGGCCTGGGACTCACGCAGATCGGCGAGTTTTCCTACGTTCTGGTGCGGGTGGCCCGCGACGCCCAGTTGGTCACCGACGATATGTACCACGCTACTCTGGCGGCATCGGTGATCACGATTTTGCTGAATGGCCTGGTAATGAAGGCCCTGCCCCGGAAACCCGTGCCCGCGGCGTAGCCGGCGGCCTGCGGTGGCGCGAATCCAGCACGCATCCCGTTGCATCCGTTATTCTAGTAGCAGACATATGGCAACCCGATCCAAACCTGCTGGTCAGTCCGCCGCAACCGCAGTGCTCGAAGCCCCGAATGGCGAACGGGAGCGCGTGTTCGAACCTTTCCGCCACTATGGGTACCTGGAAGCCGATCTCGATCCGCTGGGATTTCTGCCGCCGGTGTCGCATCCCAGCCTGCGCATCGAGGGCGAACTTGCCGATGAGGCGCGCCGCATCTACTGCGGCACCGTGGGCGCGGAGTTCATGCACATTACCGACCCGGAGCGCCGCCGCTGGATCCAGGAACGCATGGAAGGGCCCCAGTCCGCAGTGGACCAGGGGCGCGTGCTCGACCAGTTGATCCGGGCCGACCTGTTCGAACTGGTGCTGCAGCAGCGCTACCTCGGCACCAAGCGGTTCTCTCTTGAGGGCGTGACCGCCCTGCTCCCGCTGGTGGATGAAATTCTGGACGCGGCCGGCCAGCGCGGCGCGGTGAACCTGGTGATGGGCATGAGCCACCGCGGCCGGCTCAACGTGATTGTGCAGGTGGCAAAACGCCCGGCGGAAGAAGTCTTTGCCGGATTTGAGGATGTGGATCCGCGCAGCGTTCTAGGCAGCGGCGACGTGAAATATCACATGGGCGCGACCGGGGAATATCTGACTCGGTCGGGCACGAAAATCAATATTCACCTGGTTTCGAATCCCAGCCACCTGGAGGCGGTGGATCCGGTGACGGTGGGCCGGACCCGCGCCAAGCAGGACCGGGCGGGCCAGGAAGGCATCCAGAAATTCTTACCTTTGCTGGTCCACGGCGACGCGGCCTTCGCGGGCCAGGGCATCGTGGCCGAGACCCTGAATCTGTCCGATCTCAAGGGCTACACCGTGGGCGGAACGGTGCATATCATCGCCAACAACCTGCTCGGCTTTACTACTCTATACAGCGAGGAACACTCGTCGAGGTTTTCCGC
>Ga0070681_10005462_pt1 | contig 12277 bp, 10 predicted proteins | sample KBSC83BmetaG_FD_65650 | JGI IMG/M metagenome (GOLD analysis project Ga0070681, IMG submission 65650) | Corn rhizosphere microbial communities from Kellogg Biological Station, Michigan, USA - KBS C8-3B metaG | ecosystem: Host-associated > Plants > Roots > Rhizosphere | place: USA: Michigan...
TGGAATCGGAAGCGCGCGGCGACGGCATCCTGGGCGGCCTCGATGCGCTGGCCGAGTTCTGCGACGCCGGAACCCGCGTCATCGTGATCGGCCGCGCCAACGACGTCACGCTCTATCGCGAACTGGTTCGGCGCGGCGTCAGCGACTATGTGATCTCACCGGTCGGAACGATCGACGTGGTGCGCTCGGTCTGCGGCCTGTTTTCCGCTCCCGACGCCAAGCCGGTCGGCCGGGTCATCGCCGTCGTCGGCGCCAAGGGCGGCGTCGGCGCTTCGACCATCGCCCACAACATCGCCTGGTCGATGGCGCGCGATCTCACGCTCGATTCCGTCGTCACCGATCTCGACCTTGCGTTCGGCACGGCGGGCCTCGACTACAACCAGGACCCGCCGCAGGGCGTTGCCGATGCGGTGTTCTCGCCCGAGCGCATCGACACGGCGTTCGTCGACCGCCTGCTGTCGAAGTGCGCCGATCACCTGAATCTGCTTGCCGCGCCGGCCACGCTGGAGCGGGTCTACGATTTCGGTGTGGACGCCTTCGACGGCACGCTCGACGCGCTGCGCGCCACCATGCCCTGCATCGTGCTCGATGTGCCGCACCAATGGAACGGCTGGACGCAGCACACGCTGGTGACCGCCGACGACATCCTGATTGTCGCGTCGCCCGATCTGGCCAATCTGCGCAACGCCAAGAATTTGTTCGACCACCTGCGCGCGGCGCGGGTCAACGACCGCCGCCCGTTCTATTGCCTCAACCAGGTGGGCATGCCGAAGCGGCCGGAGATCAAGCCCGCCGATTTCGCCAAGGCGCTCGAGGATCAGCCGGTGGCTGTCATTCCGTTCGAGCCGCAACTGTTCGGCACCGCCGCCAACAACGGCCAGATGATTTCCGAATTGTCGTCGGGACACCGCACCGCCGAGACGTTCCGGCAGCTCGCTCAGCTTTTGACCGGACGATCCGAAACGAAGAAGGCAAAGGGCGGTCTGTTCACTCCGCTGCTCGCCAAGTTGAAGAAGAAATAACCCGAAGACAACGTCGAGGGACGAGTTCGTGTTTGGTAAGCGCAGCACCATCGAAGCCCATCCGACGCAAGGCGCGCCGGCCACGCCGCGGCCGCCTTCTGCACCGCCGCAGACGCCGGCCGAACGGCTCGCGCCGATGCCCGCCGCCGGGCTTGGCGCGCCGGTCCTTTCGGCGCCGGCCACGCCTGCGCGCGTGGCGACCCAGCCGCCGGTGGTGGCCATCGATAATCGGCGCTCGGAAGGCTATTACGAAACCAAAGGCACCGTCTTCGGCGCCCTGATCGAGGCGATCGATCTATCCCAGCTTGCGCGACTCGACGCCGAGTCGGCGCGCGAAGAAATCCGCGACATCGTCAACGAGATCATCGCGATCAAGAACATCGTGATGTCGATCTCCGAGCAGGAGGAACTGCTCGACGATATCTGCAACGACGTCCTCGGGTACGGTCCGCTGGAGCCGTTGCTGGCGCGCGACGACATCGCCGATATCATGGTGAACAGCGCCGGCACGGTCTATATCGAAGTCAAAGGCAAGATCCAGAAGACCGGCATCCGCTTTCGCGACAACCAGCAGCTTCTCAACATCTGCCAGCGCATTGTCAGCCAGATCGGCCGGCGCGTCGACGAATCCTCGCCGATCTGCGACGCGCGCCTGCCCGATGGCTCCCGCGTCAACGTGATCGCGCCGCCGCTTGCGTTGGACGGGCCCGCGCTCACCATCCGCAAATTCAAAAAGGACAAGCTGCGCCTCGAAAATCTGGTGAAGTTCGGCACGATTACGCCGGAGGGCGGCGAAATCCTGAAGATTCTCGGCCGCTGCCGCGTCAACACCATCGTGTCGGGCGGCACCGGCTCGGGCAAAACCACGTTGCTGAATTGCCTGACGGAATTCATCGACGACGACGAACGCATCATCACCTGCGAGGACGCGGCCGAGTTGCAACTGCAGCAGCCGCATGTGGTCCGCCTGGAAACCCGGCCGCCCAATCTGGAGGGCGAGGGCCAGGTCACGATGCGCGATCTGGTCAGGAACTGCCTGCGTATGCGCCCCGAGCGCATCATCGTCGGCGAGGTGCGCGGACCTGAAGCCTTCGATCTGCTGCAGGCCATGAACACCGGCCACGACGGTTCGATGGGAACGCTGCACGCCAACAGTCCGCGCGAAGCGCTATCGCGTATCGAATCCATGATCACCATGGGCGGCTATTCGCTGCCGTCGCGGACCATTCGCGAGATGGTGGTGGCCTCCGTCGATGTCGTGGTGCAGGCGGCCCGCCTGCGCGACGGCACGCGCAAGATCACCCACATCACCGAGGTGCTCGGCATGGAGGGCGACGTCATCATCACGCAGGACCTGTTTGTCTACGAGATGACCGGCGAGGACGCCGACGGCAACATCCTCGGCCGTCACCGTTCGACGGGAATCGGCCGGCCGAAATTCTGGGAACGGGCTCGCTATTACGGCGAAGAAAACCGTTTGGCCGCCGCGCTCGATGCATCGGAGCAGGCCGGGTTGGACGGACGGTGAGGGATCATCGGCCATGACGATGCAGACTCTTGCGATCTTCTGTATGGTTTCGGTCGCCATCGGCGGCATCGCCTGGGTGTTTGTCTATCCGCTGCTGTCGGGCGAGCGTCAGGCCGAGCAGCGGCGCGCCAGCGTGGCGCGCCCCGAGCCGGTTGCCGCACGCGTCACCGGCCGGCAGCAGAAATCCCGTCGCGAGCAGGTCGAGGACACGCTGCGGGACCTTGACGTGAAGGCCCGCAAGCCCAGAAACCTGCCGTTGCAGATCAAGATCGCCCAGGCCGGCCTGTCCTGGTCGAAACAGCAGTTCATGCTGATCGCGGCGGCCCTCGGGCTGGTCGTTCTGGCCACGATGTTCCTGTCCGGACTGGGCATTCTGCCGGCGCTGGGCGTGGCGTTCGCCGCAAGCTTCGGCGCGCCGTTGTGGCTGTTGTCTTATCTGAAGAAGCGTCGCGAACGGAAATTTCTCGAAGGGTTTCCCGACGCCGTCGATGTCATCGTGCGCGGCATCAAATCGGGGTTGCCGTTGAACGACAGCCTGCGGATCATCGCATCCGAGGCGCAGGAACCGATCAAAAGCGAATTCCGCTCGATCGTCGAAACGCAGACCATCGGCATTCCGATGGGTGACGCATGCGCCAAGCTTTACGAACGCATGCCGACGCCCGAGGCCAATTTTTTCGGCATCGTTATTTCCATCCAGCAGAAATCGGGCGGCAATCTTGCCGAAGCGCTTGGCAACCTGTCCCGTGTGCTGCGCGACCGCAAAAAAATGAAGGCGAAGATTCAGGCCATGTCGATGGAAGCCAAGGCGTCGGCGTCCATCATCGGCTCGCTCCCGGTCATCGTCGGGCTTCTCGTCTATCTCACGAGTCCGCATTACATCGAATTGCTTTGGACCGCGGATCTGGGTCGCCTCATGCTGATGGCGTGCGCGGCGTGGATGGCGATTGGCATCTTCGTCATGAAGCAAATGATCAACTTCGACTTCTGAGCGAAAACCATGCTCGACTTTCTCATGACCAAGCTTCAGGACCCCAAGTTCCTGACCATGATTCTGGCCAGCGTGGCGGCTGTCGCCACCGTCCTGACGCTGGCGATGCCGCTGTGGTCTCCCGATACGCTGGGCAAACGGATGAAGTCGGTCGCGCTCGAGCGCGAGAAAATCCGCCAGCGCGAGCGCGAGCGGCTGGCGCGCGGCGAACGCCAGAAGGTGACGTTGCGGCAATCGCCCAAGCAATACATGCAAAGGGTGGTTGAGCAGTTCAACCTGACCAAGTGGCTTGCGCAGGAACAGGCGCGCGACAAGCTGGTGCAGGCCGGCTTCCGCGGGCACGCGCCCTATGTCGCCTTCCTATTTTTTCGCCTCGTAACGCCCATCATTTTATGCGCGTTCGCACTGTTCTACGTGTTCATCGTTCTCGATCTGCAACAGCCGTTCTCGATCAAGATCGGCATCGGTCTCGCCGCGGCTTACGCCGGCATTCAGTTGCCGTATCTGTTCCTGAAAAACCGCATCTCCAAACGACAGCTCTCGATCCGGCGCGCGTTCCCCGATGCGTTGGACCTGCTGCTGATCTGCGTCGAATCCGGTATGTCGATCGAGGCGGCGTTTCGCAAGGTCAGCGCGGAAATCGGCTCGCAATCGATTCCGCTGGCCGAAGAGCTGACGCTGACCACCGCCGAACTGTCCTATCTGCAGGACCGCAAGCAGGCCTACGAGAATCTGGCCAAGCGGACGGACCTCGACGGCGTCAAATCGGTGTGCATGGCTTTGCAACAGGCCGAACGCTACGGCACGCCGCTGGCCCAGACGCTGCGGGTGATGTCGCAGGAGAATCGCGACATGCGCATGTCCGAGGCCGAGAAAAAGGCCGCTGCGCTGCCGCCCAAGCTCACCGTGCCGATGATCGTGTTCTTCCTGCCGGTGCTGTTCATCGTCATTCTCGGCCCGGCGGCGATCCGCGTCATGGGGATTCAAAACGGCCCGATCAACGCCCCCATCGCGCGGTCGGCACGCTAACGCGCCGCGGTTCGATCTCAACAGGGTGAACGAGTCTTGAGGCTGCGCGCCGCCTGGCGTGCGCCCGCGCTTACGGTGGCTTCGCCGGCGCCAGTGCTTCGAAATGTCCGTGCCGCTGCAGCCACCACAGCAGCAACAGGCTCGGCACCCCGGCCAGGGTGCAGATCGCGAAAAACCACACCCAGCCGGTGGCGGCGGCCACAAAGCCCGCGCCTGCCGAAAGATAGGTGCGGCCGAACGCCGACAGCGCGGTCAACAGCGCATATTGCGTGGCGGTGTGCTGCGGATTGCGGCACAGGCTCGACAGGTAGGCGACATACACCACAGTCCCGATGCCGCTGGTGAAGTTCTCCGTCATGATCGCGATGGCGAGCATGGTGGGGCTGTAGCCGACGACGGCCTGGATCGAGAAGGTGATGTTGGCGGCGGCCTGCAGGAGGCCACCGATCCAGAGGCTCGCCGCGAGCGGATAGGCGCGGGCCAGGAAGCCGCCGACGAATCCGCCGAGCAAAGTCGCGGCGAGGCCCACGCCCTTGATGATCACGGCGTACTCCGCGAGCGTGAACCCCAGGTCGAGCACGAACGATTCGGTCATGACGCCGGCGAAGGCGTCGGTGAGTTTGAACAGGATGACGAACAGCAGCGCGGCCATGGCCATTTCGCGGGTCAGGAAATCGCGGAAGGCATCGGTCGTCGCCGTCAGCACGCGCTTGAACGGGTTGTCGCCGGCGCGCGTGGCGTGTTCGGCGAGCGTTGCGGCGGATTGCGCCGGCTCGCGCGCGACCACCGCGACCGCCACGCCGAGCACGGCGATGGCCGCCATGGCAAAATATCCGAGCATCCAGGCCGAGCCGAGATCGAACTGGAAATCGCGCAGCCCGCTGACGATGAACAGCATGCCCGCCGTCGAGGTGAGCGTGCCGATCCGATAGGCCGCGACATAGGACGCCATGCCGGCGGCCTGTTCGGCTTCGGGCAGGCTTTCGATGCGGTAGGCGTCGATCAGGATGTCCTGGGTCGCCGCGGCGGTGGCGACAAACAGCGCGGCGGCAAACACCGCCTGCCACGGAAGCCGGCCCGGGTCGCAGAGGCCGAGCAGCACGATCGACCCGATCATGACGAGCTGCGAGAACACCAGCCAGCCGCGGCGGCGCCCGAGCCAGCGCGACAGCAGCGGCACGTCGAGCGTGTCGACCACCGGCGCCCAGAGAAACTTGATGGTGTAGGGCGTGCCGACCAGCGCGAACAGGCCGATGGTTTCGAGGTCGATGCTCGATTGCCGCATCCACAGCCGCAGCGTCGAACCGGACAGCGCCAGCGGCAGCCCGGCGGAGAAGCCGAGGAACATCACGATCAGGACGCGCGGCTCGAAATAAACGGCGAAGGCGTCGCGCCAGCCCGGTTTGGCGGGTTCGGTGTCAGCCGCGGGTTTCATGCCGTGATTCGCCACGGCTGAGTTTTAGCGCACTTTTGCGCCGGCTGCTGTGCCGGCCCCGCGTGCTGTGCGCTTATTCCGCGGCTTCGATGCCGCGCACCGCGGCGGCGGCGATGCGTCCGGCAGGAGCGTCGTCGAAATCCAGCTCCTCGATGCGCCCGGCGCGCTTCTCGATCCGCCCGGACGAGGTCAGGATGGTGTTGAGGTCTTCGTTGGTCTGGCCGAAATGAGTCTGCAGCTTGCGCACGCGCTCGCCGAGCAGGCGCACATCCTTCAGCATGTGGCCGACCTCGGTGCGGATCGCGTCGGCGGCCTCGCGCATCTGCGAGTCTTTCTGGATCTGCTGGATCACCTGGATCGCCAGCATCAGAAGCGTCGGCGACACCATCATCACCTGGGCGCGATAGGCCTTCTGCACCACGTCGTCGAAGCCGTCGTGCAATTCGGCATAGACCGACTCCGACGGCACGAACATCAGCGCCACGTCCTGGGTCTCGCCGGGGCAGAGGTATTTCTCGGCGATATCGTTGACGTGCTTCATCACGTCCTGCCGCACCCGCGCGGCGGCGTGTTTGCGCTCGTCCTCGGTCTTGCCGTCGCGGAACGCGGTGACCGCCTCGAGCGGGAATTTGGCGTCGATCACCAGCGGCCGCTGATCGGGCAGGTACACCACGCAATCCGGTCGTTTGCCGTTCGTCAGCGTGTGCTGGAATTCGTACGAACCCTTCGGCAAGCCGTCCTGGATGATGGCTTCCATCCGGCCCTGGCCGAAGGCGCCGCGGGTCTGCTTGTTGGACAGCACGTCGCGCAGCGAGGTGACCTGCGAGGCCAGGTCCGTGAGGTTCTTCTGCGCGTGGTCGATGACCGCCAGCCGTTCGTTCAGCTTTTGCAGATTGTCGGAGGTGTTCTTGGTCGCCGCCTGCATCGACGTGCCGAGATTCTGCGTGACCGCGTCCAGCCGCTCGTTGACGGTGGTTTGCAGTTGAATCTGCGCCTTGGCCAGCAACTCGCCCATCTGCTGCACGCGGGCGCCCAGCTCGATCGCGCGCATATCGGCGATCTCGGCCGCCCGCTCGGCGGCGGCCCGTCGCGGCCGGGCGATGAGGAAGGCGAGGCCAGCCAGGATCAGGCCGACGAGAACGCCCGCGACCAATCCATTGATCAGGGCCGGGGACGATCCCAGGTTGGCCAGAAAGGCGGTGCCAGAGGTGGTGTCCATGACGCAGTCTTATGCGATTCGACCGGGGCGATTACTAAGAACAAAGAGAGAACACATTGACCGAACGAAGTCCAGCCCTTAAATCGCGACCAAAAGGTTGGACCGATGGCGCTTCGAGACATTCTGATTCTGCCGGATAAAGGGCTGCGGGCGGTGGCGAAGCCGGTCGCCAAGATCGACGCGGCCACGCGCAAGCTGGTCGAGGACATGTTCGAGACCATGTACGACGCCCCCGGGATCGGCCTCGCCGCCACCCAGGTCGGCGAGACCAAGCGCGTGGTGACGATGGACCTCGCCAAGAAGGACGAGCCGCGAGAGCCGCGGGTGTTCATCAATCCGGAACTGCTGTGGCGGTCGGACGACAAGAAGGTCCACGAGGAGGGCTGTCTTTCGATCCCGGAGTTCTACGAGGAGGTCGAGCGCCCGGCGCAGGTCAAGATCCGTTATCTCGATCTCGACGGCAACGAGCACGAGATCGAGGCCGACGGCCTGCTGGCCACCTGCATCCAGCACGAGATCGATCATCTCGACGGCGTGCTGTTTATCGATCACATCTCCAAGCTCAAGCGCGATCGCGTCATCAAGAAGTTCGCCAAGGTGGCGAAGCAGGCGACCAAGCGCGCGGCGGAGTGAGCGACCGCCCGCCGGAGGACCAACCGATGGTTTCGAGTTTCTTCCGGCCTCATGCCGAGGCGCGTCTGCGGCGCTTCTCCCTATGAAGCCGGTCGCAACCGGCGGGCACCGCTGATATGTCCCTTCGTCTCGTCTTCATGGGCACGCCGGATTTCGCGGTGCCGACGTTGCTGGGCCTGGTCGGCCAGGGTTGCGACATCGCCGCGGTCTATACCCGGGCGGCGAAGCCGGGCGGCCGTCGCGGCCTCGAGCCGGTGCCATCTCCGGTCGAGCGCGAAGCCCGCAAGCTCGGTCTGCCGGTGCTGACGCCGGCCTCGCTGAAGAACGCCGAGGCGCAAGCCGCGTTCGCCACCCACGGCGCCGACGCGGCCGTTGTTGTCGCCTATGGCCTGATCCTGCCGAAGCCGGTGCTCGATGCGCCGCCGCTCGGCTGCTTCAACCTGCATGCGTCGCTGCTGCCGCGCTGGCGCGGCGCCGCCCCGATCAACCGCGCCGTCATGGCGGGCGACGCCGAGAGCGGCGTCACCGTGATGAAGATGGACGAGGGCCTCGATACCGGCGCGATGGCGATGATCGAGCGCGTGACGATCGGCAAGGACATGACGGCAGGCGAGTTGCACGATCAGTTGGCGCGGCTGGGCGCCGACCTGATGGTGCGTGCGATGGCGGCGGTGGGGCGTGGCACGTTGCAATTCACGCCGCAGCCCACGGACGGCGTGACCTACGCGGCCAAGATCGACAAGGCCGAGACGCGCATCGAGTGGTGCAAGCCGTGGCAGGCGGTGCACGACCACATTCGCGGGCTGTCGCCGTTTCCCGGCGCTTGGTGCGAACTGAACGGCGAGCGGATCAAGGTGCTGCGGACGACGAAGGGCGAGGGCGCCGGCGCGCCGGGCGCGGTGCTCGATGACCGCCTGACCGTGGCCTGCGGCGACGGCGCGGTGCGCATCGTCGAGTTGCAGAAGGCCGGCGCCAAGGCGATGCGAGCGGAAGATTTCTTGCGCGGCGCGGCGCTGTTGCCGGGTTCTGCGCTAAGCTGAGCCATGCCGCGTTACAAAATCATCATTGAATACGACGGTGCCCCGTTCGTCGGCTGGCAGCTCCAGGAAAAGGACCTGTCGGTACAGGGCGTGCTGGTGGCCGCGGTTCACGCCTTCAGCGGTGAGAAGGCGGCCGTGCAGGGCGCGGGCCGCACCGATGCCGGCGTGCATGCGCTGGGTCAGGTCGCGCATTTCGATCTGTCGACCGAGCGCGCCACCGACACCATTCGCGACGCGCTCAACGCGCATCTGCGGCCGCATCCGGTGGCGATCCTCTCGGCCGAGCGCGTGCCGGACGATTTCGATGCGCGCCGTTCAGCCCGGCGGCGGCATTATCTCTATCGGATCGCCAACCGAAGACCTGATCTTGCTTTGGAGCGTGGCCGCGCCTGGCGGGTGCCGCGCCGGCTCGATGCCGAGGCGATGCACGCGGCGGCGCAACGCCTTGTCGGCAAGCACGACTTCACGACGTTCCGTTCGACCGAGTGCCAGGCCAAGTCGCCGGACAAGACGCTCGACCGGCTCGACGTGTCGCGCGTCGGCGACGAGGTTCATGTCGGCGCCACCGCGCGCTCGTTTCTGCACAACCAGGTGCGCTCGATGGTCGGTTCGCTGGTGCTGGCGGGCGATGGCAAGTGGAGCGCCGACGATATGACCCGTGCGCTCGAGGCGCGCGACCGCGCCGCCTGCGGCCCCGTCGCGCCGCCGGATGGGCTTTATCTGGTGCGCGTGGATTATTAGGGCGGGCTTCTTGTTGTTGTTTTTCTTTCCGCCCGCGCATCCCTCGTCAGCCATTCATCCTCGTCCCGAGGAGCGCCCAAAGGGCGCGTCATCGAAGGATGAGGCCACATGGTTCGAGACGCGTTGCCTGAGCGTGTCGCGGACGCGCGTAGCGCGCCGATGGCAACGCTCCTCACCATGAGGAGAAAGGTCGGGCGATGAGCGGCGGCGACGCAGCGCCGGCGGCAGACCTACCGGAAATAATCGTCGATGATCTTTCGATACACCTTGGTCAGCGTTTGCAAGTCCGCGACCGGCACGCGCTCGTCCACCGCATGCATGGTGGTGCCGACCAAGCCGAACTCGACAACCGGGCAATAGTCCTTGATGAAGCGCGCATCCGACGTGCCGCCCGAGGTCGAGAGCTTCGGCGTGCGGCCCGTCACCGCGGCGACCGCGCCGATCACCACGTCGGTGAACGGGCTCGGCTCGGTGTAGAACACATCGGCGTTCGACGGCTCCCAATCGATCCGCCACTTCACCTTGCCGTCTGCGGCCTTCGCCGCGCGCTGCTCCACCAAGGCTTTCAGCGACGCATAGGCGTGACAGTCGTTGAAGCGGATGTTGAAGCGCGCCCGCGCTTCGCCGGGAATGAGATTCACCGTCGGATTGCCGATGTCGATGGAGGTGAACTCCAGGTTCGACGGATCGAACTTGTGGCTCCCCGCATCGAGCGGCTCGTCCATCAGCGCCGTCATCAGCTTGACCAGCCCGCGCACCGGATTGTCGGCGCGGTGCGGATAGGCGACGTGGCCCTGCTTGCCGGAAATGACGAGCACGCCGTTCTGCGAACCGCGGCGGCCGAGCTTGATGGTGTCGCCCAGCTCCGCGACGTTGCCCGGCTCGCCCAGCACGCAATGATCGAACGTCTCGCCGTATTCGGCCACCCACTTCAAAAGCTTCGGGCTGCCGTTCACCGCAACGCCCTCTTCGTCGCCGGTGATGAGGAAGGAGATCGATCCCTTTGGTTTGCCGCCGTTCGCCGCGAGGTGGTCCAGCGTCGCCGCGATCTTGCAGGCGATGGCGCCCTTCATGTCGACCGCACCGCGGCCGTAGAGCACGTCGCCGGCGATGTCGCCGGAGAACGGTGCATGCGACCAGGCCTCGGGATCGCCCGGCGGCACCACATCGGTGTGGCCGGCGAACATCAGGTGCGGATGTCCGGTGCCGATGCGGGCATACAGGTTCTCGACGTCGGCGGTGCCCGGCTCCGAGAACGTCATGCGATGCACGGTGAAGCCGGCGCGCTTTAGCGTCGTTTCAAGATAGGCGAGCGCGCCGCCTTCCGCCGGTGTGACCGAGGGGCAGCGCAGCAGGTCGCGGGCGATGGCGACAGGATCGGCGTTTGTGCTCATGCCGCGGCTTTATCCGGCGGCGGACGGCCGTCGTCAATGTCAGGACGCGGACCCGTGCTCGATGGAGGACTTGCGCTCAATGGGGAATGCGAACCGGCGGCGTCAAAATCTCCGGCGCGATGGGGTCCGTGCCATAGGCGTTGGCGCCGATGGTGCCGCGCAGGCAGCCCAACTCGACCAGAGCCCAGATGCCGATGGCGATCGCCAGCAAACCGACCACGGTTTCCGTTGTCGAGGCCTCGGCGTTGCCCGCGCCGAACATCATGCTGCCGATCACCAGAACGGCGGGCGCGACATAGAACAGCAGCATGTACCAGCCGGACTTGTTGCGGTCATGAAGGCGCTTGATGCTGACGGCGACGCTGGAAATCAGCATCGCGATGCTGATCATGCCGCTGGCGCTCTCGACCGCCATGTTGTGGCCGGTTGCGTAACCGAGCCCGCCCATCACGACGCCGATGGCGAAATAGACGAGAAGGGCGATCCAGTATTTCGCGCGGTTGACGCGGCCGCTGAACCCGAAGAACAGTTGACCGACATCCATTGTCTGCCCCTCGCGATCGATGCGGCACTCGCGCGAATCTACCCTGTCGGGCATCCGGGTGAAAGGTGCCTGGCGACGCGGGATATGCCGCGGTGCATCAATCCCGCAGCAACTCGTTGATGCTGGTCTTGGAGCGGGTCTTCGCGTCGACCCGTTTGACGATGACCGCGCAGTAGAGGCTCGGGCCGGGTTCGCCGTTCGCCATCGGCCGGCCAGGCAAGCTGCCCGGAACGATGACGGAATACGGGGGCACTTCGCCTTGCAGCACGGTGCCGGTGGCGCGGTCGACGATCTTCGTCGAGGCGCCGAGGAAGACACCCATCGACAGCACCGAGCCTTCGCGCACGATCACGCCTTCGGCCACTTCGGAGCGCGCGCCGATGAAGCAATTGTCCTCGATGACGACCGGGCCGGCCTGCAACGGCTCAAGCACGCCACCGATGCCGGCGCCGCCGGAGATGTGACAGTTCTTGCCGATCTGCGCGCAGGAGCCGACCGTCGCCCAGGTGTCGACCATGGTGCCGGAATCGACATAGGCACCGAGATTGACGAACGACGGCATCAGCACGACGTTCGGCGCGATGTAGGCGGAGCGGCGCACGAACGAGCCGGGCACGGCGCGGTAGCCTGCTTCCTTGAAGCGGCCGGCGTTCCAGCCTTCGGTTTTCAGCGCCACCTTGTCCCACCAGCCAGAGTGGCCG
>Ga0070681_10005463_pt1 | contig 12275 bp, 9 predicted proteins | sample KBSC83BmetaG_FD_65650 | JGI IMG/M metagenome (GOLD analysis project Ga0070681, IMG submission 65650) | Corn rhizosphere microbial communities from Kellogg Biological Station, Michigan, USA - KBS C8-3B metaG | ecosystem: Host-associated > Plants > Roots > Rhizosphere | place: USA: Michigan...
CGTGCCAGGTAATTGACCACCTTGGCGTTGCTTCGAACATCGATCAGATACGCGCTTCGCAGGAGCTGTTCCTTGCGTCCGCGCAGCGTGTCGACGATTCGCTGACGCACTTCCGGCATCGAGGGATCCCGTTGTCCGGCCATTTCGTGTGCGACGACCAGCACGATCGTGTGAGCGCCGTTCTGGCTCACGACCGTCACGGTGCCAGGCGCCTTGTTCAGGATGGCATCGCGAAGGGTGGGCGGTGCCTGCCTGATTCGCGATACTGGCACGTAGCCGAGATCGCCGCCGCGGGGCGCGGTTTCCGGATCCTCGGAGTAGCCAACCGCGAGATCCGAGAACAAGGCACCGCTCTTGAGCCGATCCATCAGCATCGACACCTTCGCGGCGGCCGCCTGCGGTGTTGCCGCGTCATCTCCGCTCCGGTTGACCACCTGCGGATCGCGCACCGGCGTGACCACGATCTGAGCGATGTGATACGCCTCTTCGGGCAGATTGAACTGCGCCTTGTTGGCGGTGAAGAAGTCGCTCACCTCTTTGTCGCTGACCGAAATCTTCGATCCCACTTCCTGAGCGAGCACCTTCTGCGCGAGCAACTCGCGCCGAAGCCCTTCGCGCATGTCGGTCACCGTCAGCCCGCGGCGCGTCAGCTCCTGCTGAAACGCTTCGTCCGCAATATTCTTTTTGGCGTCCGCGTACGCGGCATCGAGGTCCGAATCGGCGACGGTGACCTTCAGGTCTGCCGCCTTCGCCAGCAGAATGTCCTGGACGATGTAGTCGTTCAGCGTATTGAGCTTCGCCGTCATTGCCTCATCGTCCGAGAGCGGCTGCGACGTGTCCACGGTGCGCTGATACGCCTTCTCGACGGCTTCGCGCGAGATGTTCCGTCCGTCGACGGTCGCCCAGGTATCAGGGGAAACAGTCGCGGCGGCGGGAGTAGCGGCGGCCTGCTTGCCGCGACAGGCGGTGAAGGAGCCCAACGCAACCGCACCCGATATGAGAATCACGACCTTGTATCCCGGCCGTCCAGGCTTCAGCGTAAGCATCTCCCGAGCGTACGCGGGATTGGGCCGACAAACAATAGGCGCCCGCAGGTGACCGTCGAGTCCCCCGAAGAACACTGAAGATCGACGAGAGCACGCTCTATCCAATGCTGCGTCGCCTCGAAAGCAGGTCTGCTTCTCGCGAACACGTCGGCGCGGAAGTGGCCGGGTGCGGGTCACGTCAAGCGCTGGTCGCAATTGAGCAGAGCTCTGCGAAGCGCATAGACGACGCGGGCACCGTAAGATGGAAGACGTCTCAAGTGTCGATTGACGCCAGCCTGGTCGCTCGTTTGTACGCGCAGGCGCACGCGGAGCGGTGGCGTGTTTCGCCCGATCGGTTTGGTGAGGCCCTGGAGGCGAGTGTCCGGCGCGCCTTTGCGTCGCGCGACAAGAATCGGCGCGACGTCGAACGGTACTTGAGCGCTCTGCATCTCGAAGATCTTGCGCTGGCGTGCGGCTGCGCCGCGGGTGACCCTGAGGCCTGGGATCATTTCATGGTGGTGCACCGGCCGATTCTGTATCGTGCCGCGGACGCGCTCGAGCCGGGCGGCGGCGCCCGCGATCTTGCCGATTCGCTGTACGGCGAGCTGTTCGGGTTACGAGAACAAGCGGGTGAACGGCAGTCGCTCTTTCGTTATTTCCACGGACGCAGCAGCCTGAGCACCTGGCTTCGCGCCATCCTTTCGCAGCGTCACGTCGACCGCGTGAGGAGCGGCCGGCGTCTCGAGGGACTGCCCGATGAGGCGTCGTTCGAGGCGCTCCCGGCAGTCCAGCAGACGATTGAGCCCGACCGAGAGCGGTACGTGAAGATGATTCACGACGCATTGACCCGCGCGCTTGCGGATCTCCCCGCGCGCGATCGCCTCCGGCTCGCTTGCTACTATGCGCAGGATTTGACGTTGGCTCAGACGGCGCGGCTTCTGGGCGAGCACGAAGCGACCTCTTCGCGGCAACTCAACCGGACGAGACGGGCCATTCGCCAGGACGTTGAGCAGCAGTTGCGGGTGGAGCAGCAGTTGACGGAAGCCGAAATATCACAGTGCTTTGCCTCGGTTGCTGCTGATCCGGGGCCGCTCAACCTTGGGAGCATGCTGAGCGGCGAATCGGAGCGCAAGGAATCGGCGCTCGATCGTTCCAGGTGAGAGGATGTTGCTGTGAACGCCCCGAATGATCGGGATCAAGCCTTGGAACGATGGCTTCGACAATCGTTGAAGACATCTCGCACAAGCACTACGGCATCGTGTCTCGATCCGGAAACGCTGGCCGTTTGGGCTGAGGGTGGTTTGTCGGGCGACGAGCTCGAGGCCGCGCAGTCGCACGCAGCGGAGTGTGCTCGCTGTCAGGCGTCGCTTGCGGCGCTCGTTCACACCTCGCCGTTCGACCACGTCAAATCTGTAACCGACTCGCCTTCCCAAGCGTCCCGGCGATGGTTCGGATGGCTCGTCCCGCTGGCCGCGACGGCCGCGGCAATCGCGATCTGGGTTGCAGTACCCCGCGGACCTGTTACGCAACCGCAAATCGCAGAAGTCCAAACTCAGTCGGCGCCGCTGCAGGCAACGGAAGCGCCCCCGCCCGCTGCAGCACTTCAACCACCGTCGACGAAGAAGGAAGAGCAGTCTCTTGCAGCGAAAGGCGACCAGCGGCAAAGGGATCAGGAGCAGGCGTCTGAGTTCAGCAAAGACATGGAGCGTCGCGAGCTCGACAGCTTGAAGCAGCAAGCTCAGCCTGTTGACGCGACGGGCGTACGGGCCGACAAGTCGCGCGCCGCTGCGGAACCGGCCGCCCCCGCCGCCGAACCGGTCGCGGCGGCTCCGCCTCCGGCTGCGGCCGCCGAACAGCGTCAGGCGTTTCAAGAAACGTCTGTCAACGCCGCTGCTCAAAAAGCGGCGCCTGCGCGCACGCCTGGGTCGATCGCGTCGGCCGTTCGCTGGCGTATCTCAACAAACGCGCTGGAGCATTCCACGGACGCTGGTTCGACGTGGAAAATTGTTGTTTCAGTCATGGACACGCAGTTGACGGCGCTGTCGTCGCCGTCCACTGATGTGTGCTGGGTCGTTGGCCGTGGGGGATTTGTCTTGCGAACTGCGGACGGTCAGAACTTCTCGCGAGTCCCCTTTGCGGAAACCACAGATCTGTCGGCGGTCCAGGCCGCTGACGCCCAATCGGCGACCGTGACCGCCCGCGATGGCCGTATCTTTTCGACCGCCGACGCGGGCAGAACCTGGCAGCAGCGCTAACGCCCACCCCGAATCCCGAACAACGAATCCCGGAGTCCCGAGCCCCAGCCCGTTCCCGTGCCCCGTGCAAGAAATACCGATGGCTCCGTTCTAAGCACAGGAGGAGTCGTCCATGTCTGCACGTTTCTGGTTTGTGCCACTTATTCTCGCCGTTGCCGCCTTCGCGCCATTTCGCCGTGTCGCCCCTCCAGCCGCGGAAGCCGCGCAGAATCCAGCGCAGACGCCCGTGACCACCACGCTCGACGATCAGGCGGAGCTTGCCGTCACCATCTACAATTCCGACCTCGCGCTGGTCCGCGACGTGCGCAACATTCAATTGACGCGTGGCACCGCGGATCTTCACTTCATGGACATCGCGGCAACCGTGAACCCCGCGACGGTCCATTTCCGATCGTTGACGGAGCCGTCGCGAGTCAACGTCCTCGAGCAAAACTACGAATACGACCTGCTCGAACCTGACAAGTTGCTGCGGAAGTACGTCGGCCGCGAGGTGACGCTCATTCGCATGCGCCGCGACGACAACGCGACGCGCGAGGAGGAAGTGAAGGCGCGCCTGCTCAGTTACAACAACGCGCCGGTGTGGGAAATCGGCGGCGAAATCGTCACCGGCATGTCCGCCGATCACATCAAGTTCCCCGAGTTGCCCGGCAACCTGTATTCGCGGCCGACGCTGATCTGGACGCTCGACAACACGGGCACCACCAGGCATCGAGTCGAAGCCTCATATCTGGCGGGCCGGCTGTCGTGGAATGCCGATTACGTGCTGACCGTCGCCCGTGACGACAAAACGGCCGACCTCGATGGCTGGGTGACGGTGGTGAACGGCAGCGGAACCTCGTTCAGGAATGCGAAGCTGCAGCTCGTCGCCGGCGACGTGAACCGAGTGCGGCAGAATTTCGCGAAAGCGCAGGAGTTGGACGCGATGCGTCGCGACACGCCTGCTGCCGCACCCGCGATGTCCCAGGAAGCCTTTTCCGATTACCACCTCTATACGCTGGCGCGAAAGACGACGGTGAATAACAGCGAAACGAAACAGGTGAGCATGCTCGGCGCCACGGCATTCCCTGTGCAAAAGCGCTACGTCGTTGACGGCCAGGCGTTTTATTACCGCAACGCGCAGCATCCAGGCTCGCCAATCAAGGATGTCGTGCAGGTGTATTACCAGTTCGCGAACGAAGAAAAGGCAGGACTGGGGATGCCGATGCCGGCCGGCAACGTGCGCGTCTATCAGGCCGATTCGAAGGGCGGACTGCAGTTTGTCGGCGAGGACCGGATCGACCACACGCCCAAAGACGAGACGCTCAATCTCAAGATTGGCAATGCGTTCGACGTCGTGTGTGAACGCAAGCAGATCGATTTCGAAAAAATCTCGGCGGGCACGTACGAAGTCGAGTACGAGATCACCTTGCGCAACCACAAGGCGAATGGCGTCAACGTGGCGGTCAACGAACCGATTGGCGGGACGTGGCGGATGCTGCAGTCGTCGCACGAGTGGAAAAAAACTTCGGCGTGGGCGGCGCAGTTTGCGGTGCCGGTCGCTCAGGACGGGACGGCGGTCCTGAAGTACCGAGTTCGAGTGACGTACTAAGCGGGACGCCCTGAAGTGGGATGGCCTGAAGTGGGACGCCCTGAAGGGCGTCCCCTACATCGAGGCTACGAAAGGGCGTCCGCTTCATGGTGCGGATCGTTACAACAGCGGATCGTTACAACATTGACACACCCGCGTGCGGGTGATAGACACGAGCGTCGTTTCGACCAGATGTTCGACATTCGAACTTCTGTCGACCGAGGAGGTCTCGATGGCAGCCCGTGGACTCTTGCGCGCACGTACGACCGCCGTTCTCCCGCGAGCGGCGCGGCCACTCTTCGTCACGCTGTGCCTGGCAGCAGCGCTCGCCGCACCGTGGCGGCTCTATGCACAATCGGCCACCAATACGTCAGCCATCGAAGGGCGGGTCGTCGACGAGAGCGGTGCGGCACTGCCCGGCGTGACGGTCACGATCGCGAGCCCCGCACTGCAGACGCCCCAGCTCGACGGAGAAACCGATGACGGGGGCCGATATCGTTTCACCGCGCTGCCACGCGGTGTCTACTCGCTCACGTTTGCGCTGTCGGGCTTCCAGAAAATCAACCGCACGGATGTGAACGTCGACGCCGGATTCGTGGCGACGGTCGACATCAAGATGGCCGTCGGCCAGCTTGAAGAGAACATCACCGTTACCGGTCAATCGCCCGTGATCGACGTCCGCACGACCACCGTCACGTCGAACATCAAAAAGGACGTGATCGAAACGCTGCCGACCTCGCGCAGCTACGAAGACATGGGCAAGCTCGCGCCGGGCGTGCGCGTATCGGGAGTCCCCGACGTTGGCGGCAATCACACCGGAGGCGGCCGCGGTTCGCTCGTCAACTACGGATCGAGCAACGGCGGCTCAACTCTGATGCTCGACGGCGTCAATACGGACGGCACCGCCGGGTATTACGACATGGGCGCGGTGGACGAGATGATCGTCAACCCATCCGGGAACGATCCCGAGATTCCAACGCCGGGTATGGCGTTCCAGGTCATCATCAAGTCCGGCGGCAATCAGTTCCACGGCGACGGTCTCTACGCCTTCCAGACACGTCGCCTTCAGGGCGACAACATCGACGATCGGCTCAGGGCGCTGAACGTGACCTCGGGGAACCCGATGGACCGTTATTACGACCTCAACGGCTCGCTCGGCGGCAAGATTATCGAAGATCGTCTCTGGTTCTTCGGCAGCGGTCGGCGCAAGGAATACCGCCAGGAGCTGATTGGCTTTGCAGGCGGCCCTGGTCCCGACGGCGCCTACTACACGGCTGACGATGAGCAGGGGCTCACGACGGATCGCGAGAGCAACGCGGTGGCGAAGTTCCAGTCGCACCTGTCGAACGGTCAGACGCTGTCGTACATGCGTCACTACGATTTCAAAAAGCAGGACAACCGGGCCGGCAGCGCCTTCATTCCGCACGAATCAGCCGGCAACTACAAGCTGCCGAATACCGTTCATGTGGGCGAGTACACCAACGCCCTGACCAGCCGTTCGTTCCTGCGCCTCGCCATTGGCCAGAGCTACTGGAATTCCCGGTCGGATCCCTACACCGACAACGCGCCCGGCTACGACAACGTCACGCTCCGCTATTCCGGTGCTTACGTGAACTCGGTCGGCAACGATTCGACGCCGGCGGGCAGCTTCAGCAGTCGCTGGCAGTACGACGGCAGCTACTCGTACTTCAGGCCGAACTTCCTCGGCGTCGATCATGAGTTGAAGGTCGGCGGCGAGTTCACGCGCGAGTGGTACAACAAATTCCAGGAAGCGCGCGGCGTCGGCACGGGCGGCGTCGGTCACGACTACCAGATGATCTATGCCAACGGCACGCCGTTTCAGATCCGGCTGTACAACTCACCCTTCGTGGCACAGAACGACGTGAACTATCAGAGCGCGTTCGTCCGCGACACGCTGCGGATTGGCGACCGCCTGACCGTCAACGCCGGCATGCGAATGGAGCGCTATCATGCATTTCTGCCGGCGCAATCAAAGCCCGCCGGACCGTTCTCGGCAGCGGCCGATTTCGGCTTTACCGAGCTCTACAACTGGCGTGGGGTGGTGCCACGATTCGGTGCGTCCTATGCGCTGACCGCCGATAAGAAAACTGTGCTCAAGGCGACCTACGGCCGTTTCAATTTCGCGCTCCGTGCATCGGATTCGAGAACGATTCGCAACTTCAACAAGGATGACTATTCCGCCACGCTCTATCTGTGGAACGACTTGAACGGCAACAAGCAGTTCGATTATCCGAGTGAGGTCGGCAGCTTTGTGCAAACCGAAGGCGCGTCGAGCACGATCTTCAATCCGAATATTGCGCAGCCCAAGGCGGACGAAGTGACGCTCCATCTCGAGCGCGAAATCGCCGCGGGATTTGCCGCACGCGTCGGCTATGTCTACAAACGCGAAGCCAATCAGTTTCAGCTGGTCAATACCGCGCGGCCGGCTTCCGTCTACAACATCCCGCTGAGCGTCAGAGATCCCGGCAAGGACGGCGTGCCCAACAACGCAGACGATGGCGGGCTCATTACCATTTACGACTACGACCCCGCCTATGCGGGCACGGCGTTCGAGAAGTCGACGTACATCAACTTCCCGGATTTCACTGACCGCTACAACAACCTGGAAGTGGGGCTCGACAAGCGCATGTCGAACAACTGGCAGGTGCAGGCGTCTTATCTGGCGACGAAGAAAGATATCTGGGTGGCGGGTTCCAGTCCGACGACCGGTGCGATCGTCTACACACCCAACGACCAGTATTTCCCCAAGAACCAGACCTGGGAAACGACCTTCCGTGTCTCGGGCAGCTACCGTGCGCCGTTCAACATCGTCGCCTCGTCGGTGTTCGAGTACCAGAGCGGCGCACCGCTGGCGCGGACGGTGTTGTTCCGGACCGGTTCGAAGCAGGTGAGCACGGTGACGGTCCGCACCGAGCCGATTGGCAGCGTGACGCTCCCGGGTGTCAAGCTGCTGAATCTGCGCGTCAGCAAACAGTTCGTGTACGGGAAACAACGGATGTCAGTGGACGTTGATCTCTATAACGCCTTGAATGCGAACGATGCGACGACGATGAGCGTGGCGTCGGGTCCGACGTACGGCAAGATCACCGCCATCGTTCCGCCGCGTGTCGGCCGGATCGGTCTGTCGTATCACTTCTGAGCGCGGGAATGGGGACGGCCTCAGGGCCGTCCCCTGCTTCAGCAATGATCAACCGACCATCACACACCATCAGCGAACGGTCACAGTTCCGATCATGTTCGGGTGGATCGAGCAGTGATACGTGAATGTTCCAGCGCTCGGGAACGTACGGTTGAACGTCGCTCCCGGTGCGATCGTACCGGAATTCCAGGACCCGTCGTCGCCGACCGAGGTATGTGCTTCTGTGTCGTTGTTGGTCCAGCTGACGGTGTCACCCGTGGAGATCGTGATGGGGTTCGGCGCGTACGCCGTGGTCGTCAAGCTGGCTGCGCGGCTGACGATGGATACGGGAGTGCCGGTGACGTTGGTTCCTCCTGATGGCGAGGAAGGCGAGTACGAACTACAGCCAATGGTCAGACCAATCACGCCCGCAAGGATGCTCAATCGAAGTGTCATGCTGTTCTCCATTCGCTGCAGCTATCGCAAGCGCGTTGCCATCAGCGACGTAAGAACAGCCGCGCGATCATCGAGACAAACCGCAAGGCAATGTTTCCCTTGTTTCCGAAAAGTTGAAATGCTTTCTGCCGCCGTAATGTGCCACTGATACGCACATTGCGAGGAGCGGAACGAGGAATGGGGATCCTGAAGCGTCGTGCGCGCGTCTATCGTTACAGGGTGTGGCGCGTTCTGCGCAGATCGTCGTGCGTCACACGTAACTCAACCACCAGTCACGCCTGCGTGCTTTGAGCGCAGCCATCCAGCGGCACCACGGATAAAGGACGGCGATTACCAACAGCCATACGGCATACACCGCCGGCAGATTGATGCCGTATCCCTTCGGATAATAGAAGAACAGCGTCATCAACTGCCTCGCCTGAAAACCCTGGAGCACGCCGACGATCACGCCGATCGTGTGAATCAGGAGAAAGTGGGCCACATAGAATGCGAACGGCACGCGGCCGAAGGTGACGAGCCCATCCTTGAGCCGGCCTGAAAAACGATCCGCGAAGGAACACAGGATGGCGGCTGGTCCAAGGGTCATCAAGAGGAAATCGAGGCTTGGCGGATATTTCGTGGTGTTGATGAAGTCGACGACCGTCCTCGTCAATCCACCGGGCTGAAGCTGCCACGGGTTCGGGTCGCCGTAGATGTCGAGCGCGCGCACCACGACGAACGCCGCTGTCAGCGCGAAGCCAATCCGGCGCAGCGCCTGATTGCGTCGCCGGGCCGGCATCTCGAAGACGCCCGCAACGCCGAAGCCGGCCAGCATCACGCCGACCCACGTCAGCAGCGGATAAATGACCAGGATCAGAAAGTGCCCGGCGCGATATGCCGTTTGCGCGTGCAGGGCCACCCAGAGCGGTCGGTTCTCCGCGAACGGATTGTTCGGCGGCCACCAAGAGTCGAGCACGTTGTGCGTGAGCAGGATCGCCGCGCCAATCCCCAAGCAGGCGGGACGCCCGAGCCACTGAAACGCCGCGAGCAGGATCATGCTGGCGCCGATCACCCAGATCACCTGCAGGATGAGCACGGTTGCACCGCCGGCTTCAGGAATCCCCAGCGGCTTGAATGATGCCTCGGTCGAGATCACAGCGACCTCGACAAAAATCAGCCACAGACCGCGCGTCATGAGAAACCTGGTCAGATAGGCGGGACTCTTTCTCGCGCCGACCAGACCCGCGCTCGTGCCCGCGAGCAACACGAATACCGGCGCGCAGAAGTGCGTGATCCAGCGCGTGACGAACAATCCGACCGACACGTTCGGATCCGCCATCGGATCCTGTTGCGCGGCCACCATCAGAAGATCGCGCACGTGATCGATGGCCATGATGACGATCACGAGTCCGCGCACCATGTCGATGGAGCTCAGTCGATAGGCGCGTTGATCGGCTGGAGCGGCAGCGGCGTGGACGCGTTCGGCCGCGCCCACGCTGTATGCGAGAGCCATGCGTGCGTGAGTCTAACTGACTTACCGTGCGGGAGGTGGTCCCGGCGGCCCCAGGATAATGAACCCGTTCCGCTTCGCGATCGGTGCCAGTTTGTCGATTTGCGGTGGCGGTCCGGAGGGAGGCGGCGGGAGCACCCGCTCGGCGGCGGGATGACCAACCTCGCGCATGAAGCCCTCGAACTGCATGGGCGCGAAGCCGACCAGCGCGCGGGTAGGGGTCGGCCCGGCGCCGATGAATGTATGTGGCACGCCCTTGGGACCAAAGGCGAATCCGCCAGTGGTCAGGTCCAACTTGGTTTCCCCAACGTAGATGGTCAGGTTTCCGTCGAGCACGTAGAACCATTCGTCTTCCTCGGGGTGCACATGCCAGGGCGAGCCCAGCCCCGGCGGCACCACGATTTCGAGCATCCCGAATTCGCCGCGGGCATCGGCCTTGCCGATCTTCACCGTCTGGAGCATGCCGAGGAGCCAGAACGCTTCGCCCTCGTTGCGCGCCAGTGCGTATCCCTGTGTGGCCCGATCTGCAGTCGTCGATGTCATCGTCTTCTCCTTCTGCGTTGAGCGGAATGTCGTGATAACGACTATTTGCGCTGATTGCGAATGCCCCGGCGCGGTCGGCGCTCAGGGAAAGGTTCCCATGTCCTTCAGCACGTGTTCGAGCAGTCCTGCCAGCTGTGCGAGCTTTTTCGCTCCGAGTCCGCCCAGCATGGCCTTCGGCATCTGGTCGGCATGGGCATCCAGGTCGCGGAGGATCGCCCGCCCTTTGCTGGTGATGCCCACTTCGACGACCCGCCGGTCCCGCTCGCTGCGAACGCGATCGACCAGTTCACGGGCGCTCAGACGGTCGATCAGCCGCGTGATGTCCGGGTCGCGGGAAATCATCCGGTCGGCAATCTCGCCGCATGACAGTCGGGACGGATGGCTGCCGCGCAGAATCCGCAGCACGTTGTATTGATTCGGCGTCAGATCGGCCGTCGTCTTGAGAAACTTCTCCCACGGGTCGAGGATGCGAGCCGTGGCGATCCGCAGACCGAGCAGCACCTCTTGCTCGCGGGAGTGGAACTTGCTCTGTTGTTTGAGGGCGCCCGCAATGGCTCCGGCCATGACGACGCGGATATTAGTCGTTTAAACGACTATCGTCAAGAGGACTTTCGCGCGGGTCTGGTCCCCCATCGAACCATCCGCCGGTTGTCGACTGGGGCTAGAGTTATCTGCGTATGTCACGGCCAACTTTTCATGCCACGACATCGCTCCTTGATGTGGCCTATGAGGCCGACGGTCCTGCCACAGGCCAGCCGGTTGTGCTCCTGCACGGCTGGCCCGACGATGTGAGGACGTACGACGGCATCAGACCGGCGCTGCACGCCGCTGGATTTCGGACGATTGTGCCGTGGCTGCGCGGATTTGGGCCGACACGCTTTCTTTCGTCGTCGACTCCCCGTTCCGGGCAAATCGGGGCGATGGCGCAGGACATCCTCGACTTTGCCGACGCCCTGATGATCAACGAGTTTCGCATCGTGGGACACGACTGGGGCGCGCGCATCGCGTACGTGCTCGCGGCGATTCAGCCCGTCCGCGTTGAGCGCATGGTGACGATGTCGGCCGGGTGGGATCCGGGTCCGTGGAAGACACCGTCCCTGCCTCAAGCGAGGAATTTCTGGTACCAGTGGTTCATGTGCACGGAGCGCGGCGCCGATGCCGTGCGTCACCATGGGAGAGAGTTCGCACGATTTCAGTGGCAGACCTGGACGCAGGGCGAGTGGTTTGACGAGTCAGCATTCGCGATCACCGCGCGTTCGTTCGAAAACCCGGATTGGGCGGACATCACGCTCCATTCCTATCGGGTGCGGTGGGACGAGGCTCGTCCGGATCCGCGCTACACAGAGCTGGAGCTCCAGCAGCAGGCGGTGACGGCAATCAGCGTCCCGACGTTGCTGATTCATGGCGCCGAAGATCGGTGTGTCGCGCCCGCGACGTCGGAAGGAAAGGAAGCCAACTTCAACGGGGAGTACGAGCGACGCGTGCTTCCTGGCGTCGGGCATTTCCCCACGCGCGAAGCGCCTGCCGCCGTCGCCGAGTTGATCGTCGAATTCCTTCGGCGGGGTTGAAACTGGACGCAGAGCCCGCAGAGACGCCGTCACTTAACCCGTATCGCAACTGATTCAGCTTTTCGGGGCGAGATAACTCTTGCGCGCCCGTGACTTGAACCCCGACTGATTCACACGCACGGCGATGTCGTGGATCTTTCCGTCCCGTTTGCCCGGCGCGAAGCCAAGCAGATATTGCGAGTGCAGTTCGTCGGCCACTTCCGCAAAGGCGGCCGCGAGATCCTGACCGAAGC
>Ga0070681_10005464_pt1 | contig 12275 bp, 11 predicted proteins | sample KBSC83BmetaG_FD_65650 | JGI IMG/M metagenome (GOLD analysis project Ga0070681, IMG submission 65650) | Corn rhizosphere microbial communities from Kellogg Biological Station, Michigan, USA - KBS C8-3B metaG | ecosystem: Host-associated > Plants > Roots > Rhizosphere | place: USA: Michigan...
TGTGATACTCTGAGCCCAGAATGGTGCGTTGCGGACGCCACGCTTTGCCATAGGTTGGGAGAAAAATCAGGTGGCCGGCCGTACCTATCATCCCGGAAATGCGCGTAGCGGCGACGCTCGCTACTCGGACTGGCGCATCGTCCGCCGCATGGCTCTCCAGGCTCGCCCTTACTGGGGAAAAATCGTGGTCATTTTTCTCCTGAGCCTGGCCTCGGCGCCGCTCTCGCTCCTGACTCCGCTGCCCCTGAAAATCGTGATCGACAACGTGGTGAACTCACACCCGCTGCCGAAGATGCTCCGCGGCCTGGTGCCCGATAGCCTTGTCCAGTCACCGTCGGGAATGCTGCTGTTTGCCATCGGCCTTCTGGTCGGCGTCAAACTTCTGACCTATGTCACCTCGATGGTCAGCGCGCTTGTGGAGGCCTCCGCCAGCGAAGGCATGGTGCTCGATTTCCGCACCCGCCTGTTCGCCCACGTGCAGCGGCTCTCGCTTCGCTACCACGATTCCATTGGCACATCCGACTCGACATTCCGGATTCAATACGACGCTCCGTCGGTGCAGCAGATCACCGTGAACGGAATCATCCCGCTGGTTTCGGCGCTCCTGACTCTCCTCGGCATGATCTTCGTGATGGGCCGCCTCGATGTCATGCTCGCCGTTGTCTCGCTCGGGGTCGCGCCGGTTCTTTACTGGCTCGCGCGCCGTTTCCGCGGGACGTTACGGCAGCGCTGGAAAGACGTGAAAAAGCTCGAAAGCGCGGCCAATTCGGTGGTTCAGGAGGTGCTTTCCTCCATTCGCGTGGTAAAGGCCTTCGGTCGCGAAGGGCACGAAGAATCGCGCTTCTTCGGCCGGGCAACGGACCGCAAAAACGAGGTCATGCGCGTCTCGCTTTTGCAGGAATGGTTTGATCTTTTGGTCGGGATGACGATGACGCTCGGAACGGCCGGCACGCTCTACCTCGGCGTGATGCACGTTCGTTCCGGAGTGCTGACGCTGGGCGATCTCATCCTGATCATCGCCTATGTCTCCCAGCTTTACGATCCGCTGAAAGCGATCAGCAAGAAGATGACGGATCTGCAGAGCGCGCTGGCGAGCGCGGAGCGGGCGTTTACGCTGCTGGATGAAGCGCCGGAAGTGATCGAGCACTCGCACGCGCGGCCGCTCAGGCGGGCTCGGGGCGAGGTCAGGTTCGAAAACGTCTCTTTCTCTTATGACGGTATTCACCCCGTGCTGAGCGATGTGAATCTGGTGGTCCCCGCCGGTACCCGTGTCGGCATTAAGGGAAAGACCGGGGCAGGGAAGAGTACCCTGATGAGCTTACTCACCCGCTTCTATGATGTCTCGGGGGGCCGGATTCTGATGGATGGCGTCGATATTCGGGAATATAAGCTGTCCGACTTCCGCGATCAGTTCGGCATCGTGCTGCAGGATGCCGTGCTGTTCTCCACAACGGTCGCGGAGAACATCTGTTACGGCCGGAATAAGGCTACGGAGGAAGAGATCGTGCAGGCGGCGCAACTTGCGAATGCGCACGATTTCGTCGTCAATCTGCCGGATGGATACAACACTCTGGTGGGCGAGCGGGGAATGCGGCTCTCAGGCGGGGAGCGCCAGCGCATCGCGCTCGCGCGCGCGTTCCTGCGTGACGCTCCAATCCTCATTCTTGACGAGCCGACCAGCGCTCTTGATATGAAGACGGAAGCGGCCATTCTCGAAGCACTCGAGCGACTGATGGCCGGGCGCACCACTTTCGTGATCGCCCATCGCCTGGGCACGCTCGACGGCTGCGATATGCACCTGGAAATGCAGGACGGCACTCTGTTGCAGCGCGCCGTTGCGGCAGCGCCGGCCGAGTGACGTCCGCGTTTCCTCGAAGGCTTTTTTAAACGGCCTCGGCGAGCTGCGGCGCGGCCGGAGCATCCATCACATACACCGTCGCCGGCGTATAGGTGAATCGGCGTTCGCGCAGACCCAGCTTGTGCATGAGTCGCCCGACGTGATCCTGATCGTAGCGGATGCCGAATACGCGCTCAATAGCTTCCGCCAGTTTGCCGGTCGTCCAGCGATCCGTTGAAAAGCCGTGAGCCTGCGCGCCTTCACCATACATGACGCGGATCGCATCCAGTTGATCAGCGGAGAGGCGGCTCGGGCGGCCGGTCGCGCGGCGTTTCTTCATTCCATCGAGACCTTTAACTACGATGGAACGATGCCAGCGGGAGGCGGTGGTGCGGCTCACACCGTAACGGCGCGCCACCTGCGATTGAGAGAGACCGTTGAGCAGCTCATTGGCAGCTGCCAGACGGCGAGTTTCCATGTCGTCGCGTGAAAGAGAGTTCTGCGGGGCAAGCATTCTTCTCGATGGCGCGCGGATTTTTACTGAAGCACCACCAGAATACACTACGAACAGGGAGCAAGTAAATTGTTTTCAGGTGAAAATTCGCCGGAACTCACCGTGGCCGTCAACGTCCAGGATGTTCGCAAGACCTACGAAGGTGGGGTTGAAGCCCTTCGTGGGGTTTCGCTCCAACTTCGGGCCGGTGAAATCACGGCACTTCTGGGCCGCAGCGGCTGCGGAAAAACAACGCTCCTCAACCTGTGCGGCGCGATGGATTTTCCGACTTCCGGCGTAATTCAGGTTGCAGGTCACGTCACGACCGGCCTTGGCGACCGGCAACTCACCCGCCTGCGTCGCGAAAAAATTGGCTTCGTTTTTCAGTTCTTCCAGTTACTCCCCACGCTGACCGCTATCGAAAACGTGGAACTCCCTCTGCTTCTGGCCGGCGCGCGCAATTCCATGCAGACCGCGCGCGAGCGCCTCGAATGGGTCGGGTTGCCGGAGAAGGCCGAATCACTTCCGTGGCAGCTCTCAGGCGGTCAGATGCAGCGCGTCGCCATCGCTCGTGCGCTGGCCCACACGCCAGCCATTCTGATTGCGGACGAGCCAACGGGCAATCTCGATACCGCGAGCGGAGAGGTCGTGCTCCAGTTGATCCGGCGCGCGGCCCGCGAGTTCGGCGCGGCGGTAGCGATTGCCACTCACAGCGCCGAAGCCGCGGCGATCGCCGATATCCGCATCCGCATGCGGGATGGCTTGATCGAGAGCATCGAGTGAGATTGCTCCCGCTCGTCCGGCAGTTCGTGCTCCGTCCGCTTCGGGCGGACCCGACGCGCACCGGCCTCACGCTGCTTGCGATTGCTCTGGGAGTGGCGGTTGTCGTGGCAATCGATCTCGCGGGCGATGCGGCGGTCGGCTCTTTTCAATCCTCGGTGACGTCGCTGCTGGGCCCGGTCGATTTCGAAATCACGGCGAACGGCGGCATCGATGAAAACGTGATGGCAAAGCTCACCGCGCTGCCCGTGAATGCGAAGTTCGGGGCCACCATCGAGCAGCGGGTCGCCACACGCGGCAATCTTCCTGTGTTGATGTTCGGCATCGAGACCATTCTCGATCCCACCGTAGCCGTTGTCTCGCGCGATCTCGCCACGCGCTTTAACTGGAAACCGGGCGATGTCGTCCGGCTGCACGCCGCGGCGCGCACGGCCGAATTTCGCATTCGCTCTATCGATCCCGACGAGAAGAATGAATGGATCGCGGTGGATATCGCGCCCGCCCAACAGTTGCTCGAATCGTACGGGCACATCGATCACGTGGAAGTCATCGTCGGCGCGAATGAGAACGCGAACGCGGTGGAGCGCGCGATGCAGGGCGCCATTCCTTTCGGCTATGACATCTCTACCCCCGGAGCGCGGGCTGAAGACAGCCAGCGCATGCTGCGTGCGTTTCGTACGAACCTGGGAGTCCTGAGCTATATCTCGCTGCTGGTGGGAGCGTTTCTGATTTACAACACGATCGCCGTGAGCGTAGTCCGGCGGCGAGTGGAGATTGGAATTCTGCGCGGCCTCGGCGTCGGACGGCGGGGCATCCTCGCAATCTTTCTGGGCGAAGCGGCGCTACTGGGCATTGTGGGATCTCTTGCCGGAATTGCGCTGGGGCGGATTATGGCAAGCGCCCTGGTGGATACGATTTCGCGAACCGTGAACTCGATCTTCCTCACCAGTTCTCCAGGTAAAGTGGCATTTGCCTGGCTGCCGGCTCTGCTCGCATTTGCGGCGGGCACGGCAGTGGCCGTCATCTCCGCGCTTATTCCGGCGCGCGAAGCCGCGGGCGTTCCTCCGGCCGAAGCCATGCGCCGCGAAGCTCGCCAGCACGAGGCGCGTGTTCATGCCGGGCGCGATCTGGCGTTCGCGGGCGTCGCTTGTTTACTCGCCATCGTTTTCGGCCAATTCGGTCCTGTCGGCGGACGTCCGCTGACGGGCTATGCCGCCGCGCTGTGCGCAGTCGCCGCGGCCGCGCTGATTTCTCCCGCATTTGTCTCATCCGCAATCCATTCGCTCCGGGGGCTGCTTCGCCGCGTTCCGGGCGCCGCGGGATTGATCGCCGGACGAAGCCTCGTCGCCTCTCTGGCGCGAACGTCAGTCGTGGTCACCGCGCTCGCTACCGCCATCGCGATGACGATCAGCGTAGGGATCATGGTGACGAGTTTTCGGGAAACCGTCCAGATCTGGCTTGAAAACCGTCTGCAGGCCGATATTTATCTGCGCGCCGCGGGTCAGCCCGGCGCCGGCGTGTTCCCTCCCATCGCGCCTCAGGTGTATGGCATCGTGGCCGCCACGCCCGGCGTGGATGAGGTGGACGCCTTCCACGGCTTCTCTTTCCGCTACGAAGGCCAGCAGTCCACCTTCGGAGCAAGCAATACCGCCATCATGCGCCGCCACGGACCGCCGAAATTCCTGAGCGGCGATGCCGATACAATTCTGCGCAGCCTGCCCAACCGGAACCGCGTCATTGTCACCGAACCATTCGCCAATAAGCACCATGTGCGCACAGGCGACGTTCTGCGCATTGCGCTCGGCCCAACCCAAATACCGTTCACCGTCGCCGGCATTTATTACGATTACTCCAGCCATCGTGGTCTCGTGATCGCGGACTGGAGCACGATGCGAAAGTATCTTCCCGATCAGCCCGCAACCGACATCGCTGTTTACGTGCGCAAAGGCGTGAATGCCAATCGCGTTCGCTATGACCTCGAATCGCGCCTTGCCGATTACGATGTCTCGCTCGCGGCCAACGAGGCTTTGCGCACAAGCGCCCTCACTGTCTTCGACCGCACTTTCGCCGTCACCTGGGCACTCGAAGCCATCGCTCTCGTGGTGGCTATGCTGGGTACGGCGAACTCACTGCTAGCATTGGTATTGGACCGTCGCCGCGAGATCGGTCTCATCCGGTGTCTCGGAGCCGATGACGGGCAGATTCGCCGCATGGTTCTGACGGAGGCCGGTCTGATCGGGTTGCTGGCGGCCGGGCTGGGCCTGATACTCGGTACGGCGCTTTCACTCGACCTGATTTATGTGATCAACCGGCAGAGTTTCGGATGGACGATTCAGTTTCATCCGCCGCTCGGCCTTCTCGCAGCCGCCCTGTTCCTTTTATGGATTTTCACAGTCGCGGCCGGAATTTATCCCGCGCGGTTCGCCGCCCGGCTCCAACCCGCCGAAACGGCGCACGAAGAATAATTCAACAGGCAACAAGAAAGACGAATGAGTCAGAACACCCGTAATATCGCGATCATCGCCCACGTGGACCACGGCAAGACAACGCTGGTCGACGCCATGCTGAAACAGAGCGGCATTTTCCGCGCCAATGAGGCGGTGGCCGACCGCGTCATGGATTCCAATGACCTCGAGCGCGAGCGCGGCATCACCATCCTCTCGAAGATTACGGGGGTCCGGTTTCACGGTACCAAGATCAACATCGTGGATACGCCCGGCCACAGCGATTTCGGCGGCGAGGTCGAGCGCGCGCTGCGCGTCGTTGACGGCGTCATGCTTCTGGTGGATGCGAGCGAAGGCCCGCTCCCGCAGACCCGTTACGTTCTGATGAAAGCGCTGGAAGCGCGTCTCAAGCCGATCGTCGTCATCAATAAGATCGACCGTCCCGACGCGCGCGCCGGTGAAGTCCTGAACGAGGTCTATGACCTGTTCATCGATCTCGACGCACAGGAAGAGCAGCTTGATTTCCCGGTCCTCTACGCCAACGCCAAAGCGGGTCTGGCAAAGACCAGTCTCGACGATCCTTCCGAAGATCTGCGGCCGCTGTTCGAAACGATTCTGCAGCACATTCCGCCACCCGCGGGCGACGAGGCCGCGATACTGCAGGCGCAGGTGGCGAATCTCGATTACAGCGACTACCTCGGCCGCCTGGCCATTGGACGCGTCTTCGAAGGAACGCTGCGGCATGGCGATGAAGTCGCCATCTGCAAGCTCGACGGCTCGATCCAGAAAACGAAGATCACGAAGCTGTATTCGTTCGAAGGTCTGAAGCGCGTGGATGAAACCGTGGCGATGCCCGGCGACCTGGTGGCCGTGGCTGGCGTTGAAGGCATCACAATCGGCGAAACCATTACCAGTGCGACCGATCCCAAACCGCTCGCGCCGATTCAGATCGACGAGCCGACCATCGGCATGACGTTCATGGTCAACACCTCGCCCTTCGCGGGCAAGGAGGGCCAGTTCGTCACCTCACGCAACATTCGGGACCGTCTCGACAAAGAACTGCTCACGAACGTCTCGATCCGTGTCGAATCGGATGCGCCCGATACGTTCCGCGTCCTCGGCCGCGGTGAGCTGCAGCTCGCCATCCTGATCGAAATGATGCGGCGTGAAGGCTTCGAACTGGCGGTCGGCAAGCCGGAAATCCTCACACGCCAGATCGATGGCCAGACCATGGAGCCCCGCGAACACCTCGTGATCGACTGCCCGGAACAATACATCGGCGTCGTCATCGAAAAGCTCGGCAGCCGCAAAGGCAAGATGGGGAAAATGATCAACAATGGATCGGGCCGTGTGCGCCTCGAATTCCATATCCCCTCCCGCGGGCTGATCGGGCTGCGCGGCGAAATCCTGACGGACACGCGTGGTACCGCGCTCCTGAATTCGCTGTTCGATGGCTACATCGAATGGCAGGGCGATATCCCGACCCGTCCCACGGGCTCGATGGTCTCCGACCGCGACGGCAAGGTCACCGGTAACGCCATCTTCAGCCTGCAGGAGCGCGGCGAGATTTTTGTCACTCCCGGCGTACAGGTTTACGAAGGCATGATCATTGGCGAGAACGCCAAGACGGCCGATCTGAACGTCAACATCGTGAAGGAAAAAAAGCTGACCAACATGCGCGCCTCCTCCGCGGATGAAGCCATTCGCCTCATCCCGCCGCGCATCCTGAGTCTGGAGCAGGCGATCGAATTTGTGCGTGAAGACGAACTGGTGGAAGTGACCCCGAAATCGATCCGGCTGCGCAAGAAAATTCTCAAGGCCAACCAGCGCTGACGGGGCAGGCGCTAAACTGTTCAGCGTGACGCGGCGTTCTCTGATTGGGCGTTCTTTGATTGCGAGCTGCGCCGCCCTCGCGGCGCACGGGCTTCAGGCGGCGGATGCCGAAATGCGGCTGACTCTGAAGCTGGCGAAGAAGCAATACCGGTCAGGCGAGCCCATCCTGCTGACCTGGACTCTCGAAAACGTGGGGCCGCGCCCACTCAGCGTGATTGCTTACGAACTTGCGGGAGGAGGGCGGCAGTTTTCCGGCCTGGCCCTGCAGGTCAGCGTGGGCGGCGGAACCGCCCGGCCGGCGCCCACTGCTTTTCCCTCGTCGGCGGTTCGGCCGGTCTGGAAGCAGCTCGCATCCGGGGAAACAATTGATCAGGATCTCGAACTGGATCGTTCTCTCGCCCTGATGGTACCGAGGCCCGGCCCCGGAAAGTATCATCTGACTGCCCAGTACTCACTGCAGGCCACCACCTCTCCCGCCGGAGACCCCGCCTGGAACGGCCGGACGGCCCCCGCCACGATCGACTTCGAAGTCGTCACGTAGCAGATTGGGTGTAGGAGTACTGCTGGTACCGTTTTTCAATTCCTACCTTGATATAACCCTGACTTACATCTACTCTGGTCCATAAGACCCATGTGTCAGACATCACAATGGGCCAGGAGGAAGTAGTATGAAGAAGTTTTCTTTCGCTGTTACCGCCGCAGCAATCAGTCTGGCGTGCGCGTCGCAGGCAGGTGCGATGTCGCTGACGTTCGCGAACGGCGTCTCGGACCATTCCAGCTCATCCATCGCGTCCTGCTTCAGTCCTTTCACCAGCCAGATTTACCAGACCTGCGTGACGAAGGGGTTTGTCTCTGACAGCGTCGCGGGCAACACAGACTATTTCATGAATCTGAATACGTTCGGCGGCGGGGGGCAGGGCCTCGGGGAAGAATCGTTCGCCAGCGCCTTTTCCAATACTCTGGGATCGGGCTGGACACTCAATCAGGGCGACATGAGCGTGATGTCCGGAATCACGATGAACGTGACGCAGTTCAGCACTGGATCCTACAGCGCGATCGGCGGCATCGGTCAGGGTCCGACCCACGACATTACGGTTCAGCTGACCGGCACTAACACTCTGAGTCAGTCTCTGATCAACCAGCTTGTCTGGATTCAGGGTTTGGAAATTAACTACAAGCCGGGCTCGACCGCGGCGAGTTTCTCCACTGCGACCAACTACAACACGCTCGACGACGCGACCTTCAATAGCTTCTCGGGTTGCACCGCGGTGCCGAACGGATCACCCGCCAACGTGCCGGCGAACACTACGAACGGTTACTGCGACCCGATTTACCCCTTCCAGTACTCGAACCTTCAGTTCTATGACGCTCCGATGGGACCCTGGCCGAACGGCTCGTTCCGCGGCATCGCGCTTCTCGCCACGATCGATACGGTTAACCATAGCGTCACCACTTACGGTGGCGTGAGCTACGGCTTTGACAACTCCGTGGCCCCCGAACCCGGTACCTGGGTGCTGCTGCTGGCCGGCGTGGCTGCGATATTCATCGGACGGCGCCGCCTCATGGCGCGCAGCTGATCGCAGAGGCAATTTCAAACGAACAGCGAGGGCGCCGGGCTCGTACCGGCGCCCTTCGTGTTTGTGATAGCGTAGGAGTTCACCCACCCCCACATTGCCGCTGATGGCGGCGCGAAGGAGAAACATTAGTGTCTCTGAGAATCAACGACGAAGCTCCCAATTTCACGGCCGAAACGACGCAGGGCTCCATCAACTTCCATGAATGGATTGGTGACGGATGGGCTGTACTCTTTTCCCATCCCAAAGATTTCACCCCCGTCTGCACCACCGAGCTCGGCTATATGGCGGGCCTGGAGTCGGAGTTCGCAAAACGCAACGCGAAGATCCTCGGCCTGAGCGTGGACCCGGTCGATAGCCACGGCAAATGGGCGAAAGACATTGAGGAAACGCAGGGCCATGCCGTGAAGTACCCGATGATCGGCGATCCCGAACTCAAAGTCGCAAAGCTCTATGGCATGCTCGGCGCCGATGCCGGCAATACGTCGGAAGGCCGCACGCCCGCCACGAACGCGACGGTTCGCAATGTGTTCGTCATCGGCCCGGACAAGAAGATCAAGCTGATTCTGATCTATCCGATGAACATCGGCCGCAATTTTGACGAGGTCCTGCGCGTACTCGACGCTTTACAGCTCAGCGCGAAACATCAGATCTCGACGCCCGCCAACTGGAAGCCGGGCGACGATGTCGTGGTTCCGGCAACCATGCCGGAAGATGTCACGAAGGAGAAATTCCCCGGCGGCCTCAAAGTTCTCAAACCATACCTGCGGATGGGCGCGCACCCGAAATAAGGGAACGCGGGCAACGAAAAAAAGGGGGAGCCGGAAGGCTCCCCTTTTTTCGTCGAAATGCCGGCCGCTCACTGCGGCGGTGGTCCGCCGCGCCGGCCGAACGGACCGGGTCCGCCCGGGCGTCCGCCGGGATGTCCCGAAGCGCCCTCTGGTCCACGGGGTCCTCGTCCCATCCCACGTCCGCCGCTCTGAATGGTGTAGGTGGAAGGTACGGTGAACAGCGTTGCGCTTGGTTCGCCAGTTGAAATGTTGGTCAGCTCCATATCGGTGCTGCCGATGCGTGGATCGGTGCTCTTGATCTGGACCGGAATATGGAGATCCGTCGAGATCCAGGTGATTCGCGTGTTGGTGATTGGCTGCGCATTGCCGATCGCTCCGGCCGGAATCACCTCGGTGATCTGTGTCCCGGTCGCCTGCACGCCATTCACGGTCTGAGTGCCCAGGCGGGTCACCGTCTGAGTGGCGCCGTTCGGCAGAGTCCGTGTGCTGGCCGTGGGAGCCGGCGGCGTGGAAGAACTGGAGTTGCGCCCGGGCATTTTCGGAATGCGGCTCTCGTACGCGATCATCGTCGATGAATCGAGATCATACCGGAGTCCCGCCACCGGATCCATGATCGTCGTTCGGGTGTAAGGCGCTTTACCGGTCGACGCCGCAGGGGTAATAGTCTGGCTCGAAAAAGTGCGCCCCTGTCCGTCGCGCGCGCGCTGCGTACTGCGCGATGTGTTGACCGAGTTGCCATCGGCGAATTTCTCCTGCGTGGTCAGTGTCTCGGTCCCTGAATAAGGAGCGCCGGTAACCACGCGGCCGCCCATCTCCATCCCGCGCCCGAACCCGGGGCCAGGGCCAAAGCCGCCAGAACCTCCAGGTCCACGGCCCTGCGCAAACACTGTAGCCGCGGACAACAATACGATCGTTAATTGCTTTTTCATAGGTTCTCCTCACTGCCCCCTGAAAAATCCGCCCCCTGAAAATCAGTAGCCCTGCGACGTCGCGCTCGATGTCTCGTCGTCGTTCGAAAGCCGCACCGCCTGCGCCAACCCGTCCTGCCCCACCAGAACGTCGGCCTCCACGGTTCCATTCCATCCCGGCTCAACCCGCACGCCCATCCTCACGAGCTGCGCCGGTTCCAGCTGGGTCCGCACAATTCCAAACGTCTCGCCGGGAACCGGAGGCAGCGCAAAGGGCAGCTTGATAAATCCCTTTTCGCCTGCTTCTTCCGCCGGAGTAAAAGTCTCCTGCGGATACTCGCGGGGCGTGAACGACTGTACAGCCGCCGACGGCTCCATGTCGCTGCGCCGTTCTCCAATGTCTCGAACCGCCACCACGCTGAGCAGGAGAACCGCCGCGGCGGATACCGTCCACATCCAGCGTGTCTGCCGTACGCGACGGCGGTGCTGATCGAACTCGCGCATCAGCGCTGCCTTTCCCCACTCGTGCCCTTCCGGAATAGCGGGAATTCGCAGCGCGTTCAGATGATTGCTGAGATCCTGCTCCGCCTGCCACCGGCTTCGGCAGCTTTCGCAGGAGTCCACATGGGCGCTCAGACCGGCTGCCATTTTGCCTCCGCGCCGCGCACATTCCATTAGTTCCAGACGAGCCGATTCGCAATTCATCATTGACCTCTACCGCGACCTCTACCGCACTGCCACTTCCCTGACCGCCTGGGCGCGCTTCAGCTTCGCTGCCAGCAGCCCTCTTGCCCGGTGCAGGCGCGAACGCACCGTGCCGACCGGACATCCCATCACCCGCGCCGCTTCCTCGTAACTCATCTCTTCGAGATCGCACAGCACCACGGCGTCACGGTAGAGCACTGGTAATTCCCGCATCGCCGCATGCAGCGCCGTGAGCGATTCCTCATGGATCAGCTCGCCCAGAATGTCGTGGCGCACCGGCTGATCCACCGGCTCCTGCACAGGTCCCTGGCGGCGGATCACCCGCACCAGGTTGCGCGCGACACCGTACATCCAGCCTTCGAGCGATCCGCGCTTATCGTCAAAGTTCGTGGTCGCCCGCATGAGCTGAATGAACACTTCATGCGAAACTTCTTCCGCCACCGCCGCGCTCCCCGACATGTGCAGCGCGTAACGGCGCAACGGCGGTCCCCGGCGCTCATAGAGTTCGCCGAATGCCTCGCGGTCGCCGCCCTTCATTAAACGATAAAGTTCTTCGTCGCTCCGCTGCATCCCGCTCCGGTCGGCCGGACGTTCAAGTCTGTATTGACGGCCCACGTGAAAAAGTTCCCCCACCGGGGGTGACCTAACCTCGAATCATATAGACGTACTCTGGTCCAATACTTGTCTGTAAAGATTGTTGGGGGACCACAAACGCGTATTTCTCGATGAAAACACGGACCTTCGTCATTGGCGCCCTCTTCCTCCCCTGTGTCCTCCCCGCTCAGGAGGGCGTTGTATTCCCCACGCCCGAATCGCTCATCACCCGTGCTGTGGCCGCCGCCAAAGCGCAGTCGGACCGAAACTGGCAGTATACGTACCGCGAAGATCACACACAATCCCAGGTGGATAA
>Ga0070681_10005469_pt1 | contig 12271 bp, 10 predicted proteins | sample KBSC83BmetaG_FD_65650 | JGI IMG/M metagenome (GOLD analysis project Ga0070681, IMG submission 65650) | Corn rhizosphere microbial communities from Kellogg Biological Station, Michigan, USA - KBS C8-3B metaG | ecosystem: Host-associated > Plants > Roots > Rhizosphere | place: USA: Michigan...
GGTGCGGCGCGGCGGCGTGCCCTGGCTGGTGCGCGAGGAGTTTGCCGGCCTGCCCGAATGGTATGCGGGACCGGTGCGCGACGCCTGGCGCTCGGCGGACATGCTGACCGTGTGCCGGCCGGAGGCGGTGACGCGCTTCGGCGGTGAACCGATCATTGTCGAATGTGGAGAGGAAGCGGAGCTCCTGGGGTATCCGGCCTGTTGCGTCACCGACCATCATGCCCGCCGGCGGATCTATCACGATCTGATGATCGATCTCATCGCCGCACGCTGCGAGGCGACGCCGGAGCGCCGGCGCCTCGCCGAATCGGAGGCGATGCCGTCCTTGCGCGACGATGCCGATCGGTGCCGGCTGGAGGAGGCGCTGCGTGGCGAAGCGCTCGCTTTTGCCGGCTTCGTGCCATGCCCGGTGTGCCAGGCGCTCGGGCCGCGCGGTCCGGCCGGCCAGATAGACCTCGCGATGCGCGAACTCGCGCATGACAGCGGCTTGCCGCTCGTCGCGGAGGGCTGAGCATGGCCGACCAATCGATCCGCTCGCATCTCGCGCGGCTGGAAGCGGCCGGCGAGCTCATCCGCGTCCGGACCGAGATCGATCCCGACGAAAATCTCTCGGCGGTGAGCTGGCGGGCCTTTTCCGAGCAGGGCAAGAGCTGCCTGTTCGAGCGCGTCAAGGGAGCGCCGGGCTGGCGCGTCGCGAGCCAGATCGTCGCCAGCCGCCGCAAATGGGGCCTGGCGCTCGGCGTGCCGGAGGAGGAGGTCGTGCGGCGCATGGGCGAGCGCATCGCCAAGCCGATCGCGCCGGTCATGGTCGGCCGCGACAGCGCGCCGGTGAAGGAGGTGATCGAGCTCGGCCGCGAGATCGATCTCACCAGGCTTCCCGCCATGTGGACCTCGGAGCGCGATCCCGGCCGCTATATCGCGGCCGGCATGTGCATCATCAAGGATCCCGAGAGCGGCCTGCGCAACATGTCGATCCATCGTGCGCAGATCGTCGGCATCGACCGCACCGGCTATCTCATCTGCCCGCGCCAGGCGCTCAAGATCTTCCAGATGTATGAGAAGCTCGGCCGGCCGATGCAGGCGGCGATGGTGATCGGCGCCCATCCGGCGCTGGTCTTCGCCGCCGGCTATGTCGCGCCCTATGGGCAGGACGAGCTCGCCATCGCCGGCGGCCTCATCGGCGAGCCGATCCGCCTCGTCAAATGCGAGACGCTCGATCTCGAGGTGCCGGCCGAGGCCGAGCTGGTGCTCGAAGGCGAGCTGGTGCCGGGCGAGATGACGGAGGAAGGGCCGTTCGGCGAGGTCACCGGCACCTATGCCCAGGAAGGCTCGACGCCGCTGTTTCGGGTGAAGGCGGTGACACGGCGCAAGGATCCGATCTTCTACGCCATGCAATGCGGCCTGCCGCCGAGCGACACCCATTCGATCATCTGCAGCACCATCGAGATGAAGCTGTGGGAGCATCTCCGCCAGGTGGCGGGCGGTCTCGACCTCATCGATGTGCGCTGCATCGGCAGCATGACGCCGATGATGGTGGTGGTGAAGATCCGCCAGAAGCATGCGGGCCAGGCACGCTCGGCGGCGCTGGCGGCGCTCTCCAGCCCCTACCTCCATCCGAAGATCGCCGTCGCCGTCGACGAGGATATCGACATCGCCGACCTCTCCCAGATCTTCTGGGCCATGACCAACCGCGCCGACGCCGCCGATGCCGTGCAGAGGATCGACGCGACGCGGGTCTTCGCGCTCGACAATGCCTCGCCGATCGAGCCCGGCCGCAGCGCCATGTACCGGGTCGGCACCAAGATGGTGATCGACGCGACGGCACCCTTCGGCGCCGCGCGGCGGCCTTACCCCTTCACCGGCGCCGCGGGCTCGGCACAGCTCGCGCGCTATCGCCAGCAGGGGGGCGCCATCGAGGACGCCATGCGCGAGCATCTGCGCAATGTCGAGGGCGGCCTCGATCTGCTGGCCGTGCGCTGCTATGCCGAGACCGAGAACCGGCTCGTCTCGATCAAGCTTCGGCCGCGCGTCGGCGGCCAGTCCAAGACGGCCTTGATGGCGGCCTTGTCGAGCCCGGCTCTCGAGCCCTTGCTCGCCATCGGCATCGACGAGGACATCGATCCCGAGGATCTGCGCGACGTCGCCTGGTCCTTCGCCAGCCGGCTGCATGCCGAAAGCGACGTGGCATTGCTGCACGGCCTTGCGACCGCCAAGGATGGCGGCATCGAGGCCGCCACCAAATGGTTCGTCGATTCGACCATGCCGGGCCTCACCCAGCCGGAGCGCCGCCAGGCTTTCGAGCGCGCCGTGCCGAAGAACCTGGCGAAGGTCGATCTCAAGGATTTTCTGCCACCCTCCTTATAAAGGGGCAGCATGTCTCCATTCGAAGCAGGTTTGCACGACACCTCTTGCCCCTCTCCCGACGGGAGAGGGAGGGACCCGACGCGAAGCGTTGGGAGGGTGAGGGGCAAACCGTCGACGACTTTCCCCTCACCCTCCCGCTGCTGCGCCGCGGGCCCCTCCCTCTCCCCGCGGGAGAGGGGGATTCATGAGGAGGGTGATGATGAAGACCGGTGAGCAGCACCTCGCATCCTTGCGCGATGGAAGGCAGGTTTTCCTCGACGGTGCCATCGTCGGCGACGTGACCGAGCATGCCGCCTATCGCGGCGCCATAGGCTCGGTCGCAAAACTCTACGATTTCGCCGCCGCGGCCGAGAATCGTGCGCTGATGAGCTTCGACCTGCCGGAAACCGGCAAGCCCGCCAATCGCATCTGGCAGTTGCCGGTGAGCTATGCCGAGCTCGTGCAACGCCGCGCGGCACTCGAGCGCTGGGCCGAGCAGCATGTCGGCTTTCTTGGCCGCTCGCCCGACCATGTCGCCTCCTGCATCTCCGGCATGGTGATGGGGCTGCCGGTCTTCGAGCAGTACCAGCCGGAACGGGCGCGGGCGCTCGCCGACTATTATCGCCATGCGCGCGACAATGACCTCTATCTCACCTATGTGATCATCAATCCCCAGGCCGACCGCTCGCAATCGGCCGGCGGGCAGCAATCGGAGTTCCTCACCGCCGGCATCGTCGACCAGGATGCGGCCGGCATCACCATCCGCGGCGCCAAGATGCTGGCGACCGGCGGCATCATGGCCAACGAGATCTTCGTGACCTCGATCCAGCCGCTGCAGCCGGGCGAGGAGAAATATGCCGTCTCCTTCGTGCTGCCGATGAACGCCAAGGGATTGAAGATCCTGTCGCGCAAGAGCTACGAGCAGGCGGCCGACAATCTCTTCGACAATCCGCTCTCCAAGCAGTTCGACGAGAACGATGCCCTGATCTATTTCGATGATGTGAAGGTGCCGTGGGAGCGGGTCTTCGTCGCCGGCGATCCCGCCATGTGCCTGAAGCAGTTCCAGGCGACGCCGGCGCATGTCTATCAGAACTATCAGTCCCAGATCCGCCTGATGGTGAAGCTGCGCTTCCTCGCCGGCATCGCCCACCGCACGGCCGAGATGAACGGCGTGATCGGCTTTCCCCAGGTCAAGGAGACCTTAGGCCAGCTCGCCGCCGAGGCGGCCATGGTCGAAGCACTGGTCGCCGCCATGGAGGCGAAGGGCGCCATGGCCGGCGCCTATTTCGTGCCCGACCGCCACACGCTCTATGCGGCGCAGGTGCTGACCCAGCAGCTCTATCCCAAATTCGTCACGACGCTGCGCGACCTCGCCGGCGGCGGCATGATCATGCTGCCCTCCTCGGTGCGCGATTTCGTCAACCCCGAGCTCGCCGCCCTCATCGGCAAGACCCAGCAATCGCCGATCGCGAGCTCGCGGGAGCGGGTGAAGTTCTACAAGCTCGCCTGGGACGCGGTCGGCTCGGAATTCGCCTCGCGCCACACCCAGTACGAGATGTTCTATGCCGGCGCCACCTTCGTGACCAAGAATCACTCCTTCCGCACCTATGACTGGAAGCGGGCGACCGGCATGCTCGACAAATTCCTCGACTCCTATACGCTCGAGGAGGAGCTGGCGCGGCAGAAAGCAAAAGCCGACGCCGCCGAATAAGCTCGGGGAGGGACCTCGCGATGCGCGTCACGCTGCCGCGTCTGCCGCTTGCTGCCCTGTTGTTGTGCCTGTGTCTGCCGCTGCCTCCGGCGCATGCGGCCGATCCGGTCGACATCGCGGCCGCCAAGCGCGAAGGCCGAGTCACCCTTTACACCTCGGCGCCCGTCCAGATGGCGCAGAAGCTGCTCGCACGGTTCGAGCAGGCCTACGGTATCAAGGGCGAGCTCTTTCGCTCCGGCGGCTCGGCGGTCTTGAGCCGCTTCCAGAACGAGCGCGCCGGCGGCCATATCGCCGCCGACATATTGGCGGTGTCCGATCCGGCTGCCTCGGCGGCACTGGCGCGCCAAGGCGTATTCGTCGCGTTCAAGCCCGACGGCATGGCAGCGGTGCCGGAGACCTTGCGCGATCCGCATGGCTATTTCATTGCCCAGCGCGTCAGCATCCTCGCCCATTACGGCCGCGCCGATCTCGTCGCCGATATGCCGAAGAGCTGGGATGCGCTGCTCGAGCCGCGCTATCGCGGCAAGCTGGTGCTCACCGATCCCTCCTTCACCTCGCTGCAGCTCGGCGTCGTCGCCATGCTGTCGCGCCTCAAAGGCTGGGGCTATTACGAGAAGCTGCACGCCAACGAGGTGCTGCTGGTGCCGGGAAACGAGCAGGCCCTCAACATGGTGAAGACCGGCGAGCGGCCGATCGCGGCCGGCGCCGACAGCCAATATGCGCGCGAGGCCCAGGCGGCCGGCCACAAGATCGCGATATCCTTTCCCTCCGACGGCACCTTCGCGATTCCGGCCTCGACCTCCATCGTCGCCGGCGCGCCGCATCCCAATGCGGCCAAGCTCTTCGCGCAATTCATGCTGGCGCGCGAGACCCAGGCGCTGTTTCCCGAGAACGGCATCTATGCCGCGCGCACCGACGTGCCGCCGCCGCCGGGCAGCCCGGCTTTAAGCGAGATCAAGCTCATCGCGATGGACGAGGATTATATCGAGACGGTCTCGAAAGACGTGAAGGGGCGGTTCAACGGCATCTTCCAGTGACCCGAGCTACTCCTGCACGACCGCGATCACTTCCATTTCGACCAGCATGTCCGGGCTTTTGAGCTGGACGATGGCCGAGCTGCGCGCCGGCAGGGGCTTCGGCATCAGCGCGACATAGACCTCGTTGAAGGCCTTCCAATCCTCGGCCTTCTTCAGGAACACGGTCGCCTTGGCGACGTCGGCGAGCGAGGCGCCGGCGGCTTCGAGAATGGCGGCGATATTGCCGATGCAGCGCCGCGCCTGATCCTGGATGTCGCCCATCTGGCCGGTCTCGCGATTGCGGCCGGCCTGGCCCGAGGTGAAGATCAGATTGCCGATCCGGATCGCCTGGTTGAAGGGGCCGGTCGGGGTCGGCGCCTTGTCGGTCTGGATCGGCTGCTTCTTCGCCATCGCCAACGCTACCGTTACCGTTCGTGGGCGCCGAGCGCCATCACCGTCGCCTTCGCGACCTCGTCGTCGCTGTCGGGCGAGGAGCCGCCGACGCCGATGGCGCCGATGCATTCGCCGTTCTCGAAGATCGGATAGCCGCCCTTGTTGAGGGTGACGCCGCCGGGGATGACGTCGCCGAGGCTGATCGGGAACATCGGCCGGTCCTGCCATTGCTCCATCAGCTTGGCGGTCGGCTTGCGGAAGGCGGCGGCGAGTCGCGCCTTGCCTTGCGCCATATAGGGACCGTGCCAGGCTTCCTGCTTGCCGCGCGCCACCAGCACCGGATGGCCGGACGCGTCGAGAATGGCGACGCTGACCTCGACTCCCTTGGTGGCGCCGATTTCCTTGGCTTTGAGCAGGAACAGCATGGCCTTGTCGAAGTCCATCGGCCGACCCGTCTCCCGCTAGTTCATGCGGAGGTAATCGTCGGCATTGCCGGCGAGCAGCTTTTTCATCGCACCCTCGCCGATGATGTTACCCCACTTCAGCACATTGTCCACGGAGTGCGGCCAGGCCGCTTCCGGATGCGGGAAGTCGGAGGCGTACATCAGGCATTGGTCGCCGAGGATGTCGTTGACCGCCTTGGTCATCTGCGGCCCCTCATGCGCCTCGATGCAGACCTTGACCCGGCCGGCCCGCGCATAGTCGCTGGGCAGCATCTTCAGCTTCGGCACCACGCCCTTCACATAATGCACCTGGCAGTCGAGGCGCAGCAGCCAGTAGGGCAGCCAGCCATGGCCGGTTTCCGAATAGCCGACCTTGATGTTGGGATGACGGTCGAGGATGCCGCCGGCGATGATATAGGCGAGGCTGCGCTGCGCGCCCCAGGGATGCGCCGCGGTGCGCGCCACCGCCGCATTGCCCCAGATGTCGCGATAGCCGGGGAAATAGGGCGGCTCGTAGAAGAAGCTGTGATGCATGATCGGCAGATGCATGTCGTTCATCAGCTGCCAGAGCGGCTCGAGCGCCGGATCGTCGATCGGCATGCCCTCGGGCAGCGACGGCCAAACCGCGGCGACCCAGGATTCCTTGCCGATGCGCTTCAGCTCGGCGACCGCCCATTCGATATTGTGGCCGGGCGCCAGGAACAGCCCCTTCAGCCGGTTGGTGTCCGGCGCGCAGAATTCGCGCATGTAGTTATGGTAGGCGTCATAGAGTCCGGCGGTGAGGCGCGGCTCGAGCGCGCTCGAGGCGGGCGCCCAGGTGCCGGGGATCAGCACATTGACGTCGACGCCTTCGAGATCCATGTCGGCGAGCCGGCCGGTCGGATTGTCGTGCTGGATGTTCTCGTGGCAGAGTTCCGTCGAGACGTTTTCGACGCGTCCCTCGACCGCGGTGCCTTCCTTGGGCTTCACGAAATCGGGCCTATGGCCGGCGATGCGGTCGTAAGCGACCGGCTTCACCTTGATGGTGTGCCAGGTCCCCTGCGGATGGCCGCGCCCGGCCGGCGAGTTCATCGATTTGACGTAAGGGTCGAGCTCGCTCCAGCGCTCTCTCGCCGATGCGGCGGCATGGCGATGCAGCACCTCGAGCGAGGGGGTGACGTGGCTGTCGACATCGATGACCCGAAACCCCTTGCGCATGCCGCCTCCTCCCACGCGGAAATCCCAGCAAATCCTAGGGCTAGGCGCCTATCCGCACAAAAAGGAATTGCCAATACTCTTATAAGGCTCGCTTATATCGGTAATGAACGACCGCCAATTGCGCTATGCGCTGACCGTCTGGCGGGAGCGCAGCTTCTCCAAGGCGGCGCCGAAGCTCAACGTGTCGCAACCCGCGATCAGCGACCAGATCCGGCTGCTCGAGGAGGAGCTCGGCTTCGAGCTGTTCCGCCGCACCGGCCGCGGCGTCGAGGCGACCTATGTCGGCCGCACCTTCCTGCAGCATGCCGAGCGCGCCGTGGCCGGCATGATCGGCCTGTCGGACACCGCGCGCCAGCTGCGCGGCGAGGGCCCGCGCGGCTCCTTCTCGATCGGCTTCAGCTCCGGCGTCGCGTCGGAGATGGTGCCGCGCGTCATGGCGGCGCTCAGCCTCGCCTTGCCGCGCGTGCGGCTCGAGGTGATCACCGCGACGACGCGCCGTATCCACCGCTTCGTGCTCGAGCGGCGGCTCGATGCCGGCATCGCCATCGACAGCGATCCGCGCAGCGTTCCGCAGGAGCTGACGGCCGAGCCCATCGGCCGCAGCGAGGCGGCGCTGGCCGTGCCGGTCGGCCATCCTTTGGGCCGCCGCGCCGCCGTCAGCCTCGCCGATCTCAAGGACGAGCCGCTCATCATGAACGAGCCCGATATCGGCTATGGCCAGTTCCTGCAGGCGCTGCTCGCCGAGGACGGGGTGCTGCCGACCATCGTCGCGCGCGTCGACGATGTCGAGACCATCAAGCCGATGGTCGCGGCCGGCATCGGCCTCGCCATCCTGCCGCGCGGCGCGCTGGCCGGCGAGGCGGCGCTGAAGCGATTGCGGGTCGTCGCCTTGAAGCCGCGGCGCGAAGTGCCGGTGACGCTGGTGCGCCATCCCGGCACCCTCTCGCCAGCAGCCGCCTCCTGCCTCGAGCTGCTGCAAGCCAGCCTGCGCGCGCCGGTGTTCGCGCCGGGCTGAGCGTTTCAAACCCTCTCCCCCCTTGGGGGAGAGGGTAGGGTGAGGGGGTAGAAGAAACAGGGATGCGGTTGCCAGCTTTGCGAAGTTAGCGCGATGCACGCATGACTGTGCAGCGGAACGACCCCCTCACCCCGGCCCTCTCCCCCAAGGGGCAGAGGGGGAATTTCTATGTGTGCGCTGAAGCGTGCCTCTACTCGTCCTGCACGAAGTCGCGCGGCTTGCGGTCGATGCCGAGCTCCTGGCGCTTCTTCACCAGCTCGTGGAACTTGGCGCGGGTGTCTTCGATGCTCTCGATCGGCTTGTTGGCGAAGCCGTCGTTCGGCCAGCCGGGCCAGCTGGCATACTCCTTGGCGTAGAGCTCGGCGCGGATGACGGTCGGGTGAAAGGGCTTCGAGCGGGCGCGGCGGAGGTCGTTCATATTGACGCCGGTCTTGATGGTCGCCTCGCCGGGGCCTTCCAGCGTGTTCACGATCGTGCCGTCGAAAGAATGGATGCAGGAGTCGCCGTGGCTGTCATGCATGCCGCGGATGGCGCCCTCATAGATCCCGACATTGGCGACGGCGAGATAGGCTTTGTTTTCATAGGCGCGCGCCGTGCGCAGGCCCTTCCAGTTGCGCACGTCGCCATGGCTCATATTGTTGGGCTCCGAGGTCAGATGGCAGAGGATCTCGGCGCCGTTCATCATGGTGCAGCGGGCATTCTCCGGAAAGGCGAGCTCGCCGCAGGTGATGAGGCCGATATTGCCGATCTCGGTCTTGGCGACGGCAAAAAGATTCTCGCGGCCGAACTTCGAGACGAACTGGGTGTAGATGTCGGCCGGGGTCGTGTAGGGGAAGACCCAGCAATTGTTGTTCAGCTTCCAATGCTTGATCAGGATCTTGCCGTCCGGCCCGATGAGGAAGGAGCAGTTGAAGAAGCGGCGCGGAAAATCGGGATGCACCTCGAGCATGTTGCAGGCGAGGTAGAGCTTCCGCTGCTTCGCCTTCTCGCAGAGGATGTCGGTATAGGGGCCGGGGATGGTGGTCGAGATCGCCATCCACTGCTCGAGCTCGATGCGCCGCCAATTGCCGTTGATGGCATATTCCGGCGTCACGATCAGCTTGACGTCGGAATTGCCGAAGCTGGTGACATAATCGATCAGCTGGCAGATGCGCTCGATATTGGCGCGGATGTCGAGGTCGCGCTGCGTCGCGTCGGTGAGCGATACCTGGCGCGAGCGCGTCTGCAGGCAGGCGATCTCGAAATTCAGCACGTCACGCATGGCCTCTCACTCCCGGCAAATCGAGGCGCCAGAGTGCGCCCGGCGCTCGCCTCCATGGAAGATCAATTCGGCTTATAGATCTATAAGCCGCGCGCCGCGGCGGCGCGCCGGTCGTCGGCGAATCCCTGATAGCCCTCGGCCGTGACGGCGGCGAGCTTGATCGAGCCGAAGGTCATCCAGCCGCGCTTCATCACCTTGGCGTCGGGCTCGGCGGCCTGCACCGCTTCCCGCACCGATGCCGCCGTCTCCTCCTCGAGCACGAGCTTGCCGGCGAAATCCACCGACCAGCGCGGGGCGGCGATGGCGGCGGCAGGCGTCTCGCCGCAGGCGAGCATGCGGGTGAGGAGCTGCGCCAGGCTGCAGGTCTGGCCGACCGTACCGGGCGTGCCGATGCTCATCGCGAGATCGCCCGCCTTGGTCACCAGGCAGGGGGCGAGGGTGTGGGCCGGGCGCTTGCCGGGCGCCACGCAATTGCGGCTTTGCGGATCGGTCGAGAATCCTGCCATGCGGTTGTTGAGCAGGATGCCGGTGCCGGGCAGCACGACGCCCGCGCCGAAGGGCGCCGAGATGCTCTCGATCAAGGACACGGCGAGGCCGTTGCCGTCGATGACGACGACATTGGTCGTGCAGCGATCGCGCGCTTCGGTGATGGCGCCTTGCGCGGCGGCGCGGCCGGCGATCGCCTCGGCGAGGAGTGCCCGCATCGGCGCCTCGCACGCAATCGGATCGCCGATGAAGGGGCCGGCGAGCTGGTAAGCGCGCTGCCGTGCGCGGTAGCCGGTCAGGATGAAATCCGCGCTGTCGGGCCGCAGCCGATCGATGTTTTCCGCCGCGAGCGTCAGCAGCTGCAGCAGCAGCGTCGCACCGTAGGAGTTGGGTGGCATGGTCCAGACCTCATGCCCGCAAAACGGCGCCGCGATCGGCTGCTGCCACAGCGATCGATGCGCCGCCAGATCCGCCTCGCCGATGAGACCGCCGAGTGCCGCGCAGGATTGGGCGAAGCGCCGCGCGACAGCGCCGCGATAGAAAGAGTCGGGCCCCTCCGCGATGAGCTGCTGCAGCATCGCGGCGAGCTCCGGCTGGCGGAACGGTGTGCCGGTCGCAAGCGGCTTGCCGTCGGGCAGGAAGAGCCGGCGCGCCTCCGGGTCTTTCTCGAGGAGCTCGGCGCGCTGACGGACCTGCGCCGCGAAGTAGGGGAAGACCGCGAACCCCTCGGTGGCGAGACGAAGCGCCGTGCCGGCCAGCGCGACAAAGCTCTGGCTGCCGAATCGGGCCAGCGCCTCGGCGCAGCCGGCCAGCAGGCCCGGCACCGAGACCGAGAGAGAGCCCGTATTCGCCATGCCTTGCGCGAAGCGTTCGGGGGTGGCGCCGCCGGGCGCCGCACCGGTACCGTTCAGCCCTTCGACGCGGCCGCTCTTCGCGTCGCGGATGAGCATAGAGACGTCGCCCGCGAGCGTGCAGGCATAGGGGCAGACGACGGACAGAACCAGCCCCGCCGCGACCGCGGCATCGACGGCATTGCCGCCGGCGCGCAGCACCCGCACGCCTTCCTCGGCCGCCAAGGGATGGCCGGCTACGACGATGCCGTCGCGGCTGGCGGCGGATTGAACAGTCATGAAGCCAGGCCCCCCAGCGCTCGCAGGGAAACGCTACCATTGCCCGGGCGCGACCGGGCACGCAACCCGCCGGGGCTTCCGGCGCTGCGGCTTTTATGGAACTCTCGCCTTCCGCCCGTCCACCGAGGTCTCCATGCCGAAAAAAGTCCAGCTCACCGTGGCGCTCAGCGATTACGACCATTTCCGCGACTTCACCGGCGGCAAGGTCGAGGCGGAAGGGATCGAGATCACCCATATCGACCTGCCGGTCGAGGAGATCTTCTCGCGCTTCACGCGCTTTCGCGAATGGCACGTGTCCGAGATGTCGATGGCACGCTACGTCTCGCTTATCAGCCAGGGCGAGCGGGGCTTTGCCGGCATTCCCGTCTTCCCGTCGCGCTTTTTCCGCCAGCATGCCATCTATGTCGCCAGCGACCGGCCGATCGAGCGGCCGCAGGATCTGAAAGGGCGCAAGGTCGGCATTCCCGAATGGGTGCAGACGGCGCTGGTCTGGGTGCGCGCCTATCTCATGCACCAGGCCGGCCTGGCGCTCACCGATATCGATTGGTACCAGGCCGGCGTCAATGTCGGCGGCCATGTCGACGAGGTGAAGGCGGTGCTGCCCAAGGGGCTGCGCTACACGCCGGTCAAGGAGAAGTCGCTGACCGATCTGCTGCTGGCCGGCGAGATCGACGCCATGATCTGCGCCCGGCCGCCGCGCCTGTTCGAGGAGGGCGACAAGCGCATCCGCCGCATGTTCCAGGATTTCCGCCCGGTGGAAGAGCAATATTGGCGCGAGACCGGCATCTTCCCGATCATGCACACGATCGTTCTGCGCCGCGACATGTTCGAAGCACACCCCTGGATCGGCCTCAACCTGTTCAAGGCCTTCGAGGAAGCCAAGCGCCGCAGCCTGGTGCGAGCGCTCGACGGCAACATCTGCCGGTTCCCGATCCCCTGGTGCTTCGATTATGCCGAGAAGTCGCGCCAGATGTTCGGCCAGGATTTCTGGCCCTACGGCGTCGATGCAAACCGCAAGACTCTCGAGGCCTTCACGCAGTACGCTTTCGAGCAGGGAGTCGCCCACCGCAAGCTGGCCCTCGACGAGCTCTATCCGGAGCAGGTGGCGCGGCTTTACGAGGTCTAAAAAGCAAAACAGGGGAGGAAGAGATGGGCAGGATGCCGGCACTCTCCGTTGCTTCTCTGGCGCTCGCGCTTTTCCTCGCTCTCCCGGCCGCCGAGGCGCGGGTCACCAGGATCACCGCCGAGCCGCCGGTCGTGATCGATCTGCCCCTGT
>Ga0070681_10005470_pt1 | contig 12268 bp, 9 predicted proteins | sample KBSC83BmetaG_FD_65650 | JGI IMG/M metagenome (GOLD analysis project Ga0070681, IMG submission 65650) | Corn rhizosphere microbial communities from Kellogg Biological Station, Michigan, USA - KBS C8-3B metaG | ecosystem: Host-associated > Plants > Roots > Rhizosphere | place: USA: Michigan...
GGCGCGATGGATCTCGTCGCCGGCGTCAAGCGCGTCGTCGTCGTCATGGAGCATTCCGCCAAGGACGGCGCCAAGCTCTTGAAGAAGTGCAACCTGCCGCTGACCGGCGAGAAGGTCGTCGACATGGTGGTGACGGATCTCGCCGTCTTCACCATCGACAAACACGGCAAGGACGGCATGGCGCTGATCGAGCTCGCCGACGGTGTCACGCTCGACGAGGTGAAGTCGAAGACCGAAGCCGAGTTCCGCGTCGCGCTGAAGAACGCGTAGCGGGGCTTAACGTCGTAGGGTTGGCACGCTTCGCTTTGCCCGCCCTACGATCTCACGCGTCGATGGCGCCCTTGATCCGCTTTCGCGTCAGCGGCAGATCGCGCAGCCGTTTTCCGGTGGCGTCTGCGATCGCGTTGGCGATCGAGGCGGCGGCCGGGCCCTGACCGGTTTCGCCGCTGCCGAGGAACGGCTGGCCGGGGCGGTTGATGATGTGGACGTCGACCTTGTCAGGCACGGCGTCGAACCGCAGGATCGGATAGGTCTGCCAGTCGATGCTGGTGATCCTGACGTCATCGAACGTGACGCTCTCATAGAGCGTCCAGCTCATCGATTGCAGGATCGCGCCCTCGATCTGGTTGGTCAGCCCGTCCGGATTGACGACTTGCCCGCTGTCCACCGCCGCTACCGCGCGCACCAGCCGCGGCCGGCCGCTCTGCCGGTTGACTTCGACCTCGGTGGCGATGGCGCAATAGGCGGCGAGGTTCTTGTAGCGCGCAAAGGCAAAGCCGTAGCCGCGATCCGGCGGCGCCTTCTGGCCCTTCTGCCAGCCGAATTCCTTGGCCGCCTTTTCGATCACGTCGCGCCCGCGTGCGTCCTCGAGATGCTTCAGTCGAAATTCGACCGGGTCGGCGCCGGCGGCGACCGCGAGTTCGTCCATAAAACTCTCGATCGAGAACACGTTGTGATAGGCGCCGAGCGCGCGCATCGCCGAAATCCGCAGCGGCATTTTGGGGATGAAGTGATGCACCACCTTGGCGTTCGGAAACTTGTAGAACGGGATCGCATTGCGGTCGCCGCCGCCTTCCGGTAACGGCAGCGGCTTCGGCGCCGGCAGCGCGAATGGCTGCGCCATCTGCTGGGCCGCCAACATCGAGCCGGCGCCGCCCGGCCGCATCGAATGGGTGTTGCTCCAGACCTCGAAATTCCAGTCGACAATGGCGCCATCGCCGTCGAGCGAGGCTTTGAGTTTGGTTACCATCGCCGGCCCGAACGGCTCCCAGGCGTGCTCCTGCTCGCGCATCCACTGCACGCGAACGGGAATGCCCGGCATCGCGCGCGCGATCAGCGCGGCGTCGGCCGCGGCATCGTCGGCGCCGTTATGGCCGTAACAGCCGGAGCCCTCGACATGGATCAGCCGGACGCTGGTCGGCGGCACGCGCAGCATTTCCGCGATGCCGGCGCGATCGGGATAGACCCCTTGCGTATGTGTCCACACCGTCATGGCGTCGTTGACCGATTGTGCTACGGCGCAGGACGGCCCGATCGAGCCGTGGGCCTGATAGGGCCGCGTGTAGCTCGCCTCGATGATCTTGGTTGCCGTCGCCGATGGATTGCTCTGCGTGTAGATCGTCGTGTCTTGCGACGGCAGGCCGGTAATCACATTTGGCAGATCGTCCTGCTTCGGCAGGCGCGCGGTTTCCCGCCATTTCGCCCTGCTCGCGAGCGCGCGCATCGCCTTGACCGCCTGGTATTCCTTCGTGGCTACCACGGCGAGAAAATTGCCGTCGCGCACGACCTTGACGACGCCGGGCAGGTTTTCGACGCTAGCGGAATCAGGCGCGACCAGTTCCGCGCCATAGCTTGGCGGTCGCACCACGCGGGCGTGCACCATGCCCGGCAGCCGCATGTCCTGGATATAGGCAGCGCCGCCGGTGACCTTTGCGGGAATGTCGACGCGCGGGACCGGTTGCCCCATGATCGAATAGGTCGCGGGGTCCTTCAGCTTCGATTTGGGTTGTGCCTGCACATGCAGCATGTCGCCCGCGACCAGTTCGCCGTAGCCGAGCTTGCGCCCGTCAGGTGCGATCACGGCGGCGTCGGCGGTCTTCAGGGATTCGGCCGGCAGTTCGAGCCGCCGCGCCGCTTCGGCGATCAGGAGTTCGCGCACCTGCGCCGCCGCGTTCTGGATCGCGGTGCCGCTGTACTTCATCGAATTGCTGCCGGACGTGTAGCCTTCATTGGCGGTGCGGCGCGTATCAGCGGTGACGACGTTGACGGATTTGAAGGGAACGTCGAGTTCCTCGGCGGCGATCTGCTGGAACGCGGTTTTAAAGCCCTGGCCGAGTTCGGCCTTGCCGGTGAGGGCCGTGATGGTGCCGTCGGCATCGATGCGAATCCAGGCATCGAGATAAGGCGTCTGGGCGAGGCTGCCCGGTGGCTTTGGCGCGGGCGCTGCGCTTTGCTCGTCGGCGAAGGCATCACCCAGCGAGAAGCTGACTATCAACGCGCCGCCGCCGGCGAGCACGCCGCGGCGATTGAGCAGGACAGGACCGTTCATGGCGCGCTCCTCTGCGCAGGTGAAGCGTCGGCGGTCTGCATCAGGTGACTGGCGCGATGCACGGCGCGCAGGATCCGCATGTGGGTGCCGCAGCGGCAGAGATTGAGCTGGAGCTCGGCCCTGATCTCGGCGTCGGTCGGCTTGGAATTGCGCGCCAGCAGCGCCTGCGCCCGCATCATCATTCCGGCGATGCAATAGCCGCACTGGGCCGCCTGCTCCTCGATAAAGGCGCGCTGGATCGGCGCTGGCGTCTCGACCGTGCCGAGGCCCTCCAGGGTGGTGACCTTCTTGCCTTCCAGGAGCAGCAGCGGCGTCACGCAGGACAGCACCGCCTTGCCGTCGACGATCACGGTGCAGGCGCCGCACTGGCCGAGGCCGCAGCCGAACTTGGCGGCGTTGAGCTTCAAATCCTCGCGCAGCACATAGAGCAGCGGCGTGTCCGGATCGGCGTCGATCTTGTGGTCCTGACCATTGACCTTCAATGTCATCATGGCTGATCTCGCTGCAGGGATACGGTCTGGGTTCGTCTGATGTCGCGGACGATGTCTGACGTGTTGGTCCAGGCTGGCTGATTGCCGAAACGGGTGCGCAGATAATCGAGCAGCGCCGCGATCTGGCCGTCGCTCATGCTGTCGGCAAAGCCCGGCATGATCGGACTGCGCTCGCCGGCGGAAGGGCGAATGCCCGACAGCACGATGTTGGCGGCGTTGCGCGCGTCGGGACTGGTAAGCGCGCTCGAGAGCGCCAGATTGATCCCGCCGAACGGCGGCGCGCGATCGGTGGCGTGGCATGGCGCGCAGGCGGCGACATAGAGCTGTGCGCCGGTCGTGGTGCCGCCATTGGCCGGTTGCACCTGACTTGAACTGGCCCGCGCCAGCGCCTCGTCGCCGCGGAGCTTGCGCTCTTCCGTCGGCGGGCCGAACACGCCGGCCATGTAGGTCGCAATCGCGCGGACATCGCTCTCGGGCACTTCGGACAGATTGCTGACGACCTCGGCCATCGGCCCGCGCGCGACGCCGTGATCGGGATGCCAGCCCTGGCGCAGATACTGGAACAGCGCGTCGTTGTCCCACGGCACCGGCGCCGACGATTGGTTGTTGATCGCATAGGCGTGCCAGTTGTCGACATCGCCGCCGGCGAACGAGGCCTGGCTCTTTTCCGCGCCGAGCGCGTTGCGCGGCGTGTGGCAAGCGCCGCAATGCGCGAGCCCCTCGACCAGGTAGGCGCCGCGATTCCATTCGGCGCTCTTCGTGCTGTCGGGCTGGGTGGTGCCGTGGCGCAGGAACAGGACTTTCCACCCCGCGACCGCGACACGCTGGTTGAACGGAAACGCCAGATCGTTGGCGCGGGCAGGGGCGCGAACCGGCTGTCGCGTCATCAGATACGCATAGAGCGCGCGGTCGTCGTCGTCGGAGACATGGGTGAAATGGTCATAGGGGAAGGTCGGATAGAGATGCTGGCCGTCGCGGTTGACGCCGGACTGCATGGCGCGGCGGAACGCGGCTTCCGACCAGCGGCCGATGCCGGTCTCGGCATCCGGTGTGATATTGGAGGAATAGATGGTGCCAAACGGCGTCGGCACCGGCAGGCCGCCGGCGAAATCCTTGGCCCCGCGCACGGTGTGGCAATCGTTGCAGTTGCCGATCGCCGCCAGATCGCGGCCGTGCTTGACCAGCGCGCTGTCGAACGATTGGGGTGCGGGCGGATCGATCGCCGCTATCGCCGGTCGCCACACGATCGCGACCGCCGCAATCGCGCCGGCGATCACGGCTGTGGCGACGACGCTCCCGATGATTCGCGGCGATGCCATTGGAGTTCGCACCTGTTGTTGAGCCGCCTTGACGCCCGCGTTGTAGCACGGGCGTCATTCCGGTTGCTTCACTAAGTCGATATCGCGGTTGGTGTTCCTGTTTCTCCTCGGCGCCATCAGCCCTGTGCGGTGGCGACTTCCTCCAGCCCCCGGTTGCGCGGTTCCACGCCCCAGGCCCACACCACCACGATCTGAATGACCACCAGTCCGATCATCAGCCAGACCACGCCCGGCAACTGGTAGGATGCCATCAGGGCGCCGACGATGAACGGCGAGACCACGGTCGCGCCGCGTCCGAACGTGTTGCAAATGCCGTTGGCGCGCAGCCTGATCTCGGTCGGAAACAGTTCCGGCGTATAGACCCCGAACAGGATCGCGGTCTGAACATAGATCGCGACGATCAGGATGAATCCGACGCTCAACACCACGGCCGGATCGGCTCCGGCATGGAAGCGGGCGTAGATGTAGCCGCTGACGATGGTGACGACCGACGCGCCGATGATGCTCCAGCGCCGCCCGACGGCATCGGACAGATAGGCGCCGACCGCGCAGCCCGCTACCGATGCGATCGACAGCACCAGCGTATAGGCCAGCGAATTGGTGATGGTCAGCCCCTGGCGCAGAAAGAACTGTGGCAGGAAGATCACAAAGCCGAAGATCAGCGTGTTGATCGTGATCAGCACCCAGGAGCCGACGATCAAACGTTGCAGCAGCGGCGGCTTCAGCATGTCCATTGCGGCGACCTGCGGCACGGGGGCCGGTATCACCACCGGCGGCAGCGTCCCGCCGGCGGCGGATTCGGTTTCGATGGACTGCATCAGGGCTTCGGCTTCCGCGTTGCGGCCCTGCGATTCAAGCCAGCGTGGCGACTCCGGCAGGTTCTTGCGCAGATACCAGACGATGAGCGAGCCGACGCCGGCGATGACGAACATCGGACGCCATCCAAAGGCGGGGATGATCAGATAGCCGAGCAGCGCGGTCACCGGAAATCCGGCCACTACGATGAAGGCCATCATCGACAGCCAGCGTCCGCGCGTCTTCGGCGGCACGAATTCGGTCAGCGTCGAGTAACCGACGACGATTTCGGCGCCGAGCCCCAAGCCCTGCACAAAGCGGCAGGCGATCAACTGGTTCATGTCCTGCGCGAACGCCGCCGCCAGCGACGCCAGCCCGAAGATTAAAAGATTGATCTGATAGGTGAACCGCCGTCCCATCCGGTCGCCGACAAATCCGGTGATCAGTGCGCCCAGCGTCATGCCGACAAAGGTCAGCGAAATGAATTGCAGGTTTTCCGGCACGGTCGAGAATTTGGACTGAACCGTCGAGGCCAGCACGCCGCCGGCGATATAGAGATCGTAGCCGTCGAAGAACATGCCGGCGCCGACCAGCCAGAAAATCCGGTAGTGAAACGACGAGATCGGCAGCCGGTCGAGACGCGCGCCGGCGTTTACTGCATGAGCCATTGGAAACTTCCCCCCTTTGTGTGCGGCGCCGGTCTTCTATGGGGACCGGTGTGGCCGTTGCTTCCTTGCTAATTCAGCCGTCGTTGACTTGCCGTGTCGCGGTACCAGTCGAACGGCTGGTCGTGTGTCGCGACCATCACGCTCTTGGTGTTGAAATGATCGTCAAAGCTCTCGGTGCCGCATTCGCGGCCGATGCCTGAATCGTCGACGCCGCCCCAGGGTGAAGCCGGGTCGAGACGATGATGGTCGTTGATCCAGACGATCCCGGCCTTGACCGCCGCCGCCACCCGATGGGCGCGGCCGACGTCGCGGGTGCGGATCGCAGCCGCGAGGCCAAACGGGGAATCGTTGGCCAAGCGCAACGCGTCGGCCTCGTCCTTGAACGGCGTCACCGACGTGAACGGGCCGAACACTTCCTCCTGGAAGATGCGCATGTCGGATTTGACGTCGGCAAACACAGTCGGTTCGACGAAATAGCCGTTGTCATGGCCGGGCACTTTCGCTGCCACGCCGCCGGTCACCAGCCGCGCGCCGTCTTCATGACCGAAGCGCGAATAGGTCAGCACGCGGTCGCGCTGCCGCGCCGAGATCACCGGTCCGAGTTGCGTCGCGGGATCGAAGGGGTCGCCGATGCGGATGCTCTGCGTCTTGGTGCGCAGCTTCTCGACGAATTCGTCATAGATCGTGGCCTGCACGATATGGCGGGAAGCGCAGACGCAGGTCTGTCCGGCGCCGATGAAGGCGCCGAACGCGGCGTAATTGACCGCGCGCTCGACGTCGAAATCGTCGAACACCATGACGGGCGTCTTGCCGCCGAGCTCCATGGTCTGGTGCGCGAACACTTTTGCCGCGGCGCCGCCGGCGACGCGGCCGGCTTCGGTGCCGCCGGTCAAGACCAGCTTGTTGATATCGCCGTGTTCGGCCAGCATCTTGCCGGCCGACTGGCCGAGGCCGAGCACGATGTTGAAGACGCCGGGCGGCAGGCCTGCCTCGGTAAAGATCTGCGCCAGCTTCAGCGTCGTCAGCGGCGTATATTCCGACGGCTTGACCACGGTGACGCAACCGGTCGCGAGCACGGCGGCGAGCGACTTGCACAGGATCATCAAGGGATGGTTGAACGGGGTGCAGTTGGCGACGATGCCGATCGGCGTGCGCAACGTGTAGTTCAAATAGGCGCCTTCGACCGGAATCACCGAGTCGCGGCGTGCCAGCGCAACGCCTGCGTAGTAGCGGAAGAAATCCGGCAGCCGCGACAGCTGCGCGCGGGTTTCGTTGACGGGACGGCCGTTGTTGAGCGTCTCCAGCCGGTACAGCGTATCGAGATTGGCCTCGAAGGCGTCGGCGAGGCGATTGACCAGCCGCGCGCGGGCGCGCGTATCCATGCCGCCCCAGGCCTTGCCTTCAAAGGCGGCCCGCGCGCTCTTCATGGCGCGGTCGACGTCTTCCTTGGTCGAATTCGGAATTTTGGCGATGACGTCGCCGGTGGCGGGATTGCGCACATCGAGCATCTCGCCGGAGCCGGCCTCGACCTCGCGGCCGTCGACGAAATTGCCGTGGATTTCCACCTCGATGGCGGCGGGCTTGGACGGAATGTTCATGCTTCCCTCCCGTCGACGATGACGGCGTTGCGCTTCAGCGCCGGCAGCACGCGCTTTTCGGTCTGCGCAATGTGCGCCTTGATGATGCGGGCGGCGGTTCGCGCCTCGCGCCGCTGCATCGCCTCGATCAGGGCGACATGCTCGGCGACGAGCTGCTTCGGATCGTGGCCTTTGACGTTGGCGACGCTGACACGCACCAGCCGGTCGGCCTGTCCGATCAGATCGCACAGCGCCGCCGCCATCCGGCGGTTGCCCGAGGCGTGCGCCAAGGCCGAATGGAACGCGCGGTTATAGGCGATGAAGTCTTCATGGTTGCCGGCAAAACGGCGAAACTCGTTGAGCGATTTCAGGACGCCGTCGCTGGCGTTCTCGATCGCCTCAGCCACGCAGGCCGGCTCCAGCGCGAGCCGAAACCGCAGCAGATCGCGCGCATCTGCCAGCGAGATCGGATTGACGCGATAACCCTGGCGCGGCTGCACGGTGACGAGATGCTCGCGCTCCAGGCGCAGCAGCGCTTCGCGCACCGGCTGGCGGCTCACGGCATAGCGCTCGGCGAGATCCTGTTCGCGCATATCATCTCCGGGCGCGAAATGGCAGGTTAGAATATCAGAGCGGAGGCTTTCGTAGACATTATCGCGTAAAAGCATCTAAATTCCTTCTATCGTGCTTCCTATCTTGCAGTCGTGAAATATCACGTCAAGAGCTAAAGGCTTGAATTTCGGGCATTTTGATTTATCAATTGCCGCATAGGCGCGCTAAAAAGCGCCTGAGGCGCATTGAAAGTGAGACCGGGATGGATCGGCTATTTGCAGGCGGCACCGTCAACGCAGCACAATCCGGCGAAGGGCCGCCGCTGTTCCTGTTCCACTCGCTGCTGTCGGACCGCACGAGTTTCGACGCCATCGTGCCGGAACTGTCGAAGACATTCCGGGTGATCGTGCCCGAGCTGCCGGGCTTCGGCCGCTCGCCGGCGGTTGGCGGCGGATTGGTCGCCGTTGCCGATCGCATGGCCGAGGCGGTCAAGGATGCTGCCGGCGACAACGACGCGATCGTACTCGGCAACGGCTATGGCGGCTTCGTCGCGCTGCAAATGGCGATCCGCCATCCCGGCATCGCGACCAGGTTCGTACTGGCCGATTGCGGTGCGGCGTTCTCCGAACCGGGCCGCGAGGCCTTTCGCAATATGGCGGCAGCCTCGAAAGCCAAGGGCCTGTCGGCGATTACCGACGTCGCGATGCGGCGCCTGTTCGCGCCGGAGTTTCAGGCCACGCATCCCGACCTGATGACCGATCGCCGCGCGGCGTTCCTGCGCACCGGCCTCGATGTATTCTGTGCCGCTTGCGACGCGCTGGCGAGCCTCGATCTGCGGCCGGAGCTTGGCAGGGTGACAGTGCCCGTGCTGGTGCTGGTCGGCCAGCATGATGAGGCGACGCCGCCACCGATGTCGCGCGAACTGGCGGCCGGGCTGCCACAGGCGCGTTTCGAGATCGTTCCGGGCTGCGCCCATGTACCGCAACTGCAGTCGCCGCGGCTGTTCCTGGACGTGATCGGCGACTTTCTGCCGGCGTCCTCTTCCGCGCCGGCGTGAAAGCCATCGCCATCGAAGGCTGCCGACAATTTGAGCAGCAAGCCGCCCGTTACCGTTCGACCTTGGCATGCTCCGTGCCTAGTCTCACCAGGGTGGAGATCATTGGCATGCGGGCGATACTGGACCATTGCGGCGGCGGAAACCGGCGCGAAATTCCGGCGGGCACGGACTTCATCCACGAGGGCGGCAAAACCGGGCACCTGTTCGTGCTGGTCGAGGGCAAGGTCGAAGTTATCAAGGGCGACAGCGTCGTTGCCGTGATCAGCGAGCCCGGCGCGGTGTTCGGCGAAATGTCGCTGCTGCTCGATCAGCCGCACACCGCGACCGTCAAGACCGGCACCGATTGCGTGATCGTCGAGATCGACGATGCGGCGTCGTTTCTGCGCGACCAGCCCCAGGTCGCGCTTCTGGTGGCCCGGCTATTGGCGCAGCGACTCAATATCGCGACGACGTATCTCGCCGATATCATGCACCAGTACGCGGGCCACGGCTCCCATCTCTCGATGGTCGGCGAACTCTTGCAGAGCATGATCAACTTGCCGCCGTTGCAGGTCTCGCCAGGCTCGGATCGGCAATCCGATCCAAGGATGTGAGCCAGGAGGGAACGATCCCGATCGGCGCGGCAGGCCGCTTGAGCGGCGCCGTGAGGTCGATCGATTGTATGGCTGCCGCCGACAGCCAGAACGCCGCGCCGTCGTCGATGTCGAGCACGATATAGACTGGCGGCCGGCCCGGCTGCAGGCCGGCATTGAACACCCAGGTGTCGCCGAGCCGATCGAACCAAGAACCATCCGGGATGAACGGCGACTGGTGCACATGGCCCGAGATCACCATCGACGGCTGGTAGCGTTCGATCCATTGCACCAGTTCGACGTCGCCGAAGAACCGCTTGCCGCCCCAGCTGGTCGGCGAGTTCGCCGGCGGCGCGTGGTGCACCCAGACCCAGCGCTTCAACCGCTCTGCGGCGGCGTCGCGAAGCTGGTCCTCGATGCGCTGCTTGACCAGCGGCCCGTCCCACCACGGACACACGGTGAAGAACGTATCGCCGATGGTGAGATTGTCGCCGTCGCAGGCGATGCCGAGTTCACGGACTTCGCCGACCCAGCGCGAAATCTTCTCGCCTTGTGGACTGCGTTCATCGAGGTCGTGATTACCCGAGCACAGGATGACGCGGGTGTGCTCTGACAGCAGCGACAGATACTTCTTCACCACCAGGATCTGGGCGCGGAAATCCACCAGCGAGCCGATGTCGAGCGCATCGCCGGCGAAGATGACGAGATCGAATTCAGGGGCGGCCGCCAGCAGCCAGTCGAACTGCGGCAACGAATAATGCAAATCGGCGACAACGAGCACGCGCATAATCGATCAGATCCAATATGCCTGCAAAATGAGCGATCCGGTTCGGATGCCATTCAAGCAGATGGATTCGAGCAATATTTGTGCCGTGGCGCGCTCGATCAAACGCGACACATGCTCGCAGACAGGTGCGGGCTCCTTGTGCGGTCAGACCTTCGCCACCGCGTGCGGAAACACCACTTCGATCAGGGTGCCGGAGCGTCCGCCGGTCTTGATCTGGAACTTGGCGCGGTTGGCTTCGACCAGCGCCTTGGTCAGCGACAGGCTGACGCCGCTGTCGGAGGTCTGGTCCGATGGCGCCGATGTCCGGAATGGCTCCAGCGCGGCCGCGACTTCGTTGTCGTTGAGGCCGTGGCCGGTGTCGCGGACGCGGAGCATCACCTCGCCGAAATCGGACAGCGCGGTCGAGACGATGACCTGGCCACCGGCATTGGCGAGATGGATCGAATTGCCGATCAGGTTCAGCGTGATCTGGCGCAGCGCACGCGCGTCGGCGACGACGGGCGGCAGCGTATGCGCCAGCGAGGTGCGGATGATGATGCGCTCGCGGTTGGCCTGCGGCTGCATGACTGCGACGCAGCTCTCGACCAGTTCATTCAGGTTCTGGGTGGTGAAGGCGAGGTCGAGCTTGCCGGTTTCGATCCGCGACAGGTCGGACAGGTCGTTGATAACAGCGATCACGCGTTCGCCGGATGCGCGGATGTCCTTCATGTATTCGACATAGCGCTCGTTGCCGAGCGCGCCGAAGCGTTCGCCGATCATCACTTCGGCAAAGCCGATGATGGCGTTGAGCGGCGTGCGCACCTCGTGGCTGATGCGGGCCAGCACGTCGGCTTTGGCGGTGCCGGCGCGCTCGGCCAGCCGTCGCGTCTCGCGCAATTCGTTTTCGGTTTGCCGTGTCTGCGTCAGGTCGCGGAACACGGCGAAGAAGTTCGGGCCGTCGGCGCGGGTGCGGCCCATCGTCATCGACAGCGGGATGATGCCGCCCTTGCTTTCGCGGCCGAGCACGTCGCGGCCGTGATCGAGCAGGCTGGCGACGCCTGACGACTTGATGCCGGCGAGATAGTCGAACACCGCGTGCTGGCTCTCCAGCGCGAACAGGTCGGCCAGGTTGCAGCGGGCCATTTCGTCGCCGTCACGGCCGAACAGCGCTTCGGCGCTGCGGTTGGCCGAATTGATATTGCCCTCGGCGTCGAACATCACGATGCCTTCGGCCGTGGTGTCGAGGATGGCGCCGAGCTCCTCGGCATCGGCCTGACCGACCGGCGAGGGCTGGTCGATGACGGACGGTTCGGCGACCAGTGCCTCAATGACCAGGCTTGTTTGAACAGCACTTGTTTGAACAGCACTTGTCTGAACCGGGCTGGCGTGCGCGATCGCAGCGGCGACCGCCTCGCCTTCATGGCGGGTGCCGGAGAAGATCAGCGCCAGCGCGGAATCGCCGTCCCAGGAGATCGTGTAGAGGCGGGCATCGGCCGCCGCCGGCGGTGAATGTGCGTCCGAAGGCTGGCTTGCCGAAATCGTTACCGGCGTGCCGGTGTCCGAGGTCGAGGAGGCGCTGGAGACGCCGGGCTCGACATAGAGCGCATCGAGGCCGCCGGCATCTTCCAGCGCATGCAGGGTCGGATAACCCATCTGGGTCAAAAAGGCCGAGTTGGCGTAGAGCAGGCGATCGAGCCGGTAGATCAGGATGCCGACCGGCAGCAAATCGAGCAGCGGCTTGTCGCGCGTGGCTTCGCCGCGCGCCGGCGGCTCTGATGGCGCCAGCCATTCGGGGGTCTCGGCGGCCGGTGCTTCGTGTGTATGTGTGCATTGGCCTTCGTACATCGCCACCGGGGCGGGTTTTTCGACGACGGTATCGTCGAAGCCGGTGACGTCGGACGTTTCGGTGCCATGGGTGTCGAG
>Ga0070681_10005471_pt1 | contig 12267 bp, 10 predicted proteins | sample KBSC83BmetaG_FD_65650 | JGI IMG/M metagenome (GOLD analysis project Ga0070681, IMG submission 65650) | Corn rhizosphere microbial communities from Kellogg Biological Station, Michigan, USA - KBS C8-3B metaG | ecosystem: Host-associated > Plants > Roots > Rhizosphere | place: USA: Michigan...
TGAGTTACACTGCTCCTCATGGTTCCATCTCAACTCCTTCTGCCTGAATGAAGCCTATGAAACAAATATTAATGTCGATTCTCCTCTTGATCGGATCGGGATACTTACCCCATCAGGAGCCTGCACAAACGGCTCAGGACCAAAAAACACCTGACGAGAAGGTTTACGAAGGCAAAGAGGTCGATACTAAAGTCAAAATACTGACGAAGCCCCAGGCTGATACGACATGGGAGTCTTCGCGCAAACACGTTGTTGGCGTCGTCGTATTGATAGCGGTATTCACTGGCAGCGGTGAGATCAGAGACATCGAGGTTGTCCATGGATTGCCGGCGGGCCTGACGGAAAATTCAATTGCGGCTGCGCGAAAGATCACCTTTACACCCGCGAGGAAGGACGGTCATCCTGTATCGCAAAAGATGCAACTTGAGTATAGCTTCGCAGTAACGGAACAAATTATCCACGGCCAGAATTTTCCCATGGTCTTCTATGACTTGAGTTGTCGCGATTACACGAATATCGCTCCCGATAACATGGTCTTCTTCACGAGCGAGAAGGAAGCAAAGAAAGCGGGTTACAAGAAAGCGAAGAGATGTCCGTAAGACTCATCACGGCCTTACCCCAACGAGTACGCCGTTGCTAGTCTTACCTCGCACAGTAACAGTCACCTGCAAGTCTCCCGCGACGGTGATTCCATCGGGAAGCTTGACTACGATCTGTGTAAAGCCCATGAACGTTGGTAGCCCGCCCACAAACTCGACTTCCAGTTGATGAGTTACCTGCTGCGAGTCTACTGCCTGAGCTGTTATCGATAAGGCGTCCGTCAGTTTAAGGTTTATAGCGAAGACTGAAACACGAGTGCGTTTGTCTGTTCCAGAGTATTGATCATTCGTGAGCACGAACGGATCACGCACAAAGGTCACTGTGTCGAGTGCGATCGCCCGCTGTGAGTTCTGTTCAGTTGCGAGCACCGGAGCATCATCGTCAACTATCGTTCCGACACCGTGACCGTCACCGATCGTGGCGTTGGTTGGTGCGGTTAGATTTACGTTGAAAGAAACGTTCTCTTCGTTTAAGACATCGCCCTTGATTCCGACGTTTAGAAGTTGCGAAGTTTGTCCGGGTGTGAACGTCAACGTGCCGCTTGCGTTTATGTAATCGCTAGCGGCGATCGCCGTGTTGTCGGCAGTAGCGTAGTTCACTGTGATCGTCTGGCTGCTTGCGTTCGAAAGCGAAACTGTGAATGCGGCGTTTGTCGTGCCCGAGTTGCCTTCGTTTACCGATGCGTCATTGATTGAGATTGTTGGCTGTGGTCCACCAACGAACTGCACACGAAAAACGGAGTTACTTCCGCGCGCGAGGTAATACAAACTACCGTCATTCGCGACCTGAATATCGACTGCGGAATTAATTCCAGTCGCGAAATCCACGGCGGTATCAGTTGGCGGCGGACTAAGCGGGTCGAGAGTCTTTATCCAACCGGCACAGAAATCCGCGAAGAAATACTTGCCGATGAACTGTGCGGGAAACGTCGGTGTAGTCGGGTTGTAGAAAGCACCACCCGTGATTGCACAAGGTGCGGCGACCGCCGAAGAGTACTGATACAGTGGATTCGTCATTCCTGAAGTAGCGCACTGCCCTTCACAAGTGGGCCAGCCGTAGTTTGCTCCTTTAGTTCCGGCATTCACTTCTTCCCATGTGTTTTGTCCGACGTCGTTGATGTGCATGCGACCGGTGCCCGGCTGGAAACTGAATGTGAATGGATTGCGAAGGCCGACCGCCCAGATCGCGCGATTGTTACCGGCCGGCGAACCGGCGATATTTGGAAAGCTGGTTGGGTTATCCGCGGGAATCGTCCCGTCTGAATTGATTCTCAGTAGTTTGCCGAGACGGTTCGCCAACGACTGCGAGTTGACCGGCACTCCGTTCTCGCCCACCGCAATGTAGAGCTTGCCGTCAGGACCAAAATGTATTGCGCCTCCGTTGTGGTTGGTCGCGCCGAGAGTCTCGAGATCAAGAAGAACGACTTCGCTGCCGGCTACTACGAGGTCTTCGTTAGCGGTACTGGCTGTGAAACGGCTGACACGATTGTGAATCGTCGGAGTGGTGGCAGTGTAGTAAACATAGACGAATCGATTAGTCGCATAGTTCGGATCGAACGCCACACCGAGCAGCCCACGTTCACCATCGGAGTTGACTGTGAGTGTCATAAATGGCGTTGGCAGTACGGCACCGTTCTTGATTACACGCAGTTCGCCAGTTTGTTGACACACGAAGATGCGTCCATCAGGATGGAGCGCGATTGCGGTCGCATTAAAAACTCCACTGATCTGAGTTTCGACAAAACCATTGGAAAGCGACGCCATCAACGCGGTGGCGTGGACGCTGGTGACTATGAAGAGAGAAAGCAACGAAGTCAGAATTGTTTTTAGCATTCCAGGTGGACGGACAAATTAATTGCGGGGGAATTACAACAGGAGGAGCAATGAGTTTAGACAGCGGCGACAACTAAGGCAATACCCGACAACCTGGACCTGTAATCGCATTGCTCTAGCAGCAATGGTCCAATAATCGAGGATTGTCAGGCAAAGGAACGTCTGGAATATCGGGAGGAACTTTGAAGACGGAGGTTTCGGTTTGCTTGAATAATCTAAATACCCGCGTGAATCGCGTACCTTCTGCCTCGCCTCTGTCGTCTTTGGGCTTTTCTACCCATGTAATTATCAAGTCGGTGAATTACTGCTTTGTGTTCAAGCACTTGGCCCCATGGCAAACTTGCCCGCCCCTGAACATGTCATAGCCCGGATAAAGGAGAAAAGATTGGCTGGCACCCAAAGGCTTCTGAAACGAATAGTTGCGATTCGACATAGAGTTTAAAGTCATCGATCTGCCGGTAATGCCGGTGACCAATGACGAGTTTCCATTCATGAACTCTTTCCAGGAATGGTGTTAGGCGCCAAAGTGTTAAGCGCGATTAGATTTCACCCGTTTTGAGGAAAAATACGTGTGAACAATCCCAAACATCCCAATATTTTCGATGGAACGCTTATTGCATTAGTGATATTTGCCAATGGAAAGCCACTTGTTAGTGGAAGGTGGCATGTATTGGAGTACGACGTTGGTTTGACCTGATCGTAAAGGAATTTACGCGTCTAAAGATAAAAATTACGCGTATAGTAAATGAAGGAGGTTTGATGCGGCGGAGGATATAAGGGGGTTGACAGAACGGGTTTTACGATGTTTAATGACCGAGCCGAGGCTCTATCCATCCTCGTCTCATATTGACATCTGTTTAAAACTCACCGATAATCCGCGGTTTCGTGCTGGCCCATCAAATAGGGAAGATGTCTATGAGTCCAAAAGCGCAACCCGGTATAGACTCGAAGAGCGAATCACAAGGGCAGACCTGTGAATCGTCGGAATCAACCACTGAATATACGGCGAGCAAAGAATATATGAAACTCACTGCTGTATTTGTGAAGATACCTGGTGGGGGCTATATGGGCTATGTCGAGGAGTTGCCCGGAGCCAATACTGAGGGACGAACTCTGGATGAGACACGTAAGAACTTACGAGACGCCATCGAGCAGGTCTTGGAGGTTAACCGTGAACTCACCGAAGAAACAATCTCGGAACTGGGCCTGAGTGAACAGGAGCCCATTCGCGAGCAGCTTGTGCTTGCAGCAGCATAGCTGCTGCAAGCACTTCCCATTTCGCAGGCACATGTCATGCACTTTAACGTAGTGTTTGCCTCACGGTGTCGGCTTGAAACGAGTTGACCTCATACGACATTTGGAAAACCACGGTTGCGTGTTGGCTCGCGATCGTGGACCACACACCATCTATCTGAATAGAGCCGCGCAGAAGATCTCCGCCGTTCCGCGACACAGGGAAATCTCGATTTTTACGGTTAGGAAAATCTGTAAAGATCTAGCGATTCCACAGCCTTGATCCGACTTACCGCATAAACTTGCGCCGTATTGCCAATGCTAGCAGGGCTAGTTGCGTAGGTCCCAAAATTGTTTCTAGTGTAACTAGTGTTCTTGCGCAAGGCGTTAAAGGTTTTGGTTCTGGCTTCTGAAGCGTAACAATCTCTGAGCTATACAGAAATGCGGCGACTACGGGCCTGATCGGTATGCCGGTGATGTCAACGACGGATGTTGGATTGGTCGATTCCGATGTCCTGGGACCTCTGGAGAATCCGACGAACAGGTACCCTAAACCGAAGACAAAAATCAACACAAGTAACATAATGAGGGCTCGTCCCGCTTGCTCTCCGTATCCACTCGCCGCCCAATACCACCAATCCAAATTCAGCAGGCTACGAATCGAGAGGTTTTCAAGACGCCGAACGTCCATCGACAAGTATCGAAATATCGATGCCTGTCTATAGCGATGGTTGTCCTCGGCATTAATCGCGAGCTGACGATATGTAATAGCTAATACGCGGTGTGGAAACTCGATGCTGCCCTCTTCCAGATCAGTAATATCGTCACGAATATCATAATCAAAACCACGCTTGGATAATCCGATCCATTTAACCTCAATAAAGTTGAATTTCCGGATATCGACGTTGATGAACCACCGAGGACGCAGAGACAGAAATTCGAATGAAACATTTTCAGCATGATCAATACGAACTCCCGACATCGATAGGGCGCTGCTGTCAACGAATCCCTGCTCATGCTTGTAGTCTCGGCTTAAGCCAAATGTTAGTGCATCCTTGATTACGGCAAAATCAAACATTACTAAGTCAGTAAAGGAAGCCCTCTGGAAATCAGTGTCGCCATTGAAAACGGCAAAGGTGAATAGTGTGAGGTCGCCAAAGCGGGTTGAATCAAATACAGCCCTTTGATGAAACTCTGCTGAGTTAAATTTAGCCTGTCGATTCAGCTGCGCCTTAAGAAACGTCGCATCACCTTTGAAAACTGCGCGATCGAAGTTAGCGTCTTCGGCAAAGATGGCTTCTCCAAAATCAACATTGGAAGCAAATATAGCTTGTTCAAACTTCACTTCAGAAGTAAAGTGAATTCCAAAGAAACTTATATTCTCGGGAAAGTAAACACCGGCAAAATCAAAATCGTTCGTATCGAGCTTTCTTTTTATTGCGCTGGAGAATTCTTCACCCTTTGGCCCTGGGAAATGCAAAACACAGTAAGGAGTTTCCTCGGCCAACGTCTTAAAGAACGGCAGCCCCATACATGAACCGCTCACACTTACATCGCACGAGCATACGAATTTTTCGAGATCATTCAGATTGTTTTCCTTCATTCTGTTGGTTTTGGAATAGTAGTCGATCCAAAATTGGGTTACAAAGCCGACACCCTGAAAAGATCTAATAGGAGGCAATAAATTGGCTATCACTAACGCTCTCGCAGGAAGAAATCTCGGGATGGTTCTGCTCGCTATCTGGTTAATTCTCACCGGGCTCTTGCCGCTACTCAGTATAAGAGTTTCACCGACCGTGAATACTGTACTCGCCGTACTGGCTATTGCAGCGGGTTTACTGATCCTGCTTCGTCGATAAGCGCATTGCAATAGTCCACGCTGATCGTCTCGATTCACAACGAAAGCCCACGGTGTCGATGGTTTTTCATCGGTACTTACGTTGGCATTTCGATTGCTACAAACACTTGCCGCTAGCCGTTACGTTTCGGGGGGTGGATGGCAAGGGTCTTTCACCGCAGCACCAACACACTGTCTCGTGTCACTATTTTCGGATTCGTCTTCCTGATAGCGGCGCTCTCCTGGGTGACAATCACCATCGGAAGATCTGCTTATCTGACAAATGTCGCAGTAACCCAGGCCCAACCGGTCCCATTCAGTCACGAGCATCACGTCAGCGGACTGGGTATCGATTGCCGCTACTGCCACACATCCGTCGAAAAATCAGCTTTTGCCGGAATTCCTGCGACGCAAATATGCATGAACTGCCATTCGCAGATCTGGTCTGACAGTCCAATGCTCGAGCCTGTGCGTGCGAGTTTCCGCACCGGCGTCCCGCTCGAATGGACGCGAGTTCATAACCTGCCGGAGTTTTCGTATTTCGATCACAGCATCCATTTGCACCAGGGTGTCGGTTGCTCCACTTGCCACGGACAGGTCGATCAGATGCCGCTGACGTTCGCGGCAAATCCAATGTACATGGAATGGTGTTTGGAGTGTCACCGTAACGTCGCAAAGTACGTACGCCCGCGTACGGAAGTCTTCAATATGAAGTGGCAACCTCCCGTAGACCAATTAGCACAGGGACAACGGCTGATCCGCGAGTATCACATCAAGGACGTACGGAGTTTGACCGTGTGTTCGACGTGTCATCGTTGACGACGCCTGACGAGAGAGATCAAGGTGGGAAGTGAACAAGCCGGAAGGGCAACGCGAGGTAGTTGACGACCGCCATCGCGATGTCTATCAACAGTTGTTGGAAATCTCAGGTTCATCGAGTGACCTGAGCCGCCGCGGGTTCCTGCAATTACTGGCGGCGTCGATCGCCTTCGCTGGTCTAAGCGGGTGCCAGGTTCGACAGCCCGTAGAAACAATCATCCCTTACGTCCGGCAGCCCGAAGAGATCGTACCCGGAAAGCCGTTGTTCTATGCGACGGCAATGTCGCTCGGCGGCTATGCGCTCGGTCTGCTGGTTGAGAGTCATGAGGGCCGGCCCACCAAGATTGAAGGCAATCCGAATCATCCGGCGAGCCTCGGTGCGACTGACGTTTTTGCGCAGGCCTCGGTGTTGGATCTTTACGATCCGGATCGTTCGCAAACCCCGCTCTACCTTGGCGAGATTCGCACGTGGGGAGACTTCCTTACCGATCTTCGCCCGCAACTCACAAAGCAAAGAGACAACAAGGGCGCAAGCTTACGAATACTGACTGACACCGTCACTTCGCCGACTCTCGGCGATCAACTTAAAAAGCTTCTGGTCGATTTTCCTCAAGCCAAGTGGCATCAGTACGAACCGATTAATCGCGACAACTCGATGGCTGGAACGCAGATGGTACTCGGTCGTTTCGCGGAAGCCGTCTATCACTTCGACAAAGCGAATGTTGTGCTTTCGCTTGACAGCGACTTCTTGATGTCCGGCCCAGGAAGCGTTCGCTATGCGCGCGACTTCATGTCAAAGCGGCGAGTTCGTCGAGACAAGACTCAGATGAATCGCCTTTACGTTGTTGAGACGGGTGTGTCCAACACCGGCGCAATTGCCGATCACCGGATCGCACTCAAGCCGAGTGAATGCGAGCTCGTTGTTCGACAAATCGCCGCGAAAGTTAGTGGTGAACAAAGCTCCACAAGCGGCGAGGAATGGATCGACGTGCTGGCCCATGACCTGCAAAACAGTCGCGGCTCCAGCATCGTTATCGCGGGAGAGCTACAGTCGCCGATCATTCATGCGCTTGCGCATCAGATGAATCAGGCGCTCGGCAATGCGGGCAATACGATCACTTATACAGAGCCAGTACTCATTAATCCGAACAATCAGGTCCAGTCGCTAAGGCAACTCGTAATCGACATCGAATCCGGGCAAGTCGAGTTGTTGTTGATTCTCGGCGGTAATCCTGCTTTCGATGCGCCAACGGATTTTCACTTTGCGCAGAGCCTTCAGAAAGTGCCGCTGCGCGTTCATCACAGTCTTTATTACGACGAAACGTCTGCGCTCTGTCACTGGCACGTCAACGCTGCACATTACCTGGAGAGCTGGAGCGACGCGCGCGCATTTGACGGAACAGTCTCTATCGTACAGCCGCTGATCGCGCCGCTGTATTCCGGTAAGACCGCCCACGAGATGCTGGCTATCTTCACGGACCAACCGAACCGTTCCAGCTACGACATTGTGAAGTCGTTTTGGATGCAATCACAGTCGAAGAGCTCGGGTGAGTTTGAACAGTGGTGGGCCAAAGCACTTCGTGACGGTTTCATCGAGAACACCACGTCAACGACATTCGCGGGAGCGACGGGCCAATCGCAAGCGACGCCGACCGCCACAACGACGAGCTCAGGAAATGTTGAGATCGTCTTTCAACCGGATCCATCGATCTACGACGGCCGCTTCGCCAACAACGGCTGGCTACAAGAACTACCGAAACCGCTTACGAAACTAACCTGGGACAACGCAGCCATCGTTAGTCCGAACACCGCAAATCAATTGGGACTTTCGACCGAGCCCGATTTCCGCGGCGGCGAACATGGAACGAATGTCGCAAGCGTAGTTGAGATCACAGTCGGCGATCGTTCGATAAGCGCACCAGTTTGGATTCTTCCCGGCCAGCCCGACGGAGTCGTCACGCTTCACGTTGGTTATGGTCGAACGCGCGCAGGAAGTGTCGGCAGCACAACCACGGAGAAACCAGTCGGCTTCAATGTCTATGAACTCCGGCGCTCGGACGGTCTTTGGACCACCCGCGCGCAATTGACGAAAACTAATAGCACTTACCAACTCGCCTGCACTCAAGCGCATTACTTGATGGAAGGTCGCGAGCTGATTCGTTCGAAACCGATCGGCAGTTATTTGCAAAACAACGACTTCGCAAAGAACGATGCGGATCGGAAAGACAAACAGATCTCGATGTATCCGGGATGGGAGTACGAAGCCTACGCGTGGGGCATGTCGATCGATACCGGTTCATGCGTTGGTTGTAACGCGTGCGTAGTTGCGTGCCAGTCAGAGAACAACATCCCTGTGGTTGGGAAAACTGAGGTGATGCACGCGCGCGAGATGCACTGGCTTCGTGTCGATCGCTATTTCGAAGACGAGCAGGTGATGTTCCAACCGCTTCCGTGCATGCATTGTGAAAACGCGCCTTGCGAACTGGTGTGCCCGGTAGCCGCGACCACACACAGCAACGAAGGTCTGAACGAGATGGTCTATAACCGCTGCGTCGGGACTCGTTACTGTTCGAACAACTGCCCGTACAAAGTGCGGCGCTTCAATTTCTATGAGTTCAGCAAATTCGATGCGCCACTGCTCCAGTTACAACGAAATCCGGATGTGACAGTGCGCAGTCGTGGCGTAATGGAGAAGTGCACTTACTGTGTGCAGCGAATCAACGCGGCGAAGATTGAGTCGGAAAAAGAGAATCGTCGCGTGCAGGATGGTGAGATCACACCGGCTTGCCAGCAGGCGTGCCCGGTCGAAGCGATCGTGTTTGGCGACATCAACGATCCAAACAGCCGCGTGTCGAAGCTCAAACGTGAGCCCACAGACTACGGCGTGCTCGCCGAGCTCAACACACGCCCACGCACCACGTACCTGGCGCGCATCAACAACCCAAATCCGGAGATGAAAGGAAGCCGCGGATGACACGGAATGAAATCCGGATTTTTTATCCGTGTTATCCGTGGCAGTTATGAGTTCACAGGAGGAACCAGCTACGGAGATTGAACGTCCACCGGTCATTAAACCCGGCCACACGTTCATGACGATCACTGACAAGATCAGCGCGATTGTCTTATCGCGCCGGACGCCCCTGCGCTGGCTCATCGGTTTCGGAGTCGCCTTCTTGTTCGTGATGCTCCTGATGTGGACCATCGCGCGACTGATCTTTGTGGGCATCGGCATCTGGGGTGTCGAAATACCAGTCGCGTGGGGATTTGCGATCGCAAACTTCGTGTGGTGGATCGGCATCGGTCACGCCGGCACGTTGATCTCGGCAATCCTGCTGTTGATGCACCAGAAGTGGCGCACTTCGATCAATCGCTTCGCTGAAGCAATGACCTTATTTGCCGTCGCCTGCGCAGGATTGTTTCCGTTGTTGCACCTCGGCCGTCCATGGTTTTTTTACTGGCTGCTGCCGTATCCGAACACGATGGACCTGTGGCCGCAGTTCCGCAGCCCGCTCGTCTGGGACGTGTTCGCGGTCCTCACTTATTTCACAGTCTCACTGGTCTTTTGGTACATCGGCATGATTCCGGATCTTGCGACCTTGCGGGATCGCGCGCGCAACAAGTTCGCGTGGATGATCTACGGAATACTCTCGATGGGCTGGCGCGGTTCGTCTCGCCACTGGAAAAACTATGAGACGGTTTATCTATTACTCGCCGGTCTGGCGACGCCGCTGGTAGTTTCTGTTCACACAGTCGTGAGTTTCGATTTCGCGGTCGCGATTGTGCCGGGATGGCACTCAACGATCTTCCCGCCGTACTTCGTTGCCGGCGCGATCTTCTCCGGCTTCGCGATGGTCCTCACGCTCGCGATCCCGATTCGCAGCGTCTACCACCTTGAAGACTTCATCACCATGCGACATCTCGAAAACATGGGAAAGATCGTTTTGGCTACGGGCCTGATCGTCACCTACAGCTATCTCTCCGAGGGATTTTTTGCGTGGTACAGCGGCGACAGGTTCGAACAGTACATGGAGCTGGACCGAATGTTTGGCCGTTACAGTTACATGTACTGGATCCTGATCGTGGGAAACGTTTTGACCCCCCAGCTATTTTGGTTTCAGCGACTACGACGCAGCATTCCGGTGCTGTTCGGAGCGTCTTTGCTCGTGAACATCGGCATGTGGACCGAGCGCTACGTGATCGTCGTGCAGAGTTTGCATCGCGACTTCATGCCGTCCGCGTGGGGCATGTATCGAGGCACGTGGTGGGACTACGCAGCGTTGTCCGGCTCGATCGGATTGTTCGTCGCGCTCCTGTTTCTCTTCATCAGATTTCTGCCGGCGATATCGATGGCCGAGATGCGCGAGCTACTTCCGCAAGCACAGGTGCAGGAGACTAAAGCATGAAGCTTGGCGGCAGGCTTTACGGTTTGATGGCGGAGTTTGACGACCCGCAGAGCTTACTCGAGGCAGTAAAAACTGCGCGTCGCGAGGGCTATCGAAAGATGGAAGCCTACACGCCGTTTTCCGTTGACGAAATCTCTGAAGAGTTGGGCCACCGCGGACGCTGGATTCCGGCAATCGTTCTGTTCGGCGGGATTTTCGGTGGTTCCGGTGGGTTCTTCATGCAGTGGTACGCGATGGCGGTCTCGTATCCATTCAATATCGGTGGACGTCCGTTGTGGAGCTGGCCTTCGTTCATTCCGATCACATTCGAATTGACGGTGCTCGGAGCCGCATTGTTTGGGGCGTTGGGAATGTTGGCATTGAACCGTTTGCCGCAGCCATATCATCCGGTCTTCAACGTCGAGCGATTTGGTCTCGCCACGCAGAACCGATTCTTTCTTTGCATTGAGACAAGCGATCCACTTTTCAGTCGCGAACAGACGCGAGCGTTTTTAGACAAGCTGAGTCCGCGTGAGGTGTTTGAGGTTGAGGATCCGTAGTCACAACAAGATTTTTTCCGCAAAGGCGCAAAGACGCAAAGCGCTGCCGCGTTTCGAGGGATTTCTTTGCGTTGTGGCTGCGCTTGTCTTTACAGGCTGCGCCCAGCAGATGGGCCATCAGCCTCACGTGCGACCGTTGGCGCCGAGCTCAGTTTTTGCGGATCGACAATCAGCCAGGCCGCTCGTGCCGGGAACCGTTGTCAGTGGCTACACTCGAACCAATCATCGCCTCGATCCAGTCCCGCCGTTTGATCCGAATTCAGATTCACTTCCGTTCACTCTCAACCGCGATATTCTTCAGCGGGGGCGCGAGCGTTTCAACATTTACTGTTCCGAATGCCACGGACTAACCGGTGACGGCAACGGCATCGTGGTCCAACGTGGATTCAGCCGCCCGCCGTCGTACTACGATCCGCGTTTGCGCCAGGCGCCGCTAGGTCATTTCTACGATGTCATGACTAACGGCTACGGAGCGATGGCCAGTTACGCGTCGCAAGTTGAGCCGCAGGATCGCTGGGCGATTGCCGCATACGTTCGTACGTTGCAAGCCAGCAGAAACGGAACGATAGCGGACGTGCCACCGGACAAGAGATCTGAACTTCAACCCGGAGGCGCCGCGAAATGATTGACTTACACGACGCCAATCACGCCATTAGCTTCAATCGTTACGTGCGGGTGTTTCTGATCGTGGGTCTCGTGGCGCTTGCGCTTTCACTACTCGGCGCCGTGTTCACGCCGCAGCAGTTTTTCCAATCGTATTTGTTTGGCTACGTGTTTTGGATCGGGCTCGCGATCGGATGTCTCGCCGTGCTGATGATGCAATACGTGACCGGCGGCGCGTGGGGAATCATTCTGCGGCGCGTGCTCGAATCCGCCACGCGCACGTTGCCACTGTTGTTGCTCCTGTTTCTGCCGCTGCTGTTTGGTTTGCGCCGGCTTTATGTCTGGACTCATTCAGATGCTGTCGCGGCGAGTACGCTGCTGCAACACAAACACACGTTTCT